>JGI11944J13513_1000082_pt1 | contig 99431 bp, 112 predicted proteins | sample TerdegcoTASludge_FD_13513 | JGI IMG/M metagenome (IMG submission 13513) | reverse complement strand
GTATTTAACAGCAACTACTTAAACCGAAAAGTGGCAAGGACGAAGTGAGGTCATTGGATATGAGGAGCGATGTAACCAAGGTAGGCAAGGAGAGAGCGCCTCACAGGTCTCTTCTCAAGGCCACCGGTCTATGTGATGAGGAGATTCGCCGTCCCTTCATCGGCATTGTCAACTCTAGTAACGATTTTGTGCCCGGCCACATACATCTCCAACGGTTAGGGGAAGCGGTCAAGGCAGGCATTCGTTCTGCGGGAGGGGTTCCCTTCGAGTTTCATACCATAGGGCTCTGCGATGGCATAGCCATGGGCCATAAGGGGATGAAATATTCTCTGCCCAGTCGCGAGCTGATCGAGGACACCATTGAGATCATGGCCGAGTCCCATCAGCTCGATGGTCTGGTGATGATTCCCACCTGCGATAAGATCGTCCCCGGACATATCATGGCTGCAGGGAGGCTGAATCTGCCAACCATCGTGGTCACGGGCGGTCCGATGATGCCAGGCTTCGCTTGCGACAGGGAACTGGACCTGATCGATGTCTTCGAGGAATGGCAGAAAGGAGGCGAGACCCTGGACGCCCTGGAGGATATGGCCTGCCCTGGTGCAGGCTCCTGTGCCGGCCTCTTTACTGCCAACACCATGGCCTGTCTCACTGAGGCCATGGGTCTCTCCCTGCCCGGGTGCGCTACCGCCCATGCGGTCGATGCGCGAAAGATTCGTCTGGCCAAGCTCTCCGGGATGAAGATCATGGAGCTGGTGGAAAAGAGTATCACCGCCCGGCAGGTAGTCACAGCTGCATCCATAGACAATGCCATCCGGGTGGATATGGCCATCGGAGGATCGACGAACACCGTTCTGCACTTGATGGCCATAGCCGCAGAGTTCGGCCTGGATCTGGATCTCCAGCGCTTTGACCAGCTTTCCCGGCAGACACCCCATCTGGTCAATCTCAGGCCGGGCGGCCCCTATCACATCCTCGACCTGGAGAGGGCGGGGGGAATTCCCGCGGTAATGAGCGCCCTTCGCCCTCTCCTGGACCTGGATGCCCTGACCGTCACCGGCAAAAGGGTGGGCGATAACCTGGACTCTATCAAGCTGATCAACCCCCTCACCAACTCCCAGGTCATAAGGACCATCAGCTCACCTGTGCATGCCGAAGGGGGCATAGCCATACTCTATGGCAGCCTAGCCCCGGAGGGATCGGTGGTCAAGCAGACCGCAGTATCTCCATCCATGCTCTGCCATTCCGGCCCGGCAGTGGTCTATGATAGCGAGGAGGCATCTATGGCCGGCATAGTGAGCGGAGAGGTGAAGCCCGGGGACGTAGTGGTGATCAGGTATGAAGGTCCCAAGGGAGGTCCGGGAATGAGAGAGGCTCTGGCTCCCACCTCTGCCATCGCTGGGGCAGGCCTGTCCGAGTCCGTGGCTCTGATCACCGATGGACGGTTCAGCGGAGGCACCAGAGGTCCATGCATCGGCCATGTCTCCCCGGAGGCAGCAGTAGGAGGTCCCATCGCCCTGGTCCGGACTGGTGATTTGATCAGCATCGATATCCCTGCTCGCAAGCTCGATCTGCAAGTTGACCCGGCAGAGCTGGAGCGGAGGAGAAGGGAATGGAAGATGCCGGATATGCCGGAGAACATCATAAAGACCGGAGTCCTAGCCCGGTACAGAAATTCAGTGACCTCATCCAGCAGAGGCAGCGTACTCAGATGACCGGAATCAGGTGCTTCGTGGCGGTGGACCTGCCGGATGAAATGCGCGAGGAGATCGGCCGCCTGCAGAGTGGGATAGCCACCCAGGGCTTGCGCCTGGTCCGGCCGGAGCTGGTCCATGTCACCATCAAGTTCCTGGGGGATGTGCCCGAAGAAAAGGTGGACAGGGTAAAAGAGGCCCTGTCCACGGTCAAGGCCGCTCCTTTCACCGCTCGGGTAAGGGGCATGGGGGCATTTCCCGGAAGGTCGGTGCGGGTGGTCTGGCTGGGACTGGAAAGTGACTTCTCAGGGCTCTACAATAAGGTGGAAGAGGCATTGAAGCTCCTGGGATATCCACCGGAGGAGCGGGGCTTTGCCCCCCATGTGACAATAGGGAGGGTGGGGCGGCCGAATGCTGCTACCAGCCGGGAGCTTTTGGCCAAGATCAGCTCCCAATCCGCTCTGGACCTGGGGAGCTTCGAGGTTAATGAATTCTATCTCAAGAAGAGCACACTGACCCCCGGAGGACCCATCTACGAAGACCTGTCAGTATTCCCTCTCTGAGATCAGAGAATTGGTGCTAAGTCGGGTCCGGCCCAGCAAGGCGGAGAGAGAGCGGCTCTATCACATCTCCAGGGAGATCATAGCAAAGATCGAGCATCTGGCAGAGGAGCGGGGCATGCAAATCGGGGCCATGCTGGTGGGCTCGGCGGCCAGAGGGACCTGGCTGGCGCAAGACCATGATCTGGATATATTTTTAGGCGTGCCGGAAAAGGGTGACCTGGGCAAAGCAATGGAGCTGGCCAGGCTGGTCGCCCCAGAGTACGAGGAGCGATATGCTGAACACCCTTATGTCCATGCCCGGGTGGACGGCTTTGAGGTGGATCTGGTTCCCTGCTATCTGGTAGATGATGCCAGCCGGCTGAGGTCGGCGGTGGACAGGACCCCATTTCACACCAGATACGTCGTCGCCAGGATCAGTGGGCTGGAGGATGAGGTCCTCCTTTTGAAGCAGTTTCTCAAGGGAATCGGGGTCTACGGCTCGGAGCTGAAAACGGGCGGCTTTTCCGGCTATCTGGCGGAGCTGCTGGTGATACACTATCGCTCCTTTGCCGGTGTTCTCCGCGCTGCCTCCCTCTGGAGGCCCAATACCGTCTTAGACCTGGAGGAAAAAGGAAGAAAGCGGCATGATGAGCCTTTGACGGTGGTGGACCCCGTGGACCCCAACCGCAACGTGGCCGCGGCCCTGAGATTGGACAAGATGCTCCTTTTCAGTGCTGCAGCCCGCTCCTTTCTTAGCCAGCCAGGCCTCGATTTCTTCTTTCCTCCTGAATACGAGCCCCTCTCCGATGAGGAGGTTCAGGCCAGAATGGATGCGCGAGGAACGATGCCCATCATCCTGGAGTTCGAGGCACCGGATGTGGTAGAGGATATCCTCTACCCTCAACTGCGCAAAGCAGAGGAGTCCATCCGAGCGCTCTTGACCAGAAATGGTTTTTTTGTTTTGCGCAGCGATGTATTCGCTTATCTTGACATGGCGGTGATGCTCTTCGAGATGGAGGTCTGGGTGCAGTCGAGGGCATGCTGCCGCCTCGGCCCGCCGGTCTGGGAGGCGGAGCACGCGGATCGCTTTTTGGCCGCTCATCCTCATCCCCTATCCGGCCCTTACATCAAAGAGGGCAGAGTGGTGGTGGAGGAATCGCGCCAGCATACCACTGCTCGGGATCTCCTGGCAGCAGAGCTGGAGGGGCTCTCACTGGGAAAGCACCTTTCCCGCGCCATTCGCCAGGGACACAAGATATATGCCGGCCAGGAGATCCTGAAGATCAGTGATCGAGAGTTCAGGATATTTCTGGCCCGATACCTCGATGCCCGGGCCCCCATATGCTGAGGATGGAACCATTTCTTGGGTTCTTCGCTGTTTTCCACGGGTAACCCGTGGCCAGCACCTCTCTCTCGTCTTTGTGCCTCTGCAGTGAAATCGGGATGCTTGGGCCTCACCACAGAGGCACGGAGGAAAATTTTCTATCGTGACTCAAACTTAAAACCACAAAGGCACAAAGACACAAAAGATTCTATCCTCAATATAAAGATTAATCATCTATATAAAAAACATCTTTGTGCCTTTGTGTCTTTGTAGTTCATTTTTTGTGCTATCGCCAGGAACAACCGAAGAGGCAACAGAAGGCCAATGATCAGGTCGGTCTGCAGAGGCGGCCCACAGGAAATAGCGAAGAGCCATTTTTGCTTAACTAAAGCACTTCCAGTAGGCCTTATGGATGCTTTTTATCTCATCTATCCGCCGGGCGATCCTGGGGTCGAATCCGGCAATATCCGGCNCCTCCCCCTGAAAGGCCCTGATCTCGGCCACAATCGCCTCCGCCTGGGCTGTGAGGTTGTAGCCCCCCTCCAGTACGGCAGCCACCCTTCCTTCAGAGCAGAGGTCTGCTACCTCTTTGACCACCCTGGCGATGGCGGCAAATCCGCTAGCTGTCAGGCCCATGCCCCCCAGAGGATCTTCCTTATGTGGATCTTGGCCTGCTGAGACCAGGACGATATCAGGGGAGAATTCGAGAGCCATGGGCTTTAAAAGCTCCCGGTAGGCCATGATATAGCCCTCGTCCCCGGTGCCCGAGGGCAGAGGCACATTCACCTTGGTTCCTTCAGCTCCATCCTCCCCCACATCGTTCATCCTTCCCGTACCCGGATAATGGGGGAACTGATGGGTGGAAAAGTACATCACCGAGGGATCGGAGTAGAAAATGGCATTGGTCCCATTTCCATGGTGAACATCCCAGTCCACTATCAAAACCTTCTCCAGACCGCGGGACTGGGCATGCTTTGCTGCTATGGCCACATTGTTGAAGATGCAAAAGCCCATACCGCGATTGGGCATGGCATGGTGGCCGGGCGGCCTGACCAGAGCAAAAGCACCCCTATGGCCCTCAATCACTGCATCCACAGCAGCAATGGCTCCACCCGCGGCCATCATAGCGGCGTCATAAGAGTCCTTGGAGAGGACGGTATCGATGTCCAGGTGGCCGCCTCCTCGCTCGCAGATGGCCTTCACAGAATCGATATACGTCCGCCCGTGTATGGACTTGACCTGCTCTATCGTCGCGGCTTTTGGCGAAATATATTCTATGTCCAGTCCAGTAGACTCTATTCTAGCCAGGATTGCTGTTAAGCGTTCCTTTCTCTCCGGATGACCATCGGTATCGTGCAACAGATAGATGGGATGATAGATTAGGGCGAACTTCCTTTCACTCATATTTGTATGTACCATTGGCCTCCTGTAAAACGGTTTTCCCTCAAATCAAAATTTTCGATATTTCAAGGGAAAAAATGAGCTCATTTCAATATGATCCGGTTCTCTCCACTAGGTCATGCTGCCACTCTCTTGGGAATTGCAGCTTCTGTCTTCTCTTTTTTGATACTATGCTCTCTAATCCTCAACTGCAATTCCTATCGCTCTCCTGGATCGAATAATAAGCTTTTAAACAGGGAATAAGCTTTTAAACAGGGCTGATAATGCACGCATTGAGCCTCGTAAAGCTCTTTGGTCAACCGCTAGCACTGTGTGGGAAAGACCAGCACCAAGCTGCTATCAGTGACCAAAAAAGATATAATAGGGAAATACTCTATCACTACCCTATAGTCCCATATGGGATTAGGAGGGTGACGTAGCTATACATATGTCAGAGATGCGCCCGAAAGCAATGGCAATGCAGGAGGTACCATGCGCCATGCCTTTAGCGGGCGGTTCGAGACGTTATTCAGGCAATAGTTTTAAGAATAATCAGACTGTATGCTGCTGAAAGTGATCATGAAGGGTAAATAGGAGGTTAAAAGATGAAGAAATTGGCTGCAATTACATTTACATCGATGGTGCTATTACTGGCAACAGCGATGGCAGTAGGAGCGGCTGACAGTGTCGAGGTCAGGGGGAAGGTCGCCACAGGGAGCGATACCTGGACTGCCGATGACTTTGCCGGCTTCTACTATGATCTTGATGACAACATCAAGACCGAGGAACTGACAACAACCGTAACCGATCGCAAGCTCGCTGAGCCCAATGGCGTCGTATACAACACCAGAGTTCAGCCGGACGACTTCGACTATGATGCATGGGGATCCTACAATGTCATCGGCTTTATGGCCGAGAAGTACTTTGCCGGATACATAGACACCCCGGACACCAAAGATGATATCCTCTTCGAGGAGTCCGATGACGAGAATGTGCTCTCCGATGAGCAGCTTCTCAAGATCCTGATGGATAACGACGATGAGAGAACCGTCACCTCTGGCACACCTCTGGCTATGGAAGAGGGCTATGAGCTGGCCATCTCCGCTATCGATATCGATGGTAACAAGGTATTCCTCGAGCTGCACAAGGATGGAGCAGTTGTGGACAGCAAGGTCATCTCCCCATCCAAAGATGGCGCCACAATGAAGGACAAGACCTACTACTACAAGAAGAATATCGGCGACTCCAAGGATGTGGTCATCATCGCTGCTCACTTCAAGAATGCCTTCCGTGGTGCTGACACGAACCTGGCAACCATAGATGGGCTGTGGCAGCTCTCAGACAAGTCAACAGATGTCTCTGAGAACACCGAATACGACAAGATGACCATCCAGACGGTCACCGCCGACAGCATCATGATGAACAATGAGGACAACGATATCACCCTGAGCAAGAACAAGGAAATCACCCTCATGCCCGGCGTATCCATCAGGACCGCGGATGCCGATGAGCTCAGATATTACCTCTACAAGGAGATCACCGAGCCCGGAACTTATGAGATCAGGGGCAATGTGGCCACCGACTCCTTCACCTGGACTGCTGACAACTTCGCTGGATTCTACTACGATATTGACGATAACATCAAGACCGAAGAGCTGACTGCCACCATAACCGATGGAAACAAGCTCAAAGAGCCCAACGGCGTCGTATACAACACCAGAGTTCAGCCGGATGACTTCGACTATGATGCATGGGGATCCTACAATGTCATCGGCTTCATGGCCGAGAAGTACTTTGCCGGGTACTTAGATAGCGAAGGCACCAATGATATCCTCTTCGAGGAGTCCGATGATGAGAATGTCCTCTCCGATGAGCAGCTTCTCCAGATCCTGGTAGACAACGATGATGAGAGAACCGTTACCTCTGGCACACCTCTAGAGCTGGAAGAGGGCTATGAGCTGGCTATCTCAGCTATCGATATCGATGGTAACAAGGTATTCCTCGAGCTGCACAAGGATGGAGCAGTTGTGGACAGCAAGGTCATCTCCCCATCCAAGACTGGGGCCACAATGAAGGACCAGACCTACTACTACAAGAAGAATATCGGCGACTCCAAGGATGTGGTCATCATCGCTGCTCACTTCAAGAACGCCTTCCGCGGTGCTGACACGAACCTGGCAACCGTTGATGGACTGTGGCAGATCTCCGACACACCCAAGGATGTCTCTGAGAACACCGAGTACGACAAGATGACCATTCAGACGGTCACCGCCGACAGCATCATGATGAACAATGAGGACAACGATATCACCCTGAGCAAGAACAAGGATATCAGCCTCATGCCCGGTGTGGCCATCAAGACTGCGGACGCCGATGAACTCAGATACTACATCTACAAGGAAGCAACCATCGAGGGAGAAGCTGCAGAAGAGGAGAAGGTTGAGCCTGCCGCTCCTGTAGCCGCTGCTGCTGAGGAAACTGTAGAAAAGGCCGAGGCCGTAGTTGAGGAAGCCAACGAGACGGTAGAGGAAGCCCCGGCTGTGGTTGAAAAAGCCGAAGCAGAGGTAAAGGAAGCTGAGGCCCATGCCGAAGAAGCCGCTAAAAACGAGACTCCAACTGTTCCCGGATTCGGCAGCATCTTCGCTCTGACTGGCCTTCTGGCAGTAGCCTACCTCGTCCTGAGCAGGAGAGACTGAAAGAACAAATAGCTGGAGGGCTGGTGCTCTCCAGAACTATCTCTTTTTTCACCTGTTTTCTATTCTGTTTTCTTGTGATCTGCTATTTTCTGCCCGCTTTTTTGCCGCCATCGCTGCTCTACTATTATCCTGGTTTGCAGGATTCCATGAATAAGTATTACATCTGGTATTCACATATACTAATGCATATTAGATGGTGATAGTCTATGCAGAGCACTCGAGAGGCCCAATTCTGGAAGAGATCGGATCCTGATTCAGAGGACGTGGACTGCAGCCTCTGCTACCAGAGTTGCCACATCCGTCCCGGCAAAAGAGGAATATGCGCGGTGCGTGAGAATCAGAATGGAAAGCTCTTGACACTGGTCTATGGAAACCTCATCGCTGCCAATGAGGACCCAATTGAAAAGAAGCCGTTCTTCCATTTCCTTCCCGGAAGCCTGGCCTACTCCATAGCCACGGTGGGCTGCAACTTCCGCTGCCTGCACTGTCAGAACGCCGATATCTCCCAGCTCCCTCAGGAGGGTGGCAAGATACCAACCAATTTCGTTCCCCCAGAGGAGGTGGTGGCAGAAGCGGTCTCCAGGGGTTGCCAGTCTGTTGCTTATACCTATACCGAGCCCACCATCTTCCTTGAGTACGCCCGTGATGTGGCAGTACTTGCCCGTGCTTCCAAACTGCGCAATGTATTTGTCAGCAATGGCTACATCGGGGAGGAGGCGGGAGATGAGATCATTCCCTTACTGGACGGCATTAACATCGACCTGAAAGGAGACGATGTGTTCTACCGCCGGGTCTGCAAAGCCAAGCTCGATCCGGTGAAGAGCAACATCGAGAAGTTCTGGCGGGCGGGGGTGTGGGTGGAGGTCACCACCCTGGTCATACCGGGCTATAACGATTCGGTGAATATACTGACCGATATCGCCCAGTTCCTGGCTGGGGTCAGCCCTGATATGCCCTGGCATGTTACCGCTTTCTACCCCACCTATAGGCTGCTGGATGCCCCTCCCACCGGAATTGAATCGATAAAAAAGGCCCTTAAGATTGGAAGGGAGGCGGGATTGAGGTATGTTTACGCCGGCAATGTCATAGGAGAGAGCGAGAGCACCATCTGTCCGAACTGCGGCTTTATCCTGGTAGAACGCCGCGGATACCGGGTCATGAAAAACTCGGTGGTGGAAGGGCACTGCCCCCAGTGCAAGACCCAAATAGCAGGTGTGTGGTCCTGACAAAGATCTTAATACCTGACCGCATAGACTACAATTTCATATGCCGTTTTGTACTGTAGAGGAGGCGATAGCGGAAATCCGCGCCGGTCGCTTCATAATAATACTGGACGATGAGAACCGGGAGAACGAGGGAGATCTGATGATGGCAGCGGAGATGGTGACCCCGGAGGCCATCAACTTCATGGCCCGCTTCGGCCGGGGTTTGATCTGCATGCCTATGACCGCCCAGCGCCTCCGCGAGCTGGATATTCCCCTGATGACCAGCCAGAACACCGAGCCCATGGGCACTGCTTTCACCGTATCGGTGGATGCCAGGGTCAATACCACCACCGGCATCTCCGCATTCGATCGGTCGACCACCGTCCATGCCCTGATCGATCCTCAGACCAAGCGCAGCGACCTGGTCACCCCTGGCCACCTCTTCCCTCTGCAGGCCAAGGAAGGGGGAGTGCTGCGGCGGACGGGGCACACTGAGGCCTGTGTCGACCTGGCCCGGCTGGCAGGCCTGGAGCCAGCGGGAGTGATCGTGGAGATCATGAACGATGACGGCACTATGGCCCGGCTACCGGAGCTGGAGAGGTTCGCTCAGGAGCACGGCCTGAAGATGCTGACCATCGAGAGCCTGATCCGCTATCGCATGAAGTATGAGAAGCTGATCATGAGGATCTCCGAGGTGAGCATGCCCACCGCCTATGGCGACTTCCGAGCTATAGGCTATGAGTCCATCCTGGACGGTCAGTGCCACATCGCCCTGGTGGCCGGAGACCCCACCAGCCCTGATGCCCTGGTCCGGGTGCACTCCGAGTGTCTCACCGGCGACGTCTTCTCTTCAAAGAGATGCGATTGCGGCGAGCAGCTCCGCCGGGCTCTGCAGCTTATAAGCAAGAACGGCAATGGCGTCCTTCTCTATATGCGTCAAGAGGGAAGGGGCATAGGTCTGGCCAATAAATTGAGAGCATACGCCCTGCAGGACAGCGGCTCGGATACGGTTGAGGCTAACCATCGGCTGGGCTACCCGGCAGACCTAAGGGACTATGGCATCGGCGCTCAGATACTGGTCGATCTGGGAATAAAGGAGATACGCCTTCTGACCAACAACCCGCGGAAGGTTATAGGCCTGGAGGGCTACGGCCTGAAGATAACAGAGCGGGTGGCATTAGAGGTCGAGCCCAATAACATCAATCGCCGTTACCTGGAGACCAAGAGGGACAAGATGCACCACCTCCTTCTCCAGAACGAGGGAGATTAAAATGGAAAGGGATCAAAAAGAAATCAAGGGTACTGGCCTGCAGATTCTCAATCGATGGCTATTCGCTTGCGGGTGATGACTGAGACCTTGGGCAGGGTTATCTGCAGTACTCCGTTATTGAGAGTCGCACGCGCCTCCTCCGCCTTGATGCTGGTCGGCAGGAGCACCCTGCGCTCGAATCTGGTATAGGTCCTCTCCCTGCGGTGGTAGTCCTGCTCATTTATCTCTGTCTCGCTCTTTCTTTGGGCTGAGACCCGCAGCTCATCCTCGACCACAGATATATCGATATCCTGTTTTTCCACTCCGGGCATGTCCATGGTCACGACCACCGCTTCCTCCGTCTCATGGACATCGGCCAGGGGCCTTATCACCCCTTTCTTCAGGTTTGGCCCCTCCATCTCTTCCATGAGGTCGCCTATACGCCTTTGCATCCGCTCCAGCTCATCGATATACTTGGATCCCAGAGCATCCAGGCCGAGCTCTTCCATCAGTTTATTCATCCTGATCTGCAGCTTTCGCAGCTCTTCTGCCGGAATCAATCCTGCTGTCATCTTCAACACCATAATATCATGGGCATTTGTCGCTTAAATCTATTCCGACATATATTCATTCTGAATGCGGACCACTTCAGCCGAATCCCTGGCTGCAGCGTACTCAGCCAATGGCTCTCTGTTCAGCTCTAAGAAGACATGCCCCCAATTAAATTTGGAGAGAATTAGCTCCGCTTGACTCCTCTCTCCCAGGATGATCAAGGCCGCTGCCAGGGCCTCGACGGTGGAGAGCTTGAAGGGCTTTCCCCAGTTAACCGGATTGGCTGCCACCAGAAAGGGCAGTGCCCTCTCCTGCAGCCTGAACCGGGCGAAAACCTCCTCAGCATGCGCCCAGCTGCAGTCCAAGGCCGCTAGCCCGCGGACATCTCGATCCTGCGGAGAGAGGGCCTTCTCCGAGAACGGGCTGAGGACTAAGTAGGGCCGTAGCTGGTTTATATTGCGGGTCAGCCTGACCAGGCCGAAGCGGGCCAGCTTCTTCCCTGAGCACTTCCGGGGGTCGCACTGATTGGCATGATAGATCAAAAGGTCCATTTGGATAGAGTACTACCGATAATCCTATTAACATTGTGTTCAACCCCCCTAACAGCCAATAGCAGGGAGCCATTTGATGAGCGAGCTGTCCAAAGAGTACAACTTCAAGCAGGTAGAAGAGAAATGGGAGCAAAGCTGGGATAGTTCCATCTATTATTTTGATTGGGAGTCAAAGAAGCCCCAGTATATCATCGACACCCCCCCGCCCTATCCCACAGGAAACTTCCATATCGGCAACGCTCTCAACTGGTGTTACATCGACTTCGTCGCCCGCTACAAGCGCATGCGAGGCTACAATGTGATGTTTCCCCAGGGATGGGACTGCCATGGTCTGCCCACCGAGGTCAAGGTGGAGCAGATAAACCATATCACCAAGAACCAAGTTCCCAGAGAGGAGTTCAGACGGCTCTGCGAAAAATTGACCGAGGAGGCAATAGATCGTTTCCATAAATCCATGGGCCGGCTGGGGCTGTCCATAGACTGGTCCAATGAATATGCCACCATGAAGCCGGAGTATTATGTCAAGACCCAGACCTCATTTGTGCGCATGTATCAGAAGGGGCAGATCTATCGGGAGGATCATCCCGTAAACTGGTGTCCCCGTTGCGGCACGGCCATCGCCCTGGCCGAGGTAGAGTACGACTCCCGCACATCGACATTGAACTACATGCACTTTCAGGCCGAGGACGGAGAGATAGAGATTGCTACCTCCCGCCCTGAGCTCTTGCCCGCCTGCGTGGCGGTGGCGGTAAACCCTGGGGACCAGCGTTACCAGAAATACATTGGCAAGACGGTTCAGGTCCCTATATTCGATTATTGCGTTCCTGTTCTCGCCGACCCGGCGGTGGACTCGAGTTTCGGCTCGGGATTCGTCATGATCTGCACCTTCGGGGATAAACAGGATGTCAGATGGTGGATGGAGCATCATCTCCCCCTTCGCCAGGCCATAGACCGTAGCGGCAGGATGATGCCGATCGCTGGTCCCTACTCCGGCCTCACGGTGGAGGAGACGAAGGAGAAGATCACCCGTGATCTGACTGAGCAGGGGGTGATCTTCAAACAGGAGCCGTTAGAGCAGAATGTAGGCCTCTGCTGGCGCTGCAAGACCCCGATTGAGATCCTCTCCGAGCCACAGTGGTTTGTCCGGATCAATGCCCCGGAGATAAAGAAGAAGGCGGAAGAGATAGAATGGATCCCCCCTCACATGCGGGTAAGGCTGGAGAACTGGACCGACTCCATGGAATGGGACTGGTGCATATCCAGGCAGAGGATCTTTGCCACCCCCATACCCGCCTGGTACTGCCGCCAGTGTCATGAGGTACTGGTGGCGGAGGAGGACTGGCTTCCCCTGGACCCCAATCTGACCTCTCCTCTGAGGAGGTGCAAATGCGGCAGCTCGGATTTCATTCCTGAGCAGGATGTCCTGGACACCTGGATGGACAGCTCCATCTCCGCCCTGGCGGTGGCAGGCTGGCCGGACCGGACCGATCTGCGTATGCCCACTCAGCTCCGCCCCCAGGGGCATGACATAATCCGCACCTGGGCCTTTTACACCATCCTCCGGACCCAAGCACTGGAGGGGATCAGGCCCTGGGACGCCATTCTGATCAATGGCATGGCATTGGGCGAGGATGGCCATAAGATGTCCAAATCCCTGAACAACTTCATTCGCCCAGAGGAGGTATTCGAGAGCAACGGCGCTGATGCTCTCCGCCAGTGGGCAGCGATCGGCGGCAGTCCGGGGAATGATATCCCATTCCAGTGGAAGGAGATAACTGCTGCCAGCAGATTCCAGCAGAAGCTCTGGTCCATATTCCGCTTCTCTCTGCCCCTGATCGCCCCGGCGGAAGCAGCGCCCGGACAGGTCGACCGCTGGCTCAGTGCGGAGCTGGATCAGCTGATCGTAAAGACCACCGAAGCCATGGACAAATTTCAGTTCGATGAGGCCCTGAAGGCCATACGCGCTTTCGCCTGGGATGTATTGGCCGACAACTACATCGAGCTGGTCAAAGCCCGGCTCTACGGCCCAGACGGACCCCAGAAGAGGGCAGCGCAAAACACTCTCTATGTCGCCCTGGAGACCCTTGCCCGGCTTATGGCTCCTTTCACCCCCTTCCTCTCCGAGGAGATCTATCATACCCTCACCGGAGAGAGCGTTCATGTGCAGAGCTGGCCGACGGCCCAGAATCGGCCGATGGACCTGGCCGGCCTGGCGGTAAAAGAAATAGCTGCTGCCATTCGCCGCTATAAGGCGGAGAAGGGGATGGCCCTCAACTCCCCACTGCCCGGAATTGTGGTTTACTCCGAACTCGACTTGGAGACGGCGGACCTGGCCGGGGTGGCCAACTCCCCGGTGGAGAGCAGGACGGGCAAGCCCCTGCTGGAGGTAAAGCCCATTGCGGTCAAACCGCAGATGAAGGTCATCGGCCCCCGGTGCAAGGATATGAGCCAGCGGATAATCGCCGCTCTGAACTCCATGGATCCGGCTGATATATCCCGCCAGAAGGAGGCAGGCTCGATTGATGTCGATTTGGATGGCGAGATCGTCCAGCTCCCGCCTCAGGCGGTGGAGGTGGAGGTCCAGACCCTATCTGCCGGAGAAGCAGTGGATATAATCAAGGTCAAAGAGGCCACGGTGCTGGTCCGAAGATGATCGAGGTGGAGGTCAAAGCTCGGGCGAAGAAGGAGACAAGAGAGAGGTTATCCGCTCTGGGAGCCATCCCCTTCCGGGTGGAGAATCATCTGGACCTCTATTTCAATTCACCATCAAGGGACTTCAGGACCACCGATGAGGCTTTGAGAATCCGTATCAAGGAGGAGGGGGCCCGCCTCACCTATAAGGGGCCCAAGCTCGACCAGCAGACCAAATCCCGCCGGGAATTGACTGTGAAGATCGATGATCCTGCTCAAATGAGGGAGATCCTGTCTATTCTGGGTTTTGTCCTATCGGCCGAGGTCCGCAAGAAGAGGACGAAATACTCCTATCGAGGGACGGTCATCGCTCTGGACGAGGTGGAGGGGCTTGGCACCTTTCTGGAGGTGGAGGCCCAGGGAGAAGAGGATTGGGAGAAGGAAAAGGAGCAGATCCTATCGGTCTTGAAGCAGCTGGAGCTGGAGGAGATCATTCGCCAATCCTACCTGGAGCTGCTGGAGGAGAAGAGAGCTGGGCAGGGCCAGCAGAAGTAGTAACGGAATGATATAATGTCCATATTCTCCAAACTCCATGTGCTGGTTATGCTCTCTTTCTTGGTGGCGGTGCAGCTGATAGCTTTGGCCGTAACCCCGGCCATATCCGCCACTGACAACCGGGTTTTCGAGGATCCGGCATCGATCTCCAATCCCATAATCTATGTGCTGCTCATCCTGATATTCACAGGGGTCCTCCTTTTGGCCATGAGGCTGAAGGTAGAGTGGCTGATCAACGCTTTTATTCTGATGTCCATTGCTGTCACCATCTTCTATGTGATATCCGCCATTATGCCTGCTTGGCTCGCCCTCCTATCAACGCTGGTCGTTATGTTGCTTCTGCATTATTATCCGGAGTGGTATATTCTGGATGCCTTTGGAATCTTGGTCTGCGCAGGAGTCGCTTCCCTCCTGGGGGTGAGCATGACTGTACTGCCGGTTATCATCCTCTTGGTGGTTTTAGCGGTCTACGATGCCGTATCCGTCTATAAAACCCGCCATATGGTCTCCCTGGCCGAGGGAGCAATAAAGATGAAGGCTCCCCTGCTGTTTGTGGTCCCCAAGAGCAGGGACTACAGCTTCAGGCGCAGGGATGAGGGCTCGACCCTTTTTGGCGAGGGCAAAGAGAGGAAGGATAGGGGAGCTTATTTCCTGGGCATGGGCGACGCCATCATTCCTACCATCCTGGTGGTGACTGCGAGCTGGTCATATCCTTCGGGCGCTATCCTCGGCCTTAACCTCCCTGCTATTGGAGCAATGCTCGGGACTTATGTCGGCTTTCTCCTTCTGATGTCCACTGGGAGGGACCGACCCCAGGCCGGTCTCCCCTTCCTGAACTCGGGGGTGATCCTGGGATTTCTGGTTGGCTGTCTTGCCGCAGGAATCTTACCCTTCTAACCCGGCAAGGCAGGGGCCCGAACACCGACAGCTTTTTGCCTTATCCCGCGAGATTCTGCCCGCAAAGAGGAATGACAGATGGCGGATGAGGACCAAGCAGTCCTGGAACACTTCATACCATTCTGCCCCAAATGCGGCAATGAGTGCGAGCATAAGGATCTCCGGCGGGCGCTGGACGCAGATAGCTGGAAGAAGATCGTGATCGAGACGATCTACTACTGCAAGCGCTGCGACAACTACTGGAGCGAAGGCCTAATAGAGAAAGGCTATAAATGATCTATCTGTACTACAGCGAAAAATTCCAGGGATATAATTTCGGCCCGGAACATCCCTTCAATCCCGCCCGCCTGATGCTCACCTTTAGCCTCATGCAGGAGTCAGGTCTGATAGATGAGAAGGTATGCAGGCTGGAGCCCTGCCCAGCGAAGGAAGAGGATATGCTTTGGGTGCACACCCCCGAGTACCTGGAGGCAGTTCAGCTGGAGGAGCCGGACCTGGCCTTCGGCCTGGGGAGCGACGACACTCCGGTCTTCGCGGGAATATATGAGTCGTCGAGAATGCTGGCTGGAGCCTCTATTGATGCCGCCCGGAGGATAGCTGCCGAGGACTGCAGCGCTTTTAACATCGGCGGGGGGCTTCACCATGCTATGCCCACAGTCGCCTCCGGATTTTGCGTCTTAAACGATCCCGCTCTGGCCATCCGGGCGCTGAGAGACAGATTTGATCGGGTGCTCTACATCGATATCGATGGCCATCACGGCGATGGGGTGCAGGGAATATTTTATTCTGATCCCAGTGTTCTGACCATCTCATTGCATGAGTCAGGATTGTACCTCTTTCCGGGCACAGGATTCATCGAGGAGATGGGAGAAGGGGAGGGAAAGGGATACAGCGTCAATATCCCTATGCCCATGTACTCCGGAGATGAGCAATACCTCCGGGCCTTCGACCGGATCGTCCCCCCCTTGTTTGAGTGGTTCCGCCCCCAGGCAGTGGTTGCCCAGCTGGGGGTAGATACCCATTACTCCGATCCCCTCACCACCCTGAACCTGACACTGACCGGCTATTCAGCCCTCGTCCGCCGGATCGTCGAACTGGCCGGCAAGCACTCGGGTTCCAGGCTGCTGGCCCTGGGCGGAGGGGGTTATAACATGGAGGTGGTGCCCACCGCCTGGACCAGCGTCCTCCATATCATGAGAGGGGAGCCTCTGCCCGAGTATCTGCCCCCCTACTGGGTAGAGCTTTTCATGAACCTCACCGGCCACGAGCCCCTGTTCCACCCGGATATAGAGATGAAGGTCGGGCCCAAGACCGAGGAGCGGATCAATAAAGAGCTCTCTTTGACCCTCGACGGCCTGGAGAAAAATATCAGAGATGCTCAGGGCCCATTTTAGGCCATCCGTTCTCAGGTGCCGATCTTGATCGGCTCTGAGATGGAGCGCAATGTGGATATGGCGGAAAGAGCGGCCAGATAGCTGGTCTTTGGATTTCGCGGTGAGGGGATGTTCTCCACCCGGGTAGAAAACCTGCCGAAATCCCCTATCACCTCTATCTCGTGCCGGTTTACTCTTATATTCGGATCTGCGACCACCTTCACTTGCACCTCTTTTTCTCCCGCCGCCAGGTAAAGAGTGGCGGCAACATTCACATTGGCGGGGAAGGCCCGCACTGCCTCGATGGCATTGCCGGAAAAGATCTGCGTCGGGCCGGTGAGGCCGTCCAGGTCGATCTTATTCTCCAGGATATAGGGCGCTCCTCTAAGGCCGCTGGGATTCTTAGTGGTGGTCAGGGTTATCCTTTCGATCCGCCCGGCACGAGCGGACTTGAGGGCATCCAGGCCCGATATCGCTCCTGAGGGGATGTGGACCTGAGTGCAGTGCGATCTGGCCAGCTCTTTTATCTCTGCTAAGAGCGCAGGATCAGCAAGAGCGCCCACGCTCATTATCATCAGCCTTTTGCCTTTGTTCAATGCCGCCCTGGCAACGGCAGGCACCGCCCTCTGGGATGCTGCCTCCACTACCACATCCGAAAGCTCCACCAGCTCGTCAAGATCGCTCTTTTTCGGCTTATGCTGCAGGCTATCGATGAGAGCGATGGCAGTTTGGGGATTATGGTCGGATACGCTAACCAGATCAGCATCCACCACGCCTGAGTCTATCGCCCGAGCGATCTCGGTTCCAATGGCGCCACATCCCACCAGTCCGATCTTGATAGGCATCGCAGGTTATAAATCAATTAAGGATCAAAATCCTTGCGGTATGCTGAGGTCAGAGCTGGAGCGGTTTATAAGCGAGGACCTGGGAGAATGGGATTATTCCAGCACTCTCATTCCTGAACTACCCGCTCGTGGGATGGTTGTCGCTAAGGAGGACTGCATCATCTCTGGGCTGGCGGAAGCGGTGGAGATCTTCCAGTATTTTGGCTTGAAATGCGAGTTGTTGTTCGATGACGGCGAGTTTGTGCCAGCAATGAGCGATGTTCTTGAGGTTGTGGGCAGCGCGAGGAGGATCCTTCAGTCCGAGAGGCTGGCCCTCAACTTCATCGCTCGCATGAGCGGCATATCCACCCTCACCCGGAAGTGCGTTCTCCTGGCAGGAGGGGTAAAGGTGGCAGCCACGCGTAAGACCACCCCAGGATTTCGATTATTCGAGAAGAGAGCGGTTTACCTGGGAGGTGGCGACACCCACAGATTCAATCTATCCGATGCCATCCTCATCAAAGATAATCATATCATGATCCTCGGCCTGAGAGAATGCCTGCGCCGCGCTAAGAAAGAGTCCAGCTTCACCAAGAAGATCGAGGTGGAGATAGAAAGCCTGGAGGATATGCTCACAGCGGCAAAAGAGGGCGCTGATATCATCATGTTCGATAACATGGACCCGGAGAAGATCGCTGCCGGGGTCAAGCTATTGGAAGCTGAGGGACTGCGGGAGGGAGTGATTCTGGAGGCATCAGGGGGTATAAACCCGAATAACATCAAGGAATACAGTGCATGCGGGGTAGATGTTATATCACTTGGTGCTCTGACCAGAGATGCTAGATGGATTGACTTGAGCCTGGAGATAGAGAACGATGAAGAGTGGAAAACGGGCAGAGAGATCTCTTAAAAGGGCCATCGACCTGCAGGATGAGGATAAGGGCAAAAAACAGTCTCTGGATATCCTGCGTCTGTTAAGCCTGGCAGTCATTATTCTTTTGCTGTCCACAGCCTGGATCGGAGCGGTCCTGGGGGCAGATGACGATGATGATGAGAATGGCAATGAGGTTACCTATAACGATTTTACCCTGGGGATAGGGGATCGAATAGAGATCAGCAACTATCGAGCAGAGCTCATTGAGATTCAATCGGTCAAAGATGGCATAGCAGTCCTTCATGTCTCCAGAACCGGAGGAGGACTGGACGAGCAGAGGGCATTTTTGGAGAACCGGGCGAACAACTTCGTGGGAGGGGCGGAGAAGGGAGGCATCACCCTCACAGTGGTCGATATCCTGGATGAGGATTCAGCCAAGGTGAGAATTGAGTACCAGGAGAGCCTGGGAACGCCCAGCCGACGGGCCTCGGACCGGCCGATATCCGCCGGCGACAAACCCGCCCTCACCGTCCAGAAGAGCTTTGATAAGAGCAAGATCAGCGTGGGCGATGAGGTCAAGGTCACCGTCACTGTCAAGAACGAAGGCACCGGCAAAGCCCTGAACATAAAGCTGGATGATGCTCCTCCCCTGCCCGAGTTCTCTTATATAGCAGGCTATCCGCCCAAGATCAGAGATAGCCTGGACCCAGGCCAGTCCGATTCGGCGGTTTATATGATGAATGCCATAAAAGAGGGTACCATCAACGTCTCGTCCATACAAGTCAGCTATACCGATTCCAAAGATAACATCAAGATGAACAGCTCCCTCCCCTTTGAAATCGTGATCAATCCAAAGAGCGTCGCCGACCTGACGATAAGGATGGATTCGTCCGGACCCCTGCCCCTGGGTGGCACGGGAATGGTTAACATAAGCCTTGTCAATGTAGGAACGGCGCCGGCGACCAGGATCGAGGCCAAAGGGGACATAAGGCCTCCCATGGGGCTGGAGGGGTCTGGCTTTGATAGAAGCTTCTTTGAGATCCCGCCAGGGAGCGAGGTCAACTACTCGGTGATGCTCTCGGGCAAGGATCCCGGCAACTACACCATCCACCTTAAGACCACATTCGATGGGGGAGATGGCTATGCGATCAGGGAAGGATCCACAGAGGTGGTGGTCCTGAAACGAGAGTATAAATATGAATATTTACTACTCCTGATCCCAATCATAATTATAATCGTCTGGCTGTATAAGAGACACAGAGAATATAAATATTGAGTGAGAGAATATACACCAGAGGGGTGCGGATCTATAAATTGAGACTGATGCCGCTATAAATTCAACAGAATAGAGAGACTGATATCATGCTTAACGTACTCATCCTTGGTATAGGCCAATGCGGAAACAGAATCCTGGACGCAATGAACAAAGAAGCGATGGGTGGCGGGGGAGCATCGAAGATCGCCAAGTACTGTCTGCGACCCAAGTTCCCCAGCCGGGTGGAGACCCTGGCGATTAATACAGCGATCAATGATCTCAAGGAATTGAGGTACACCACCGCCAAAGACCGATTGCATGTTCCGAACCTGCACGGCGTGGGAGCCAACAGAAACGTGGGCAAGCAGGCATTTATGGAGAACAGGGACAGCATCATGGGAGAGATCGAGAAGCGAGGCGACTTTGATATCGCCTTCGTCCTCACCTCAACCTCCGGAGGCACTGGCTCCTCGTTCTCGCCGCTGCTCATAAATGAGCTGAAGAGGCAGTACCCGAACATCGCCGTGGTGACCGTGGCCATTCTGCCATTCCGGGAGGAGGGTTCGATATACCTCCAGAATGCCGCTTTCAGCATGAGGGAGCTGATGGAGCTGGACGCGGAGGGAATCATCCTGGCGGACAATCAGTATATGAAGCGCATTGGAGGCGACATCGCCAGCGCCTATGACAAGATCAACAGCACCATCGCCCGGAGATTGCTCTTCCTGATCGAATCCCTGGACAGTGAGATGCTCTCGGTTACCGATCTGGGCGATTTCAAGACGGTGATGAACGGCGGCCTGCGCATAGGCACTATGGGTTTCTATCAAGCGGACGGGAAGAACAGCTCGATCAAGGACGCTATAGAGAATAGCCTGAAGCCCAACAACCTGCTCTATCCGGCTAATGTGGCAGATGATGCCGCTCGGGCGATGGTCATCATTCAGGGCTCCCGCGAGCATCTGGATGTGGACCAGATCACCAAAGAGGTGGAGAAGCTCACCGCCAGCGCGGGTCATGTTTTCAAGGGCATTGTGGTCAAGAAGGGCCTGCCAAGGGTGCTCTCCATATTCACTCTGGCTGCTGCGCCAGAACTGGAATCCATCTATGCCCAGGCAGCGCGGGGAATGCAAGAGGAGAAGGAGAAGAGGTCGCGTGCCAGGAAGCAGCTAGACGATGCTTTTGCTCATATCGAGGACCTGGAAGAGATCTACTGAAGGCCAAAGCGACTGTACATCAGGGCTTGCATCGGCCCCAGCTCCAGGACCCTTGCCGCCAGGGTCCTTTCTGCCGGGCTCAGAGGAAATATCTTTGCCGGGGGCACGGGTCGAGCTTGGCGGGCATAGATCGCACCCCCCCTCATCCGGGCGCAGGCGAAGCCTCCGGCATCACCTTCTATCCAGACCTCTCCTCCTCTCATCTCTGCCCCGGTGAAGTCCTTTGTGTTGCCCCTGATCACAATCCTCCCACCGCGCAAGAGGACAGCGGTGTTCTCCAGGGCGCATCCTTCGACGATGATCTGGCCGGAACGCATGAGAATGCCGGTGCTCATCCCGGCATCGCCCTGCAGATGGATGGTCTTACCAGTTGGGTTCCTTGCCCCCAGGGTATCCCTCAATATTCCGTCCTCGATGACCAGCCCCTGCCCGTCCAGGTGGTTTGGCTCTGACACCTCCAGTTCCTTCTCCAGAACCTCGGTGATGGAGACGAACTTTCTGAACCCTGTCCGATCGCTATCAACCTCGACCACATTGCCCATTGGCTCCTCGGTTTTCCCCGAGACGTAAATAGTTCCTCTGAGCATGCTTATGCCCATGCGTCGGCCCACATCTCCCTCCACCACTATGCAACCCGTCCCCTCAACCGGCCCGCCCCTTCCACCCAATCGGACCAGGTCCACCCCCAGGCTGGAGCCCATACGGCTGCCCACATCGCCAGTAATCTCTATGGTCTCGCCCTTTCGCAGGGCATCGACGATCTGACGGAGGCTGATGCCGTCAACTTTCGCATCGGGATCAAGCCTTGCGCCCTGGTGCTGCCAGTAAAAGTCAAATGTGTTGTCGGCAAGGCACTTCTCTCCAGAGGCCCGGATTCTGAGCATAAAAAATCACTTCAAGGGCAGGAATGCCTTATCGGTAGCAATGCGCTTGGATACATTTATCCCGATGACAGTTATCAGAATGGCTCCGATGGCGGATATTGCCAGCTTTTGCACCGATTCCACCATGCCGATTCCGAACTCCAGATCGGCATTGCTGGCCAGGATGAAGCTACTGGTCGACCAGATGACCAGGCCGGTGGCCAGGATGAAGAAGAGGTAAGATATGGTGCGAGCATCTCTTACCCCTTCCAGATACATGTCCATGACCTTGCCCAGGTTAACGCATAGGGCCGCAGCCATGTACCACCAGATGCTCTCATAGAGATAGATCATGATCAGGGTGAAGTATCCGGGAAAGGTAGGCTCATGGAAGTACTGCCAGAAGTATGCCACCCCATTGACAGTGGCGATGACCACCAGCATCGCCGCCAGGATATAGGTTATAAAGGCGATCTTTCGGGCATAAAGGGATTTTTTGAGCGTCTGCTTTGCCTCCTCCATGGAGTCGTCCAGGCCCAGGCCTCGGAACAGGAGATACAGGCCCACCGATCCGGTGATGGCCACTATCGCCCAGCTGGGATAGCCGATCAGGCTGAAGAAGGCGAACATGAGCAGAGCTAAAGCGGGAGGAATGAAGATGGTATGGCTGAGCTTGGGGTCGGTGAAGAGCTGCTTTAGCAGGTAATAGGTGCTCTCCAGGTTGGGGCTCTGCTTGACTAGAACCCGGCGCACTCCTTCCACTTTGACCCGGGAGGTGATGATGGGCAAGATGGCCTCGTCCTCCGCCCCGTCTGAGACCACAATCACCCCTTGGGGATGCAGGCGGGCCAGAAGCTCTTCCAGCTGATCAGCGAGCTTGCTATCCGAGATCAGGCCGACCTTCAGGTCTCCGGCTATCGAGGCGATCTCCACGCTTTTTCCAGATTCAGCTATCTCATCCAGTGTCTTGATGCCACCAAATATGGTGTTGACGTCCGAGTCCTCCGGGTCGGCCATGCCCAGCTTCAGGGCGGCCTCTACATTGGCCTCTCTGCCCACTACGGGCGTGATCACCCCGCCCTTGCGGCCCAGGTCGTTGTCCCTGTCTATGCAGAGCACTAGGACATCCATGGTCTACTATTTGAAAAGATTGTACTTAAATGATTCTGTGACAAGCAAAGGGAAAAGAGCAGTCTATGTGCAAAAAATATTTATTTCAAAAGAGGCGATGGATGGTTATGAGAAGATCAATTTTGTGCTTTGCGATTTCTCTAGTGCTTCTGATCTCCATGGCCAGTTCCTTTACCATCGACATGGCGGAGACACAAAAGCATATCGATTCTTATAACCGGAATATCGATCGAGCCCCAGAGATTCTGAAGGCCATTCTGGGCGATGAGAGGATAAACCTGGAGGTCACCCGGAACAATGCCAGCACCTTCCGAGTGGGCCTGGATATGAAATCGGCGCGAATAAACAAGACCATTGAGGGCGGCTGGGAGGATCCCACCATCTCTATCAATGCTTCCGAGGAGGCGATAAACAATATCCGGCTCTCTGGAGAGCCGATAGCAGCTTTTGAAAAAGAGAGGGATGCCGGCCGGATCACCTTCGAGGCGAATGATCTGATCGCCCGGGCCAAATTGAAGGCCGTTCTCTCCAGCACACCCGTCCTGCAGTTCGGCTACGATATCTTCTTCGGCTAGCGGGCAAGGTCAATACTCTTTTTTATTATTTTTAAGGCACAGAAATCACCGCACATGGTGCAGACCCCAGCATCCGAGGGGGTTCTATCCGCCCGGATCAGCTTTGCGGTCTCTGGATCGATGGCCAGCTGGAACTGCTTCTCCCAGAGCATATCCCTCCTTGCTCTGGCCATCTCCAGATCCTTCTCTCGATCATTGTTCTTGATCATATCGCCGATATGAGCCGCTATCCTGGCGGTGATGGTGCCCATCCTCACGTCCTCCACATCGGGAAGGGCCAGATGCTCTGCTGGAGTGACATAGCAGATGAAGTCCGCACCATAGGCAGAAGAGAGGCTAGCTCCGATTGCTGCTACGATATGATCATAACCGGGAGCTATATCTGTGACCAGAGGGCCGAGCATATAGAAGGGCTTCTCAGAGGTCATCCTCTTCATCACCCTGACGTTGGCCTCGATCTCATCGATGGGGATGTGCCCCGGTCCCTCCACTATGGTCTGAACCCCGGCTGCATGGGCCCTGTCCGCCAGCTCGGAGTTGATTATCAGCTCCTGGATCTGACCCCGGTCGGTGGAGTCGTGCACCGCTCCAGCCCGAAGGCCGTTGCCCAGGCTGAGGGTGACCTCATGCTCTTTGAGGATCTCCAGGAGATAGTCGAACTCCCGGTAGAGCGGATTCTCCTTCTGGTTATGCAGCATCCAGCCGATCATGAAGGCTCCTCCCCGGCTGCAGACGCCACCAAACCGCCCTCCTTGGCGCCGGAGCCGCTCTATGCAGATGCTATTGATGCCGGTGTGGATGGCCATGAAGTTGGTCCCCATCTTCGCCTGCACCTCCGTCGCCCGGAAGAGGTCGTCTTCGGGCATCTCCACTCCCGCACCATACTTTCTTATGGACTCAATGAACGCCTGATAGAGGGGGACGCTGCCCACGCTCAATGTGGTGGCCTCGATCACCCTTCTTCTGATCTCCAGGAAATCCCCACCAGTGGACAGCTCCATCAGAGTGTCTGCGCCATTCGCTTCGGCGGTGCGTGCTTTTGCTACCTCCATTTCTATATCAACGATATCGCTGCTGGTGCCGATGGAGGAATTCACTTTGGTGCGGAGCCCCTTGCCTATTCCCACCGGCCTGGTATATCGGTAAGGGCTGCGGGGGATGACTATCCTGCCACTGGCTATCCCCCGGAGTATGAACTCAGGGGTCTTTCCCTCCGCCTGGGCTACGATCTTCATCTCTTCCGTCACTCTGCCTGCACGTGCATCTTCTATTAGTCCCATCTCTTCACCAGCAACATCAGACAATGTAGGGTTATTTAAGATTGATCAACCTCAATATTCCAGATCCCGACAATTGAGATTTGATCGACAGCTGGGACTGCCCGGCGAAACCTATTAACCTTATACTGGCAAGATAAGACATTCGTAATGGCACTGCAGATGGACCTTTCTTTATTTGCAGCCTATTGAGTGGCAATTTGCAATCCATGGAGATTGATATCTGTGTATGACCTGGTTGTGGTTGGCGCTGGACCGGCAGGCTCTACCGCTGCCCGGACGGCAGCCGGAATGGGATTGAAAGTCGCAATTCTGGAAAAGAAGGATTTTCCCCGTTACAAGGCCTGCGGAGGGGCGCTATCGGAGAGGGCAGCCTCCTGCCTGGGCTTTCGTCTTCCCGAATCCTTATGCGAGAGGAGCATAACCGGGGCTCGAATCCATTTCCGGGATCAGGTTCTGGATAAGATCAAGGGATACAGATTCACCACCCTGGTCAGCAGGAGCGCATTTGACCAGTACCTTCTCCAGAAGGCGGTGGAGGCCGGGGCAAGCATATCGTTCTCCCGCGTTCTGGACTACAGCGATAAAGGGGATTATTTATCCATTCATACAGAGGGTGAGATCTATAAATCTCGATTTCTGGTCATCGCCTCCGGCTGCCAGAATGCTTTGAAAGACCGGATAGCTGGCAAAGCGTCAAGGGACGATATCGGCATCTGTCTGGTGACGGAGGTCAAAGCGGAAGATCGGGATATCGAGGCCCGGCTGGGCAGCTTTCTGGACATTCACTTCGGGATAGCAAGCGGGGGGTATGGCTGGATATTTCCTCATCGTGGGTACTACTCCGTGGGCATAGGAGGCCTGGCCTCTCGTCTTCTCCATCCCCGTCAGATCATGAGAAGCTTTCTTTCAGAGAACGGTTTTGGCCGGGATCAGATCATTCATGGCCACACCATCCCTTTGGGAGGCATGGTGGGGAGGGTCGCTCGGGGAAGGGTGCTATTGGCAGGGGACTCCGCCGGCCTGGTGGATGGCTTCACCGGTGAGGGAATCTATTATGCTCTCCGTTCGGGAGAGATGGCGGCAAGGGCGATAGGGGAGGAAGAAGAGGGTGATGTTGCCCGCTCCTATGAGATGAGATGCAAAAAGGAGCTGGGAGAGGATCTCAGATACTCTTTGCTCTTGTCCCATGCTATGCACAGCCATCCTGAAGCCTTCTCCTGGTTGCTGGAACGGCATAATGAGGTCATAGATCGGTATATCGAGATCCCTGCTGCCAGGATGTCCTATAAGGAGTTCATGCGCTGGCTGGCTTTTCGGCTCCCCCGCGGGCTGCTTACATGCACTGAGAACAAATAAAATGAGTTCAGGTGAAGACCTCACCTGTCCTCACCTTAACCGATTTTTCCACTGGGCTGACGAATATCCTGCCGTCCCCCATCTTGCCGGTTCGGGCAGCATCGCAGATCGCCTTCAACACCGGATCAACTGCCTCATCAGGTACATAGAGCTCCAGCTTGAGCTTGGCCAGGAGGTCGACCTCCATTGTGCCACCTCGGTACTGGAGCTTGATCCCTTTCTGCTCTCCTCGGCCCTGGATCTCCATGGTGGTCATGGCGACCACCCCTATCTCCTCCAGGGCTTTCTTGATCCTCTCCAACCTCTCCGGCCGAACTATTGCCTCGATCTTCTTCATCATCATCCATCTCCTTCAGGCATAGGCCTTCTCCCCGTGCTGGGAGATGTCCAGGCCCACATATTCCTCATCCTCCGTCACCCGCAGGCCCATGACCGAATCCACCAGCTTGGCCAAAGCGTATGTGACCGCAAAGGCATAGATCACTGATACGCCAGCGGCCATTATCTGCACTGCGAACTGGTGGATGTCGCCCTGCAATAGGCCGGTATAGCTGTTGACCGCGGAGGTGGCGAATATGCCCGTGGCCACCGCTCCCCACAAGCCGCCCATGCCATGGACCGCCCAGGCATCACAGCTCTCATCCAGTCCCCGGTCCACCCGCAAGAGGAGGGCCATATAGCAGAGAACTCCGGCCACCGCTCCGATTACCAGGGCTCCTGGAACGTCCACATAGCCGGCGGCAGGGGTTATGGCCACCAGGCCGGCTATGCCGCCGCTAACCATTCCCAGGGCGCTGGGCTTTCCCTTCAGCCAGCTGGAGAGAAGCCAGGTCAGAGCGCCAGCAGCAGCGGAGGTGTTGGTCACCACCAGAGCGGAGGCAGCAAGTCCGTTCGCTCCCAGAGCTGAGCCAGCGTTGAAGCCGAACCAGCCAAACCAGAGAAGTCCGGCGCCGATCATGGCCATGGGGATGTTATGGGGCTCCATGCCATACGAGCCGAATCCCACCCTCTTTCCGATGACCAGAGCTATGGCCAGGGCGGAGAAGCCGGAGCTTATGTGGACCACTGTCCCTCCAGCGAAATCCAAGGCTCCCATCTGGGCCAGCCAGCCGCCCGACCAGACCCAGTGGGCCAGAGGGTCATAGACCAGGGTGGTCCAGAGGAGGGCGAGGACGATGAACGAACTCAGGCGCACCCTCTCTGCCACCGCTGAGGTAAGTATGGCCAGGGTCACGGCAGCGAAGACCATCTGAAAGGCCACGTACAGCAGGTGGGGGAGGTTTCCTGCCAGTGGAGCCTCACCCAGGCCCACGCCGCTCAGGGCCAGGTAGTCGAGGCCTCCGATAGCTCCGCTGATATCCTGGCCAAAGGAGAGGCTGTAGCCCAGGAGGACCCATTGTAGGCTGGCCAGGGCGAAGGCCAGGAAGGAGAGGCCAATCATCGATACCACCGTCTTCTTGCGCACCAGGCCACCGTAGAATAGGCCCACCCCCGGGGTCATGAGCATGACCATGGCGGTGGATACCAGGACCCAGGCAGTGTCTCCGCTGTCTATTGGCATATCTATATCACCTGCACCAAATCTCGGCAGACTGCACAGGCTCTGAGCCTAAAGGCATTGAGAGGACGCAGCTCGATTGCACTCTGCCAATCAATGTTGCTTTGCCGACGAATAAAAGGATATTTGATATTATCTCCTAAATTATCTGAAAACATCATAATCCCTCTTAAAGCTCATCGCATGGTCCTTCTTAAAATACCTATCCTCTGACTGCAGCAGACCCCCTCTCCAATCTTGGAGAAAAGAGAGCCACAGGGCCGCGGCAATCTATTTATCTGTGGCGCGTTTCTTTAATAGGGTTAAATAGCCAGGCTTGGACCTGGAGGGTGTTAGCTGCTTATGGAAGACAAGCACGAGATATTGCATGCAGTTCGGGAGGCGAAGAAGCATTTAGGAGATGGTGCGGACTTTCGCATCGCCGATGCCATAGATATAATGGAAGGCATCGCACCGTTCCTGGACAAAGAGGTCGTAATTGAATTGAAATGCAAAAAATGCGATAACTATGCAGCCGCATCATTTCCCCTGAATAACGACTTTTGGGCGGTGGACAATAATGAGTACTGCCATGAGAAGAAGAATGCCCTGAAGAATCTGAGCGCGTTGAAGCTGGCCGGCTGCTTTCAGTACTCCCGCCAGGAGACTGAGGGGCTGATAAAGCTGGGGCAGGAGATATTGGATGAGGACCTTAAGCCCGGATTTAGCGACAGAAAGCTGTATGATAGGAGCAAGTTCGCCAGCTACAGCGTGGCCTTCCGTCTCCTATCCAATCCGGGCAATATCTGCATCGAGTTTGGTCATCTCAATGACGGCGGATTTGCCTGCAGCGATATCAAGCTGTATATCATAAAGAGGCTTGATCCGGGATTCGGTGAAGAGGCCTCTCGCCGGATATCCGAAGCTCTAAAGAGGGGTCCGGTCATGGCTATCAAGGCCAATATGCAGATCAGGAGGCAGCTTGATATTGACTATGTCCTGGAATGGATTGCTAAAAAGCGAAAGATGGATATAGTATATCTCTAGCTCTATTTTTGACTTAGACGATAATTGATATTTAAAGGATGTTTTCGACAATGGCGCAACCGCTAGTGCCAGATACCAGTGTGGTAATAGATGGCAGAGTATCTGCTAGGATCAAAGCAGGAGAATTCCAAGGCCGGAGAATTGTGGTGCCAGAGGCCGTGGTGGCGGAGCTGGAGGCCCAGGCCAACCACGGCCGGGAGATCGGCCTGAAGGGGTTGGAGGAGCTGAGAAAGCTCTCCGAGCTGGCCAAAGCCGGCAGGATCGAGTTGGAGTATGTGGGAATCAGGCCGAACTTGGATCAGATCAAGCTCGCCGGTGGTGGAGAGATCGATGCCATGATCAGGGATGTGGCCCTGGAGCTGGGCGCGTCTTTCCTCACCAGCGATCAGGTCCAATCCCGGGTGGCTGAGGCTATGGGCCTGGATGTGGAGTACGTCCGCCCCCAGAGGGAGGCGATAAAGCCCCTCTCCCTGGAGAGGTACTTCACCGAGGATACCCTATCCGTTCACCTCAAGGAGAGCGCCATACCCATGGCCAAGAGGGGGCACGTGGGGGACTTCTCCCTGGTCAGGCTGGGTGACCGGCCAACCTCGGAGAGGGAGCTCAGAGACCTCTCCCGGGAGATATACGAGCGGGCTAAAGCCGATCCAGATGGCTATGTGGAGATGGAGAAGATGGGGGCGGCGATAATTCAGATCGGGCCGATGAGAATCGCTATCGCCAAGCCACCTTTCTCCGACGGCCTGGAGATCACCGCCGTCCGGCCGGTGGCCAGGGTGAGCTTCGACTCCTACCGCCACAGCACCATGCTCAAGACCCGCCTCAAGGAGGGGCAGAGGGGCATTCTCATCGCCGGTCCGCCCGGGTCAGGCAAGTCCACCTTCGCCGCCGGGGTGGCGGAATACCTCCTGGAGTGCAATTATGTGGTCAAGACCATGGAGTCTCCTCGCGATCTGCAGGTTCCCCCGGAGATCACCCAGTACGGACCTCTGGAGGGGAGCATGGAGGCTTCGGCCGACATCCTGCTCTTGGTCCGGCCTGACTATACCATCTACGACGAGGTCAGAAAGACGCGCGACTTCCAGGTATTTGCCGATATGAGGCTCGCCGGGGTGGGCATGATCGGCGTGGTCCATGCCAACAAGCCCATCGATGCTCTGCAGAGGCTATTGGGCCGGGTGGAGCTGGGCATGATCCCTCAGGTGGTGGACACCGTGGTCTTCATCGAGAAGGGTGAGGTGACCAAGGTTTTGGATGTGGAGTTTGTGGTCAAGGTCCCCTCGGGAATGGTGGAGGCGGATTTAGCCCGGCCGGTGATCGTGGTCAAGGACTTCGAGGGCGGCCAGGCGGAGTATGAGATGTACTCCTACGGGGAGGAGATCGTGGTGATGCCCGTCACCAAAGAGGAGAAGAAGCCCTCCTGGAAGCTGGCCAGCAGGGAGATCGAGAAGGAGATCTCCCACCATGTGAGGGGGCCTTTCAAGGTGGAGATGCTCACCGATTCCAGTGCAGTGATCCACGTGCCGCAAGAGGATGCAGCAAGGGTGATCGGCAAGGCAGGAAAGAACATCGACCAGATCGAGAGGAGCCTGGGGATGCATATCGACGTCCGGGCAAAGGACGAGCCGGCAGTGCCCGAGCCGAGGATGGAGGAGACGGCAAAGCACATCATCCTCTGGTTGGAGGGCATGGCCGGTGAGTCGGTGGATGTTCAGGTGGGGGGCGAGACTGCCTTCACCGCCACTGTAGGACGGAGGGGAGATATCCGCATCGCCAAATCCTCGGAGATGGCCAAGAGGATCATCAAGAGGATGAAGAAAGGGGAGAGGATAGAGGTAAAGCTGTCTGGTATCGACTAATTCTTTTATGTTGCCTCACCGGTTGTTACTAGCGATGGCTGTTCCTTTGTGGTTCTAAGTTCGAGTCACAATGCCCGCAGAAAACAGCTAGGAGCTGTATAAAAAGAATAATATAGCCAGGAGTGCTTTCCCTAGAGATAGAACTGCTTGAAAGGCTTGCGGTATTCGTCTTTAGGCTCGTACTTTATTATAATCCTCTCGGGCAGCACCTGAATCTCCTTTACGGACTGCGAGAATAGAAACCAGATGAACCCCCTGTCCGGAAGCCTGTAGCGGTCTGGCAGATTGGAGGTGAACTCAGATGCACCCAGAATGTAAGTGCGCAGCATCTCGCTTCCTGAAGCGAAGAGGAAGGGAAAGCTCACATTCTCAATCTCCCTCTGGCAGGAGCCCTTCAGCCTCAGGCGGTCCGCCAGGAAACTCAGATAATCATCCTTGGTTACCACCAGCTCTCTCAAATCGCTCAATCGAATCACCCTGCTGGCACTGGCAGGGATGTGAGATAAAATTAATCGTCGGAGAATCAGTCCACGGTTTGGCTGAGGTCCTCCTCTCCATCTGCCATTAATGACCTGTCCCGGCAGCCAGGTCTGTCAATACTCTTATAGCTGCAATTATCACCTACCCTCTGGTCCGTATAGGTTTCAGTCTCTCTCCCTCCCAGCTCATTGATCTGGCAAATCAGTCCGCTGAAAGCCTCCAACTCAAAAGCCAATACCTGCTCCGTAGTTAAGTAGATGCTTCTCTCCGATTCGACGGTGAGGGCATCAGGTCCTCTGAAGACCAGACGGCGTACTCCATCCCGGCGAAGCACCCTGCGGATCTCCTGGTCATGGGCCAGGACCATACCCGGGATTATAACCGTCTCTTTTATGCAATCCAGGTCCAGGCAGCTGAAGTCCTCAATAGTGATCAGATTGCCGATCTCCTTGTTCACCGCCACCACATTCACCTCCTCTCCCAGCTCCTGGAATATGGAGGAAAGGAGTGGATAGGCCACCGAGCTGGTGACGATGGTAGCGCTGTTCTCGATAGCCGGCAGTCGATCAAGATCCTTTTTATGATGGGCCAAGGCGAAAGGCGCTCCAGTCAGAGGGTCCCAAAGAGGGGTACCAATAACTCTCATATCATACTGCTCATCGATCTCATTGGCGATTCTGCGGATCTCCTCCACTGGATAGGGTACTATGCCCGGCATCAGCGGACCGTTCCCAAAGATAAGCCCTTGCTCGATGTTATTGGCAAACGACATGAGCATCAAGCCTTTTGCCCCCATGTCATAAAGATCCTGGCAGGTCTTCTCCAATTCCTGGCCATCGTTAATCCCCGGTATGAGGACGATCATGGCATAAAGATCAGATCTTTCGCAGAAGGTTCTGAGGTTTGAGAGAACAGCCTCAGGATGTTTATCATTTACATACCTGCGCCGGAGCTCCGGGTTGGTGGAGAAGACGGAGAAGCTGATCCTTCTGAGGCCGGCATCTATCAGGGGGCCGGCCTCATCACCCCGAGAGAACCCCTTTCCACTGGTGTAATCCAGCCGGATGGGAACCCCATCATTGCCAAGGATTTGGACCAGTTTAAGCAGATCGGGATGAAAGCTAGCATCACCATTTCCTTTTATGGTTATGGCATCAGGCCGCGAAAAGATGCACTGTTGGGAAGCTTCGAATATCAATTGGTCCAGGGACTTGAAGCCTGGCTGGATCTCCATTATCGATCGGGAACAGTAATCGCAGCCCTTTTTATGAGGCGCACACTGCCTGCAGCCCAATGGCTCGACCCATTTCACTCCTTTAAAATAACAGAAGCTGCAAAATCCCCCGCAGTCAAAACCTGGCCTGCCTCCTACATCAACTACTGCTTCCATAGTTTCTTATTTGCAGTAAGGGTAATTAAATCTTACGTTAAATAATGAGGTATGTTTTGAAGATCGGATATGGCAAAACATAGCGTATATCTGAGCAATTAATTAGAATAATTCCAAATTATAATTTAGACAAAACATAGGCAATCGGATTTTAATCCTGTCCTCCTATGGCGTAATATATCATGATCGAGAGGGCTAAAACCTATCCAAATAATTGATTCTCGCATCATCATATCTGCTCAGGAATCATGTCAGCATGCGATTCAGTGATGTGATGAAAAGCGTTCCTTGAATGATATTTTCCTTGAGACCTGCTTTATATCACCAATTGAGCAGATCTCTGGCAGTGGCGAGCTCTGCCAGGCTCATCTGCCCGGGAGCAGTGCTACCTCTAACATATCCATATGTCAGAGCGGAACCATATATCGGGGCCACCGCCCGCAGGTGCCTGCCCAGATCTCCCATTGCGATCAGACACAAGGGCATATCTGCAGACAGCAAAAATCCCAGTAGATCCAGGTCTTCCTTCAAGTTGTTTGGAGTCACAGCGATCTTGGCGATGGCTGCACCGGCCAATTTCATCCTCTTCAATATGTGAGCAAGCTCACCGATATCTGGCATTCCCTGAAAGTCGTGGAAAGAGACTATGACCGGCAGGCTTACTCGCGATATGAACTCCTCTCTCAGCTCTGCCTGAAGCTCGATGTCCGCGAAATCTGCATATTTCGAGGCTGAAAGCAGCAGCTCGATCCTCTCCCTCTCCGAGCCATTGAACTTTCCTCCCTCTGCTCCGAGCCGGTTGGTAGCGATGATCGGCTTGCTGGTGGCCTTTCGAATGGCTCTTATCGCCGGGAGTGGATCACAGATCAGGTCCAGTCGCACCTCAATCATATCCGCTCCTGATGCCAATTTGATATCCTCTGCCGCTTCTTCTCCCAGGACGGCAACGATCTGGGTCCTTTTCATTTCCAGGCTCATCTCTCCACAATGCTCTCCTCTATCTTCATGCCAAAATGGCGGGCCGCCTTCTCCAGATGGACCAGCACCTCGTCCCCCGCCTTGAGCTCCGTCACCGGCATGGTTCTGCCATCGTTGCTCACCAGCTTTATGGTCTCAGCATTCTGCAAAAGAGTGCTAATCAGCACCCCGTCCGCCTCTGCCTCGATGAGGATCATGGGCCTCTTCTCGATCTTCGCCCGGCCGACGATAGCGCTCCTGGAGAAGCCGTCCTTGTTCACGATTGTGACCTCGTCTCCGGATTTAAGCTCGGATAGATAGCGGGTCTTCTCCCCTGCCCGGATATAGGCATGAACGGCACCGGCGTTTACCCGGAAGGGGCGGGCGGCGACATAAGGGCTGTCCTCGGACTCGCTATGGACAAGGAAGAAGCCCTTGGCCTGGGAGCCGATGAGCATTCCCTCTCCCGGGACCATCATGCTGGCGGAATCCACGCAGACCCGGTCGCCCATTCCCACTGCTTTAACCGAGACCACTTTAGCGGGTACTAGATCCAGGCGGCCCTTCTCCGATTGCTCTGCCGCATTCATCACCCTCTTGATCTCAGAAGGATCGGTGCTGTCCAGGAGCACTCCATCCGCCCCATGCTCCAGGGTGGCCAGTGCCAGCTTCGCCTCATCCGAGCTCTTGACCCCGCTGATGATCTTGACAGAAGAGCCCTGCAGGCCTGCGATCATATTCTCCAGGGGGATCACCTTCCAGTCGGTTCCGATCACCAGTAGATAGTCGAGGTGCTTGCCCATCTCCACTGCGAACTGCTCGTACTTTTTACCGGCGATGACCACATATGCCGCCTTGGTACCGGAGATGGTCTTGGCCAGGGCATAGTCCATGGAGCTGTTCAGGTCTTTGGGCAGAGGCACCGATCCATCCCCCTCGCCGTGCCTGCCGATCACCAGGATGTCCTCCGATCCTCTCTCTGCGCCAAAGCACGCTACCCGGATCTTCCCCAGCTCTCGCACCCGTTCGACGTTCTCCCGATCAACGATTACGCAGTCGAATCCCGATTCAAGGGCGGTGGTAATCTGGGGTTTGATCTCCTCCCATGATCCTTTAGCCATGAGCCATTTCTCTTTCATGTGCCAATCTTTAACATACCATTACAAATCTCTTTTGCAGCCCCCCCCCCCCAATAAGAGGTCAAATGGAAAACCGTCTGATTTATTATCCAGTGGGCTTATTCATCATGCTGGTATTTGCATTCCTGATCTTCATCGTGGTGAGCTTTCTCTTCCTGGACCTGGCCAGGACAGCCTTTACCAAGATCGGTTTCTCCTGGAGCCAGGCTCTCTTTGTGCTCTTGGCATCCCTGGTGGGGAGCAGCATCAACATCCCTCTGACCAATCTCAAATGCAGCACTCCTATGGTCGAGGAAAGATACATTAGAGTCTTTGGGGTATCCTACCGGGTGCCCGTGGTCAGGAGCTGCGATACCCTTCTGGCCATAAATGTGGGTGGGGCCCTGATCCCATCATTGATCTCCATCGCTTTGATCTACCGCTTCCCTCAGTCGCTCTATTATGCCTTTGCCGGGATCGTCATAGTGGCCGTTATCACCAATCGGGTGGCAAGACCGGTCCGGGGTCTGGGAATCGTCCCCCCTGCCCTGATCCCGCCCCTCTGTGCTGCTCTGGCAGCGATCCTGATGGTCTATGTGCTGGCTGCTCCTCATGAATTGATCTTTCTCATCGCTTATGCAGCAGGGACCCTTGGGACTCTGCTGGGTGCGGATATCCTTAACCTGGGAAAGATCAGAGATCTGGGGGCTCCAGTGGCCAGCATCGGCGGTGCTGGAACCTTTGATGGCGTTTTCCTGAGCGGCCTGATTGCGGTGCTCCTGGTGTGAGGAAGAATATGGACTCTAAGATGAAGAGATGGAATAACAAGAATGACACGATGAAGAGAGAAAAATAAAAGAGAGATGAAATGGTGGGGGCAATGAGAGCGGTCGAAAGCAGAAGGAGAGAGAGATCATGAGCTTCAGGGGCTATCTGGAGGATCTGGAAAAGGCAGGTTTGGTCAATCACGTGCACGAATCAGTCTCTCCGGTTCAGGAGGTCAGGGAACGCTCCTGGGGCAAGGGGCCGATCCTATTCCATGATGTATCAGGCTTTAGGTGCTGCCTGAACATCCTTGGCACGCGAGAGCTCTTAGCCCGAGCCCTGGGCGTATTCCCCGAGGATTTGGTTCGTCATCTATCTCAGGTCGGCTATCGTGGTCCAGTGCGAGAGGTGGATTGGTCTCCTTTCCTGGAGAACATCTCCCCGCCAGACCTGGGCAGACTTCCGATACTGACTCATTTTCCCGGAGATGGCGGCCCTTACATCACCTCTGGGGTGGTGGTGAGCCGATTTGAGGACAGGATCAATGCCTGTGTTCACCGCTTGATGGTCTTAGGAAAAGATCAGCTAGCAGCGAGGCTGGTTCCGGGAAGGCATACTCATCAGCTCTATGAGGCCGCCCTTGCTAAGGGAAAGGAGGTTGCAGTGGCGATTGCGATAGGAGTAGATCCGCTGGTATTGATGGCTGCCTCCACCCGCGTCCCACCCCAAATGGAATTTGGATATGCAGCCGCCCTGCGAGGCTCTCCGGTGGAGCTGGTCGCTTTGGAGAACGGGGTGCTCGTTCCCCATGCCGAGATCGTTCTGGAGGGATACATCACTGCCAATCGAGCAGCAGAGGGGCCGTTCGTGGATATCACCGGCACCCGTGATCTGGTCCGGCAGGAGCCGGTCATCCGGCTGACCAGGATGATGATGCGCAATCAGCCCATTTACCACGGCCTTCTCCCTGCAGGGGGAGAGCACAAGATGCTGATGGGGGTTCCTTATGAGCCACTCATCTACCAGGCGGTCTCCAAGGTGGCAAAGGTGAAGGACGTCATTCTGACGCAAGGCGGCTGCTCTTACTTCCATGCGGTGGTGCAGATCGAGAAGGAGACGGAGGAGGATGGAAAGAAAGCCATCGATGCCACAATCAGGGCTCATGGATCTCTGAAGCATGTGCTGGTAGTGGACTCGGACATCAATATCCACGATCCGCAGGATCTGGAGTATGCCCTGGCCACCCGCATGCGCGGTGACGAGGATATAGTTCTTTATCCCAATGTGCGTGGCAGCACCCTTGACCCCAGGAGCAATGAGGGCATGACCACCAAGGTGGGCGTGGACGCCACCGCCCGGCTCGACCGGCTCTGGAAGTTCCAGAGGGTAACCCCTCCCGGACAGGGCTGAACAGGCAGTGAGATATCGCTGCAATGCCAGCCAATTGGTGACGCATGGCCTATGCTATCTTTCGGGGCTGGGCCCAGGCACCGCAATTTGCATCCTCAGATCGACCCACTTTTTTCTCAGATCTCCAGATAGAGGCGGATGCTGTAGATCACGCCGATTCCCAGGATTATCGCCAGAGTTAAGGCTATTATCTGGAACAGCAATTCATTCGTGCTATCACCCAATCTATATTCGCTCAATGTTATTCATTTTTCCAGAGAGATTCACATCAGCAGAGAGGTTAATTCTGCCAGACGTATCCGTTTATCCCTCTCCCATCCTAAACTTAATTTATGGAATCAGTCCCTGCCCGGACAAGGCCTGGGCACCGATCGGCTGGCAGTCGCATTCCCTCCAGCGGATCTGATTCTCCCTCGCTGGAGCCCAGCACCTGGGCCGATTTCACCCCGGTGATTATGGCCATCAGCTTCACCCTCCCCCTCAGCTCCGGCCTGATCCTCGCCCCCCAGATGACATTCGCCCTGGGATCCAGGTCCTGAGTGAGAGTCCCTGCGATGGCAGCAGCCTCTTTCAGTGTCATATCCGGCCCGCCGTTGATATGCAGCAGGCAGGCTTTAGCTCCTCTGAGGTCCACATCCAGCAAGGGATTTTTCAAAGCTGCGCGGACGATCTTCTCCGGGCTCTTTTTCATGCTTCCCTCGCCCACCAGAATATAGCTTGCTCCGCCGGTGCTCATAATGGTGTGCACATCGGCATAGTCCAGGTTGATGAGCGAGGGGCAGGTCAGGGTCTCGCAGATCCCCTGGATGATCTCCCCGGTGATCCCGTCCACCAGGGAGAAAGCCTCCGGGAAGGGAAGGTGGGGAGCGTGTTCCAGCAGGCGGTTGTTGTCCATGACAATCGAGGTGTTGGCATAATTGCGCAGGTTCTCCAGCCCCTCCTCAGCGATGAATATCCTCTTTCTCTCCACGTGAAACGGGGTGGTGACCATGGCCACCACCAGAGCACCCTGTTGCCGGGCAATCCTGGCTACCACAGGCGCAGAACCGGTGCCCGTTCCACCGCCCATTCCCGCCAGGACGAAGACCAGGTCTGCGCCGCGCAGGATGTCCTCCAGATCTGTTCGCGCGCTCTCCGCTGCCCTCCTCCCCACCTCCGGGTCTCCTCCTGCTCCCATCCCCCGGGTGAGCTTTTTGCCTATCAGCATCCTCTCGTCCGCAGAGACGGTCTCCAGGTGTTGGCGGTCGGTGTTTATGGCAATGGTCTTCGCCCCGGAAAAGCCCATCCTCTTAAGTCTGCTGATGGCGTTTCCCCCTGCACCGCCACAGCCTACCACCAGTATTCTGGGGGTGCCGAAGTCGTCACCAGGTTTTGAAAAATCTACAGTATCCCCTAGATCAAGTTCCATCCCTATCCCTTCATTGCTTTCTCTGAATGAATTAGTGATATATGTTAATAATAATTGCGATCAGCAATAGATAAGAATGATCAGATCCATAAGAGAATGCAGAATGACCAAACTGTTGGCTGAGTGGGATCTGGCGGAGTTCATCGCCAGAAACTACCCTGGCCGGGTGGTGGAGGTGGGAGTGGGCTATTTCCCCAATGTTGCCCGGATGCTGGTGAATTTGGGTCTGGATGTCATCCTGACCGATAAGGAGGACCGGCTCCTGGAGGGCATGAGGGTGGAAAGGGACGACGTATTCTCTCCCCATTGGGAGATCTACCGGGGTGCGGGCCTCATCTACTCCATCCGCCCTCCCCTGGAGATGCAGCTCGCCCTGGGTGAGCTGGCGGCTGAAGTGGGTGCGGATGTCATCATCCGCCCCCTGCAGGATGAGGTGGCGGATCTGCCCGGGTTTGGGAGGAGGTTGGTGAATTGGGGGGAGGCCAGATTTTATCTGTTCAGGAAGAAGAATAAAATTTAATTTGGATTATGTCAACTATTGTAAGGCAATCAAATGTGGGGCTTGCAGGGTGTATTATGGCCAAAGGGAATGATGATCCCCAGAGAATGTCTGAGGTTTGCAGGAAGATAGATGAGCTCAAAGCCAGAATTCTGATGGACCCGAATCGGGCGGACAGGATTCTGGATTGTGCCCTGCGGGAGCTTGAAGATGTCCAAAAGGGGCACACCAATCGATTTGAGGAGCATCTTCCCAAGGGGAAGGGGTCAGGAAATCGGATCGAGGAGGATGATCGCTACAGCACTCTCATCAAGACCGCATTTGAGAGCATCGCCATCAGCGTGGATGGCATCATTGTGGAGGCTCACGAGGATTTTGCTCTGGCCAACGGCTATGAGCACTCTGAGCTGATCGGCTCGCATGTGACCAAATTCCTCGTCCCTGAAGAGCACGAGCGGGCTTTTGAGGCTTTGAGGAGCAATAATGAGCGCATCAGCGAATTTTCCGCCCTCAAAAAAGACGGATCGACATTTACTGTTGAGGCGCACGGTCGCATCATAGAGCGGGATGGCAAGCCAGTCCGGGTGACGGTGATAAGGGATATCACTGAGCGAAAACGTGCGGAAGAGGCATTAAGAGAGAGCCAGAGGAAGTTTCAGGCGCTGATCGAGACCACCAGCGATTTTGTCTGGGAGACCGATTCTCTTGGTAGGTTCACCTACTGCAGCCCTCAGGCGGAGAGGCTGTGGGGCATCAAACCGGAGGGGATGATCGGCAAGTCGATCTTCGATCTGATCCCTTTGAACGACAACCAGATAGCTAGAGATTCTTTTTCCAGTCTGGCTGCCACATCCGGTCCGTTCTCAGGAATGGAGGTGATCGCTCTGGATGGCCGGGGGCATCAGATCTTCATTGAGACCAGCGGAGTCCCTTTTTTTGACGACTCAGGCAATCTGCTCGGCTTCCGTGGTATCACCAGGGACATCACCGAGCGCAAAAAGGTGGAGATGGAGTTGCGCCGGTCCAGGGATGAGCTTGAGCTAAGGGTTCAGGAGAGGACTGCAGACCTGGTGAAGGCCAAAGAGGATGCTGAGGCTGCGGTCGAGGCTAAAGCAACCTTCCTGGCCAGTATGTCTCATGAGCTGAGGACGCCCATGAACGCAATTATCGGCTTCTCCAGCCTCCTCCTGGAGGAGCCCTTATCAAGCGAACAGAGAGACTATATCGAGAGGATCAGGACCAGCGGAGAGAGTCTTCTCACTTTGATCAATGACATCCTAGATTTCTCTAAGATGGAAAAGAGGAGACTAAGCATCAATCTCAATCCTCTCTCCATCCGTAGCCTATTGGCGGAGTCCATGGAGATGGTAGCAGTGGAGGCTAATAAGAAGGGCCTGAAGCTGAGCCAAACCATCGGATATGGAACCCCTGAGGTCATAATCGGAGATAATGGAAGGCTACGACAGATTCTGGTCAACCTCCTCTCCAACTCCATCAAGTTTACCGATGCTGGAGAGATATCGGTTTCTGTCTTCTCTGAGCAGGTCGGTGGACCACTGGGGAAGCATAGGCTCTCTTTCGCCGTCAAGGATACCGGGATTGGCATACCCTCCGAGAAGATGGGGATGCTCTTTTTGCCTTTCAGCCGGTTGGATACCACCATGAGCAGCAGATATGACGGCAGCGGACTGGGCCTGGCCATCAGCAAGAGCTTGGTGGAACTCATGGGGGGCAGAATCTGGGCGGAGAGCATTCCAGGAAAGGGTTCAGTATTCAGCTTCACTGTGGATTGCGATATACTCCCCGATCCATGGCGCACAACCACCTCTACTGCCAGATCCTCGGAAGAGCTGGCGGATATAGCAGACGGCCCCCCTCTAAGGATCCTGGTGGCAGAGGACAATCCCTCCAACCAGAAGGTCATGGTGGAGATGCTCAAGAAGATGGGATATCGGCCAGATGCGGTGGCAGATGGCAGGGAGGTGATCGATCTGCTGGAACGCCGGCCTTATGACATAGTATTCATGGATGTGAGGATGCCCGAGATGGATGGGCTGCAGACCACTGAGGAGATAAGAAGACGCTGGCCGGCCAATGGGCCTAAGATCGTAGCGACAACGGCGTATGCGCTGTCTGGTGACCGGGAGAGGTGCCTTCGTGCCGGGATGGACGATTATCTGGCAAAGCCGGTGCAAAAAGGAGAGATCGCCCGGATACTGAAAAGGCATGGCCGGCCTAAAGGAGATGCACCCAGGCTTTAGCAATGCTTCTTATTGTGCTTCTTATTGAATCACCATTTAGAATCTCTCTGGATCCCGACCTCAGAAGATTTCTCAATATCTTCATAAATCCTCTCAAATTCTCCTAAATCATCTCAAAAAGAGCTATAAACCAATACTTGCACCCTCTCAAAGGTCGCGGCAATGAAGAGAGACTAGCGATGAGATTGCACTACATCCAGCACAATCCCTTTGAGGACCTGGGAAATATTGCCCTATGGGCGGAGGATTCCGGCCACCATGTATCCGGGACTAAAATATACGCGGGCGAGAGGCTCTCCGGAAAGGCTGATTTTGACCTGCTGCTGGTCTTAGGCGGAGAGATGAACATTTACCAAGAGGATCGTTATCCCTGGCTGGCAGAGGAGAAGCGGTTCATCCGCAGGGCTATGGATAGCAGGAAGACTGTTCTTGGCATATGTCTTGGCGCTCAGCTGATCTCAGATATTCTCGGCGGAAAGGTGTATAAAAACCGCTATAAAGAGATAGGCTGGCACGAGGCGAGGCTGACTAGTGCTGCCTCTTGCTCAAAAGCCTTCCGGGGCTTCCCAGATAGCTTCATGGCATTTCAATGGCATGGGGACACATTTGACCTGCCAGCCGGGGCGAAGGGACTGGCATCTACTGCCGCCTGCGCCAATCAGGCCTTTGAGTTAGGACGCAATGTAGGACTGCAGTTTCATCTGGAGTCATCCAGGGAGAGCATAAGAAGACTGATAGAGAACTGCGGGGACGAATTGACTCCTGAAAGGTTCGTGCAGGAGCGGGAGGAAATGCTCTCTGCAGAAAAGCATCTCAAGGAGCTATACACGCATCTGAAAATTTTCATGAAAAACATCGAACTGATAGTGGATGAAAATTGAGCTGATTGCTATCGTTGTGCCTTCCATCCAGGTGCTTGCTGATCTAGTCACCTGATCTAATTGGAAATAGTCTCATCGCTCCAGAATATTTCATTTCCCTTGCTGTCGTCTATATCCTGGCTGTCGAATACCACCAGGGAGAAGATGATATCATCTCCTCTGATCTCCGGCTGGATATCATATTCGTCCCTGATCTCTTCGAATATATCCCCCAGCATGTCCAGGCCGTGCTCGACCTCAAAGGCCTCAATCTCCTCCTGGGTGATGTCCTGATCTTCTGCTATATTCGCCATCAACTCCTCTATGGCATTTCTCTCTTCGCTGGCCATGAGATAGATTCTGAAGCCTCCGATATCGTCCTCAATCAGCTCGATCTGAAGCCACAGTTGCCATGGCTCACTTGATATCTTCATCTCTCTATTTTTCTTCAGATACTCTATCAAAGCGCGGGAGACGGCTATCTCCCCTGCGGTTTCATGCATGATGGTGAAAAGAGGAGCATATTCAGAAGCGACATCCTCCACCATCTCCTGCCACAGTTCATAGCTGATCTCGTGCATTGCTAGATGCTTCCTTTTTGAGACTACTTGATTCTCCAGACGGATAACCTTTTCATCCCTCTTGGTTGGTCCTTCTCCCTTGCTGAATCCCATTACCGGATCTCTCAGGTGCAGACCAGATTGTGAATCTTTCCGCGTTCATTCAATGGTTAACTGTTCTCATCTTCATAACCATTTTTCTCTCAGTGCCACTCGAGCTACCCAGAGAACGATGACCAGATAGGTCACCATCCAAGCATAGCCCGCTCCAATGATGCCGTACCTGTTCACCAGAGCATAGCTTAATCCAAGGAGCAGAAAGCACCTGATGGCATTCAATTTCAATATGCTCTCCACCCGCATCCTCACGTTCTGGATGGGAATGAATAAGGAATAGCATGCTACGGGAAAGCTGGAGAGGGCTATGATCCTCAGAAGGCCGAAGGCCTCTATGTACTCTCCCTTGAGCAGCTCCAGCAGCCGGTCGCCAAAGAAAAAGAGCAGCATTACCGCAGGGAGCATGATCATCAGGCTTGCCCCTCCAGCGCGCAGGGCACTTCTTCTGAGTCCACTGCCATGACTTCCTTCCACAAAGAGAGAGGTCCCAAATGAGCTGGGGATGATGAGCACCAAGGTGCCAAGGGCGAAGGCGATATAGTACTTCGCCGCCTCCGCTTCATCAAGCAGGCTGAGAACCAAAATGGGCATGATCAGAGTAGGCGCTGCATAGAGAAGGCTGGAGAGATAGTTGAGGGAGGAGAAGCGAAAGGACTTTTGGATGAACTCCCGGTTCACCTGCAGCCTGATTTTGGATATGGTCATCTGAATCTCAGCCAGGCTGAAGAGGGCAGCAGCCAGATAGCCCAGGCCAATGGCACCGAAAATCCCGAAAACCCCCAAAAGGGTGAGGGGGATGAGGGCCAGAATGCGAATCCCCTGCATGAGGTTTTGCAGGAAGTAGAGGTTGGCCTTCCTGTCTGCCACGAAGACATAACCGCAATTGACTGCAATTGAGTTCAAGACCGCTATCATAATGAAGGCCAGGGAGTATCCGGGTTCCTGCCATAGGGGCATGGCCGGGGTCAGAATCCTGGCCAGGGAGATGTAAATCCCACCGGCCAGGATAGAGGCCCCTGCGGTAACGATAAGGCTGGTGCTTATGACCACTCCTTTATTCTCCTGGGGGAGGAAACGGATTATTGATGAGTCAAAGCCCAGGGTTGAGAAGAGGGCGACGAGGGCGAGAGATGAGATGAGGGCTGTGGCCAGGCCCACCTCTTCCATGCTATAGAGCCGGGCGGCGATGATCCAGAAGAAAAAACCGCTCCCCGCGCTCATGATGTTGGAGAAGGCCATGAAAAAGGAGGTTCTATAGAGGCTGTCCCTGGTCATTCCTGCAATTGTTCTGCAGCTCAGATAGCGGAGTGGATTGGGGCTCATGACTGGATTCCAGGCCATCGAAGGGTAATATCGGCCAGATTTCTAATATTGGGTGTTACTGATCTGACTTCTGATCTGGATGTATAAATATCCTCAGGCAATAGCTGTGGCCAGGCTGAAACCAGATATGAGGGAATGATCTATAACTAACAGTAAAAAATGAAAAAGTTATTTATATAGGATCGAATAGAGATGTTATAATCCCAAGGAGCTGAATATGACTGATGATATCTCTGTGTCGTGAAGTGTGATGCGGACGAATCCCGTCGGCCGGGGTAGAAAAAGGTTTGAGTTCACTTGCGCTCCGCCAGGAGAAAATTGATGACGGTGCAGATCGATATTGATATAATTACATCAGGAGGACCATAAGATGACCTCTTTCTCAGAAAAATCCGATATAAAAAGTATAGATAACATTATATATTCTGCTATCATATCTATAGATGGTAATTCGATCATCGCCACAGATGTTGAGGGCAATGTGATTGCCAGTGGCGTGGCTGGAACTGATGACTCTAGAGTTTTGACTGAGGCTATCGCTTCCGTCCCTGACAATGGCAATGTCTTGATATCATCTGGGGTATATAACCTCAGCGCCGATACTTTATTTTATCTGGATGAAGGGGATAAGAACCCCTTCTGGATCTGCATTCCAATATTAGAGGGCAAGAACGTTCATCTCTTCGGTAATGGGGTAGGGGTAACCGTTTTAAAATTAAAGCCAAACCAATTCTATCGCGACCATCCTGTGGCGATGATTCTCAACCGGGCGACCGGTTCTGTCAATCCGGGATTTACAGCATTCACCGTCGCCAATATGACCCTGGATGGCAACAGGGATGATCAAGCTCAATGGTACAAAGATGGTGCCTCGCTGATATTGACCGGCAGCGTCAGGTCCGGCGGCAAGTACTACAACCTCGAGTTAAGGAACTCATATGGGACCGGCCTGTACCTGGGAAATAATGGGGGTGGATCGGAATCGCATTCTTCCATCACCAATGTCGTGGCCAGAAATTGCAGCCTTGAGGGCATTCTCCTTGATACTGTCCAGGATACTGTTGTCTCCAATTCTGTCTTTGAATACTGCAGAACCGGGCTCACAGTGCATGGGAATAACGATTATCAAACCAGAAGCAAGGATCGTATTGTAGTGAAGGACTTATCCTGTATTGCTTCTCCCCTTACTATATGGTGTATAAATGATCTGGAGATGTCAAGCGTCAATATGGATTGCACTGCAAGCCCGAATGCATATGGCCTATTGATCCATAGCTCGATTGGAATCCATATTAAGGGGTCTATCTTCAAATCGGACCGGAAGAAGGCCAACTCTTATGGTGGGGCATCTTATATAGACGCCGATATCGATGGTCCTACAGCAGCCATCCTTGAAAACTGCGTTTTGGATGGTTATTATGCACTGCATTTGCTGGGATCGGCGACGGCAACGTTGTACGGGGGAGCGCTAAACGCCTCATATGCCTGTGCCTATCTACGGGGCATCGAGCCCAGCACTGCTACCGCAACCCTGATCGGAACGGTATTCATCCCTGCCAGGCATACAATAGACTGCGCCGCGGGCACGACTATTAACCTTCGCTATTGCTATTCCTCATCCATCGGATCGATGATCTTAGAGGGAAAGCTGAATAGCCAGGGATCTTACGGATTTGGATTTCCAAATGTTTGAATGAGAGGAAATTCCACGCCATGAGAGCCATGAGCCTCGACCCAATCGAGGCTCATTTGCCTGCGATGATTACTTGTATTGAATCAATCAGAGGATCAATTAGAGAAGAAGGTTTTTAGCCAGGCTTCCAGGAATATGGCCTTCCAAAGATTTCGTGCATGGTTTTTGTTCTTATATACATGCTCCTTCATCAGCTGGCGCAGCTTTTTCACATCAACGTACTCTCTGCAGAGGGGTTCGTTCCGCAAAAACCAATCATCCATCAGCTCTCTGAAACCCTCCGTCTTCAGCCAGTGCGCATCTGGGGTCTCATATCCGATCTTATCCCTTCTTTCCAGTATCTCGATAGGCACAATATCGATCATTGCCTCCCTGAGCAGCGCCTTGGTTTTTCCCTCTCTGATTATGAAGTCATCAGGCAATCCGGAAACGAACTCGATTATTCTGTAATCAAGGAAAGGAACTCTAGATTCGGTTTGATTTCCCATAGAATTTCTGTCTTCCCATTTCAGTAGCTGCTCCAGCCTGTATAGCAGATGGAATTCCAGGGACTGTCCCAGTGTGCTGCAATTGGAAAATTTTCTGAAATACTCTGTGCTGGCAACGGAGTCGTTCTTCAGTTCACTGGACAGAATGGATTCATGCAAAAAAATATACTTCTTTGCAATATAAGGCAGCATAAGATATAATAAAAATTGGATAGCAATCTTATAATTTTTTCCTTTAATTAAATTAAGGCATTCCGATGAGAATCTCTTTATCTTAAAAGATTTTAATAAACTGGATAGATAAAAACCTATAAAATAATGGTATCCCGCCAGAAGTTCATCTGCACCCTGGCCGTCGAGCACCACTGTGACACCATTCTTCTTGGCCAATTCCTGCACGCAATTTTGCGCATATATAGAGGCGGAGGGGAAGGGCTCTCCAATCAATTTGACAATTTTTAATAAATCCTTTTTCAGCCTTTCCGGAGTTGGTTGGGCTCTATAGTTCTCCATGCCCATTTTCTCCGATACAATTGATATGTATTTTGATTCATCTCTCTCAAAGCCCTCATATACAGCTGAAAATGTCTTTATCTTTCTGCTCCGGCCTATCAAGCATGCTATGGTTGATGAATCGATTCCCCCGCTCAGACATGTGCCTACTGGAACATCGCTGATCAATCTGATATTCACGCTATCCATCATCAAATCTCTAAATTTGGATATCGCCTTCTCATAGGTACCTGCGAATTTCAAGCTATATTTAATATTATACCACTCTTTGATATCCATTTCACATCGCTTGAGATCGAATGTGGCATAGCAGCCTCTAGGGATCTTCTTTATCCCTTCAAAGAAGGTCTCCTCAGTGTGATCGGTTATATTATATAACAAAAAGTCTTTTATTATTTTTTTATTAGGTGAAATATCTATCTCATGCCTGAGCAGGGGAGGGATCTCTGAAGAGAACATAATCTTTTTATTTTTCTTATCAAAATAATAATATAATGGCTTGATTCCCACACGGTCTCTGGCTAAAAAGAGGCTTTTGTTTTCGGAATCGTATATCACAAAGGCGAACATTCCATTGAACTTTTCCAGGCATCCCTCTCTCCACTGGATGTAGGAGTATAATATTACCTCGGTATCAGTATTTGATTTAAATGAATATCCCAATGATTCGAGCTCTTCTCTCAGAGACTTGAAGTTATAGACTTCGCCATTGTATATTATATGAAATTTGCCTTGGAGGTCCGACATCGGTTGATGGCCGTTTTTGGAAAGATCGATGATGGACAGGCGCAAGTGGCCCAATGAGACCTCTTCATCGACGAAGACGCCTTCGTCATCTGGACCCCTATGCCTCAAATCACAGTTCATTTTCTCTATTAGATCTTTATTATTCCAGTTAAAACCATTGATCCCGCACATGTATTCTCCTAAAACTCAATTAAAATTTTACAAATATCTGCGATGTGCTCCAGATATTGCCAGGCAGCTAGGATATCGATATTCTGCTTCAATCCCCAAGCAATCAGGTCATATTGATTAAAAAGCCTTTTGAATCTCTTTTCTTCTTAATATCAGTACTTAAGCGAATTCCCCTTCTCTGGTCTCATGATATGCAGCTCTCGGCCTTCAGGCCTTTCGGAGTTATGGCTCTGCTCTTGAGCGCAATCCTGGCGGTTGTCTATTTAAATCTTTTATAGATTTCCATGAGGTTCTCTCTCTGTTTGCTCCATTCATATTGCAGTGCATGGTTCAGGATTTCATCTCTGCTCCATTTTTTATTCAAAGCTTCAAAAATCTTATTGCATAATTCGGTGCTATCATTGTTCAGGCATATCAGACCATATTCATCTGAGGTAATGATCTCTCTGACCCCACCCACGTTGGTGCTGACAAAAGGTACTCCGCAGCCCAGAGCCTCAAACATCACCGTGGGATTTCCCTCATTCAAGCTTGCGAGAACAAATATATCACATGCATTTATCCACAGGGGGAGCTCCTCTCTGGGCTTCCTTCCCACAAGCAATACCACCTTCTCAAGATTGCATCTTTTTATCTCCTTCTGCAGTTCATTTCTCAGATTTCCTTCTCCCAGGATGATGCATAGAGTGTCTTTCGAACTCTTCTCCAATTTTTCAATCGCATGAATGAGGTTCATATGCCCCTTTACCCTTACCAGGCTTCCGATGGATAGGATTATCCTCTTATTCAGGGGCAAATCCAGTCTCCTTCTGCATTCCTCCCGGTCGCGCGGGTAGAAGCGTTTGCTATCATATCCTGTTGGCAGGATCTCCACATCTCTTTTTACATCCAGCTTTCTTACGCACTCTGCCAGGCTCTTGCTGACGGTGATTATACAATCAGAATCGTTCAATATGCCCCGGATTCTCTCTCTCCAGGCAGGGCTCTTTAATGGCAATTCATATAGGTCATATCCATACCCTGAGACTATTAAAGGTATCTGCAATCTTTCCTTAAGTCGGGCTCCCACATAGCCAGAGGTCCATAGGAAGTGAGAATGAATCAGATCAGGATGCAGCTTCTTCTCGCCGACAAGTTTTAAAATTTTTTTATAATGCTTCTCACCCAAATGGCTGTACTGGCGGTCAATAGGGATGAAAAAGGCTGGAACCGATGAGATCGATACGTTCTCTGGCTTTCCGGAATACTCTATCAGAGACTTTTTGGTAAATAGGCTCAATTCATGAATGGGCAGATAATTGGATATCTCCGTTACTGGATTATGGTATACGAAGACATCAATTGAGTCAAAGTCATCAGATATTGATTCTATCTGATCTTTGACAAAATAGTTATATGCGGGGGTTATCGCCATAAGATCAGGCATTTTTATACCTCATACCAGAAGCTAAACATTTATATATTTTTTTATATTTATTAATAGGTTATTTTTAGATTCAAAATTTTTTATGACCGCTGAATCCCTGATCAGATCCAGATTGAGCAGATTGATATCTTTGACCAAGTAAATCTTATCTTGCTTCTCTAATTCCAAAGCCAAATCAAGTTTATTCTCGTATTTGCATTCGTTGAATTCCTTCAACCTCGGCACTACAATTGTGGTTTTCCTATTGAGAAGGCAGTTGAGGATCGAGCCAGCTCCATCATGGGTAATCACGATACGAGACTGCCTGATCAAACTCAAAATCTCTTCATAGCTGGCATAGTCGAAATAATCGGCATTTTTTGGGCAATAATTTGAGCATCCTTTTTGCATAATCATCTTCTCTTCCGTCTGCCCGGCGATAATATCGCACCTTTCTATCAGCCTATCAAATCCCTGATTATGCATGCCCACGGTGACAAAGATCATATTATGGCCCCTTCATATACTGCCTTTTTCCCATACTTTGAGAGCAGCTGAGGCCATTGAACCAAAAAATGATCGGCTACGGGATATACAATCCTGCCCGTAAGCGATGGGTTATTCACCCTCGCCCAGCTCTCAATGAAGATTATTTTGGCGGCGAGCAGCTTTCCGATATACAGCGCAGGGATAGCAATTTCGGATCCATTGCTGATTATCAGGTCTGGCCTGTATTGCAGGAAGACTCTGAGGAAGACAATGGCCGCGGAGAACATCCTCAGCGGATTATATCCTATATTTTTTACTAAATATTTTTTTTGCTCCAATTCCCTTGTCCTTTTGGAGTCATAGGTAATAATTATAATATCATTTCCTTTAAATGCATCCATCAGATAAAGCATCTGGGTGAGGTGACCACCATGGGAGCAGACAATGGCTATTTTCATAGATTTCCTCTTGACCGTGTATTCGGTTAATCGGTATCGATTTATGTCCCCTGCGACAGCGTTTAGTATATTAATATTTTTACTATATATAATATTCAACAACTTAGATTTTTATATTTCAACAACATCTTCAAGCCTTCATCTATGCTGATGTGGGGTCTCCAGCCAAGCTCAACTCTTGCCTTTTCTGTATTTGCATAGCAATCCATTATCTCGTTTCTCAGTCGCTCTCCTTCACATGTCACCCGAATATTTGATCCATATATTCGGATAATTTTTTCTATTATCTCTTTCACACTATAGCTCTTTCCGTATCCAATATTAAATATATCAAAATCGCCCTGGTATTCTCCAGCCCTGATATATGCATCGATCATATCTGTGATGTATATGAAATCCCTTTTCGGCTCCAAGTCCCTCACAACGACCTCTCCCGAGGAAAGACTGGAGATGACCTTTGGGATCAGGAAATCCGCTCTCTGCCCGGGTCCATAGATATTGAAAGGCCTGATGATGATGCATTTTATTCCGAAGTCTTCATAGTAGGACTTGCACAGCTCTTCTCCCAGCAGCTTGCTTCTTGAATACGGATTGGACGGGTCAGTCATGTGCTTCTCATCGATGGGCAGGTACTGGGGCTTTCCATAGACATATGAGCTTGCATATACGATTTTATCTATATCATATAGGCGGCAGAGTTCCAGTATGTTTAAAGTGCCAAGTAGATTTGTCTCATAGGTGGCATATGGGTTCTCATAGGATGAGATTATAGAGGTCTTCGCTGCCAGGTGATATATGATATCAATATCGTTCAGCCCAGTTATCTTTCCCTTGATCAGATCTCGGTCTCTTATGTCAAGTCTCATTCCACTTTGATCCTTCAGCGACACCGTCGATGAATTCAATTCCTTGAGAGCATTGACCAGATATCTGCCCACAAAACCATCTTCCCCTGTGACCGATACCCTCTTCTCGCTAAGCTTCATCGATGCTGACCCCTAGCTCGCGATATATTCCTTCTATATCGCCATTGGCCTTATCATAATCATCCGGCCTTCCGATGTCCAGCCAGTACCCCTCATGAATATAACCATTGACGATCTCCCCTTCGGCGAGCAGCCTCTTCATCAGGTCAGGTATATCCAAATATTCATTAGCAGGTATATATTCCAGCACGCTCTCATTGAATGCATAGACCCCCATGCTGACCAGATAATCGATTCTGGGCTTTTCGATGTACCCGCTGAGCTTCTGGTCGGAGTCCAGCTCCACCACTCCGAAATCGATGTCAACATGCCTTCGATTGAGGGCTATGGTTGCCTTGGATCCCGATCTCTTATGGAAGGCCAAAAATTCAGAGAAATCCAGACTGGTCAGGACGTCTCCATTCATCACCAGAAAATCATCATGAAGTTTATTTTTTAATAATCCTAGACCACCCGCTGTTCCAAGCTTCTTCTCCTCCCTTGAATAGTCTATCTTTATTCCGTATTTGCAGCCGTCATTGAAGAAGGCCATTATCAATTCCGCCAGGTGGCCAACTGCCAGGGTGATCTCATCAAAGCCTTTGGCCTTCAATTGCCTGATAATTATCTCTAAGATGGGAGACTCCCCGATAGGCATGAGCGGTTTGGGGAATACAGTGGTATAAGGCCTGAGCCTGGTGCCCAGCCCTCCTGCAAGGATCACAGCTTTCATTTATTCTCCTAGCATTTCACTAATTTAATCAATCTCTTGTTCTCCCTCATCCACTCTATAGTCTCCTGCAAACCTTCCTCCAGGGAGACCTCCGGCTTCCAATTAAGCAGTCTCTTAGCCTTTGCATTGTCACACCAAAGTCTTTGTACCTCGCTTTTCAGAGGCCTTACCCTCGAGGGATCCTGGACTATGCTTATTTTCTTATTCAATAGGCATGAGATCTTCTCAGCCAGGTCTCCCATCGATACTTCAAAATTAGATCCGATGTTTATGACCTCTCCTACTGAGCTCTCGGACTCAGCCACTTTGATGAATCCATTTACGGTGTCCTTGACGTATGTATAATCTCGCGTCGGGAATAGAGATCCCAGTTTTATCGTCTCTTGCTCTATAGCCTGGGTGATGATCGTCGGTATTATCGCCCTTGCCGACTGCCTGGGTCCATAGGTGTTGAAGGGCCGGATTGTTGCCACGGGCAGGTCAAAGGAGAAATAGAAGCTCTCTGCTATTTTATCTGCTCCTATCTTGCTGGCAGAATAGGGAGACTGGCCCTGAAGGGGATGCTTTTCATCAATCGGCACATACTGCGCCGTGCCATATACCTCGCTTGAAGATGTATGGACGAATTTTTCCACACCCTGTTCCTTTGCCGCGGTTAAGATATTTAAGGTACTTAAAATGTTATTCTCGATCGTATCTCTGGGCCGATTGTACGAGTAAGGGATCGATATCAATGAACCCAGATGGAATATGACATCCACATTTTTGGCCGCACCGGATATGGCATCGAAATCCAGAAGATCTCCAGAGACGACCTCCAGAGAATCGAGCATATGCGGCGGGATTATCTCCAACAATCCCCAATCATTCCTCGAGTTGTATCTCACAAAGCCTGTTACATCCGCACCTAAATCGATAAGACGCTCAATGAGATGGCTTCCTATAAAGCCTCCTGCTCCGGTTACTAATACCTTCTTTTTGCTCCAGTGATGATCCATTAAATAGCCTCTGTCATTCATTATCTGAACTTGCAGATCCAATCCACGTTCTCGAAGGCAATATTTATAGTCTGTGTGAATGCTCCTTTGGGATCGCGCTCATCAGGCCTGGTGTTGAAATCGAAGGGTGTGAGTGCATGCTGTCGGATGCACCCGATGATTGATGTTATATCTGTCTATGGATGCTTTAGCGATAGCAATCCTGTCCTTCCCAATGGGATGATAGCCTCTCGCAGGTAAATCGAAATCATGATGTCTATATGCTTTGATCTTCATCTGCTGCGATTGAGCCTTGCTGAAGCTCAGGGGCGTTTCAGTTCATTGCTGTCTTTGGTAAACAATGACTTTTTCAGAATTTAAAACTTTTGATAATTTTTTATTGAAGTCTATTAGATCGTCGAAGTACTTCCAGGGCGCAATCTGTATCCAGTTGACTATATCTATTGTATTTAAGTTTTTATTTATAACAAAATAATCATTATTATTATAATTGCTTCTGTTCAGCAGAAAAGCCACATCATTCACCTCAAGGGTTTGAAAATCTCGAGTTCGGTATGACATCAGGTAAAAATTCTTTGTCAGTTCATCGCTTCTTATCTCATTTCCGCTGCTCTCTTCTCTGACCCATGATAATGGGAGGGCCAGATAATTAAATCTATCCATATCTTTATTGGATAGATCCTCATTATATATCAAGAAATGATAGATTGGGTTCATGGCCAATAGGATGATTATGCCAAACATCGCCCATTTCTTGAAAGATCCTCCATTTCTGAATATCCAGGCCATGCTAAAGATAGCAGGATAATAAAAGAAACCTACTTCCACATGGCCGATCATCAGGCGAACGAATGCCCAAATCACCATGGATGAGAATATTGATATTATAAATATCGCTTCTATTCTATATCTCATCTGGGCAGAAGAAATAAAAAAAATTAAAAATATGATAAGAAATGCCAGAAGAATGCCATATTTAAAATAACCATAAAAAGTTATGCTTTGGGGGTATTGCAGGTATATATCCTTTATAATACTATTTTTAACATCTACAGCAAAATAGGATAATAGAAATTTATCCAGCACGGACATGGTAAATGAGTCCGGAGATTTCAATGCATAAATAAAGTTATTATAAACAAATTCTGTGAGGCCCAGCTCCACTATGACAAGCAAGATCAATAATTTGATAGATTGGTGTAATCTAAGATCAGGATTGCCTCTTTGCAAATGCTTTGGATTATTAAATATTATTATATATACTATAAAAGAAGATAAGAATAGTAAATAATTGAAAATAACATCATAGGATGTAAATACCAGAGAGATCCCTATTAATACTGCCATCAGATGATATTGCCAGAGCTTCTTATTTTTTTCTGAAAACATTAATAGAAACAATATTAGCAAAGAAAAATATAATATATTTCCTATGCCATGTGGCCAAAAGAATATCCTTTGGGTTCCTGTGAATCCCGTTGTTAACTCCGTGATCGATATTAAGCCTGCTAAAAGATGGCTATTGGAGATCTTCAGCATCAATACAAAGAATAGTACTGCATAAGGTATGAATTGAATTGGTGAAAATAATAAGAATTTGCTCTCTTTGCCCAGCATCAGTGCCAGCTGAGAACCCAATATGTGAAAGGTGGGAACCGTATTTCTGTAAGCATCCAGCAGGAATCCTCTCTCTATCGTTTCATCTATTGCGCTTACCTGGAGGGGGGCAAAGGCATCTATCGAGCTATTGAAGTGCAGCAGTATGTAAATGTATGATGCAGCAATCGCGATAAAATATATCTTTTTCACATCAATCAACTGGGCTGTGCAGCAGTCGATCTGATATCCTTAGCAATTTATGCTCTATCCGCTTTTGATATGATGTTCTTATCATCTTCAGGCATGCATAATTCCAGATATATATTATATTGCAGAGCCTTATGAAAAGGACGTCCAGTCTGTATCTGGTCAACTGATCATCTGGAATCTTATCATATAATGAGCTGATCAGGAGATGCGAATTTCCTTTAACTGGCGTGATCTCATCGGTCAGGCCATGTGCCATCGCCAAGATCTTATTATATAAGTACTCAGCACCCTGCCTTGATGCAAAGCCAAAAGTCAATATTTCCGTAATTAGCAGGGACGGGACAAGCATCAGCAGACAATTAATGGATAGGTATTTTCTCAGTATGGTATATCTTCCCTTTTCCAAATAGTATAGCTTTTTGGGCGTCATTTTTAATATATAATCGTGCTTGACCACTGATAGCGGTATATATAGGATCTTGAATCCATTTAGATTGGCCCTCCAGGAGAAGTCAGCATCCTCATTATACATGAAGAACCTCTTGTCAAAGCCGCCCAGGCTTAAATAATAGTCCCGTCTGATGGCAAATGAGCACCCTGAGAACCCGCTAATATGCTCTTTGCAGGATTGCTCCTCCGATGGATCACCCAACCCCCTGGTAAAGGAGAGGCCGGAAAAATGATTTATCGCTCCACAGGTATTGATAACCTCGCCGTTATAGGTCAGGATTTTCGGTGTGGTGATGATTTTATCACCGTTTTTTAGGGGCTTGATGAGCTCTTTTAGCCATCCTCTTTCCACAATGGTATCCGGATTGAGCACCACGATGTATTTGCCCCTTGCATGTTTGACTCCCTCATTATTTCCTGCTCCATAGCCAGTATTCTCCCCGCTTTCAATTAACCTTACAGTAGGATATTTTTCTCTTATGATTTTACAGCTATCATCTATGGAATTATTATCGACAGCAATGATCTCATGGGGATAATCCTGTGCCATGATGGAATCAATGCATGCTTCAATATAACGGCTGCTATTGTAAAGAACTATTATAACGCTGGCTAATTCGTCCATATGTCCTGTATACCTCCTCGCAGCTCTACTGTTAAATTTGTTCTCAATTCTTCTCCTCCTTTCTCAATCCTCCATATGCTCTCAACTCCCTCTTGAACTCCTGCATAACCTTTGATAAAATATGGAGAATAATTCCGGTTAGCGCCATTAGAGATCCGAGCAGGGTAAGCAGGATCATAAGCATAGTTGGACCGTATTGCAGGCCCCCTCCATGGGCAAAGGATCTGAGGAACTCCAAGGCCATCAGCATGCCCGCTGCTGTCATAAGAGAGCCAGGAATGGTGAAGCAGATGAGGGGCTTTCTCAGTTGCATGTCCTTCAGCACATTGACCAGAACCCGTATTCCATGGATCACCGGGTTCTCTGAGGAGCCATTCACGTCGTAGCGCACCCCGATCTCCACCTCCTGGATGCGCAAGCCGGCGGCAGCGGCATCGGCCAGCATCTCGCTCTCTATTGCCAGGCCCTTCTGATCGAAACGGAATATTCCCTTGGTCCGGCCGGCAAAAGCGCGAAATCCGCTCTGAGTATCGGTTATCGAGAGACCGCAGCCGATGTTAGTGGCCATATCCAGCACCTTCTGGCCTAATCGACGGTATATGGGGGTATCTTTCTTATTGCCGCCAAGATAGCGGCTACCGTTCACCATATCCGCTTTTCCCTTCAAAATGGGATCTACCAAGCGCGGGATGTCAGCAGGATCATGTTGCCCATCGGTATCTATGGTTACAATTACCGCATCGCCATTGAGGGAGGCAAAGCCCGTCTTGAGAGCTGCACCCTTTCCCAGGTTGACCTCATGACGCAGCACCTGAGCCCCTGCCAGGGCTGCAACCTCTGCGGTGCGGTCCAGACTGCCGTCATCTATCACAATAACCCGGTCTGCGTATTTGAGCGTACGCAGGACAATGCTGCCTATTGATACCTCCTCGTTATAGGCTGGCAATATGGCTGTAATCTCCCCCACCAAACTCTCCACCCCATTTCCTGCTATGCATTAATAAAATGGATCAATCCTGAATTGTGATTCGCCCAATAAATCCTGTAAATTTTTAGCAGCATGGTCAGCTGAATACTGCAGGGTACAAAGGCATATAAAAACGCTTTGGATTACCATTTTTCAAGGCTTACGCTATTGCGCCAGCGCCTCCTATCATACCTCAATTCAGTCACTGGCCCGGTCATCTTTGCGGATGTTGAAAATGATAATATAAGTACGCCAGGGCGAACTGGATAAATCGCCCACTTAAAAAGGTTGGGAATCAAAAGTTCGTATTGAAATTATCAGTGCCGTATTATTGGGGTTTTGTCCTCTTCTGTCGCGCAGGGAAGCTTCAAGTCAGATTTCTTATTCTTATTAAATTATAAATATTTGTTGATTGTTTTTGTTTTAAGGATAAGTATATACTGAACTGAATTTGCTGATGTCTGACAGAATGCTCTCATCGTTATCGTCTCGGCTGGGATCTATCCGGTGATAGAACTGGGCTGCAGGACATTGATATATGCAATTATGAATCGTGATGATTTCCTTTCCATTGATTCCATTCGATTCGGATGGAGCGGTCTGTGGAAATATATCAGATTTTTTGTGATTCTAATTTTTGTGATTCTAATGATTATTATGGCAGTGATCTACCGCAAGCTGGAGAGCCGGTTGGGAGGATGGGCTCCGCCTGCTGTCCATGGGTGAAATAGGATTGCTGCCAACATAGCTGTGCATTTCGCATATGGGACTTGAGCATCTCTTTTAGGCCCTGAATTTCCATCCGCCTGAGGATCTCCTTGCCAACCTCATCCAGGAACTCCGAGAGCTTCCCATTGGCAGGGGTTTTCAGGGATGACATAGAGGCGGCTCTGATTCGGCTGCTTCGGGATTGTTCAGACCCCCTCATGCTTCTTCGATTCGTGGTGAGTGATCTGAGTTGATGTGAACAGTGCACGTGTTAATCTGCCACAAGGTCCTATCTGTCCTTAAGCATAGCTTGATATTCCCGTGATATCATCGCTATGAGGCTAAGTCTATATTGAGCAATTATCGAAACGCGTCCGTCCTCTCCCTTCCAAACCTTTTTATATATCCACTCTCTTGTGAGGAGGGAAAACCTGATGACTGGACGCTGCGAGAGAGCCATCCTTATCCCGTCCTCTCTCACCATGGAGAGCAGGGATACGCGTGTCAACACGCTCAAAGTTGGCCAGATCGCAAGGGCAGCAGCAGTCTTCCGTGTAAACAGGATAGTGATCTACCGGGACCCGGAATTCAACGATTCCCGGTTCATATCCCAGATCTTGCGCTACATGGAAACCCCCCAGTACCTGAGAAAGCTGCTCATCCCCCGGAGGGAAGAGCTGCGCCACGTGGGAATGCTGCCCCCGCTGCGCACAAGTCATCATCCCATCAACTCAAAATCAGAATCGCTCAAGATTGGCGAGTTTCGCGTCGGAGCAGTCGTTGAAAGCGTCGGATCTGATGGCGGCGTCTGGGTGGAAATCGGAATCAATCGCCCAATTCCCCTTCGCACCGGAGAAAAGTTCCCGGTAGGGCAGCGCCTAAGTGTCAGAATCTTTTCGCAGGAACCGCTCGCCGCTGAGCCTGTGGACCAGAAGGATATACCCCATTACTGGGGCTACGAGACCGAGATAGTGGATAGCCTGGAGAGCTATCTGGCGTCATTAGGAGATGCCCGAATCGTTCTCGCCTCCAGAAATGGCCGGGCAGTCACGCCCCGGGTACTCCAGGAGATGGGCCAATCAGGCAAAAATCGCGACCTTGCGGTGGCCTTCGGCTCACCCGCAAGGGGTCTGGATGCGTTCTTGAGTGAAGAATCAATGAAGAGGTATGAAATGATCAACACCATTCCCCATCAGGGAACAGAGACGGTGCGAGTGGAGGAAGCGGTTTTCGCCACCCTTGCCCTTCTCAACCTGGTGAGTTTGGAGGACTAAATGGCAACAATACACCGACCTAGACGAGGTTCGCTGGCCTACAGCCCGAGAAAGAGGGCCAAGAGCGAGGTCCCCAGAATCAGAAGCTGGCCCGAGGAGGAGAAGGCCAGGATAGCAGGGTTCGCCGGCTACAAGGCTGGCATGACCCATGTCATGATGATAGACGACCGGCCGCGCAGCCTCACCGAAGGCATGGAGATCAGCATGCCTGTAACCGTTCTCGAGGTCCCCCCCATGAATGTAGTGGCCGTGCGCGCCTACGAGAGCTACAACGGCGGCCTGAGACCGGCAGGCGAGCTGTGGGCAGATAACCTGAGCCCTGAGCTCTCCCGAGCGATGACCGTTCCCAAGAAGACCCGAGGAACCTCCGCTAGCGACCTGGCTTCACTGGGCGATGATATCGTCGATGTCCGCGTCCTGGTGCACACCAATCCCTCACTCGTATCCGGAGTTCCCAAGAAGGTCCCTGAGATCATGGAGATGCCCATCAACGGCGGCTCAATGACAGATAGACTCGCTTTCGCCCAGTCGCTGCTCGGCCAGCAGGTCCCGGTCTCCAGCGTCTTCGAGCTGGGCGACCTGGTGGACACCTCTGCCGTAACCAAGGGCAAGGGCACCCAGGGCCCGGTGAAGCGCTGGGGAATCGCCATGGCCAAGAGGAAGCACGCCCGAACGGGCAAGGTCCGCCATGTGGGCAACCTCGGACCCTGGAACCCATCCCATATCAGCTGGCGCGTTCCCCAGCTCGGCCAGATGGGCTATCAGCAGAGGACAGAATATAATAAGAGGCTCATGTTCATCGGCACTGACGGATCGAAGATCACCCCAGAAGGAGGGTTCCCAGGCTACGGCATGGTCAGAAATCAATATATCCTGATTAAAGGAAGCGTTCCCGGCCCCATCAAGAGGCTGGTGCGGATGAGACATGCCATCAGGCCAGGAAAGAACTTCGTGAAAGCTCCCGAGCTGCTCTATGTGAGCCAGGAATCCAAGCAGGGGGTCTAAGCAATGAAAACCACTGTAATCGATCTATCGGGAAATGCGGCCGGCGAGGTTGAGCTGCCAGCGGTCTTCGAGGAGGAGTACCGCCCGGATATCATCAAGAGGACGGTGCTGGCTGCTCAGGCCAACAGGCTTCAGGCTTATGGACCGCACTTCTATGCCGGCATGAACACCTCTGCTGTATCCTGGGGCACGGGTCACGGCACCTCCAGGGTCCTGAGGCTCAAGAACGGCAGAAGGGCTGCTGGTGTTCCCATGGCCGTGGGCGGCCGCAGGTCGCATGCACCCCAGCCGAACGCCGTCTACAGCGAGAAGGTCAATAAGAAGGAGCGCAGAAAGGCCATTCGATCGGCCATTGCCGCTACGGCATCCGCCGCTCTGGTCGAGGCCCGGGGTCACAAGTTCTCCCGCCAGCTCCCAGTTGTCGCCAAGAACGATCTCGAGTCTGTTAACAAGACCTCGGATATAATCAAATTCCTGGCGGCAGCAGGCCTGTGGGATGACGTCCTCAGGGCCAAAGCAGGAAGGCACATCCGCGCTGGCAAGGGTAAGCTGCGGGGAAGAAAATATAAAGGCAGAAAGAGCCTGCTCATCGTCGCCGGCAACGATGCCGGTCTGGGAAAAGCAGCTAGAAACCTTCCCGGGGTTGACTTCGTCACCGTGGACAGGCTGAACGCTGAGCTGCTTGCCCCTGGAACTCAAGCCGGCAGACTTACCGTCTGGACCGAGTCGTCCCTGGAGAAGCTGGCAGAAAAAGGCTCCCCGGAGGCAAATCAATGATTATCAAGAGCCCTTATGTTACTGAAAAAGTCACCAGCATGATAGACTCCAACGACACCCTGGAGTTCCTGGTGAACATCAATGCCACCAAGCCCGAGATCAAAAAGGCCCTGGAGGATCTTTATGACATCGATGTCCTGGCAGTCAGGACCATGATCACCTCCCAGGGTGATAAGAAGGCGGTAGTGAAGCTGGCTGGTGAGGGCAGCGCGAACGAGTTGGCCACTAGGCTAGGACTGCTGTAGGTGAGATACAATGGGACATCGAATCATATCTCAGAATAGAGGCGCAGGAGGTCCTAGGTATAGGGCACCCTCTCACAGGTACAGAGCAGATATCACGCACCTGAAAAGAGATCAGAACGAGACCGTAAAAGGCATCGTTCAGGATATCGTGCGAGACCCAGCTCGAACCGCTCCCGTGGCCCTGGTGGCCCTGAGCAGCGGCGAGATGAGATACATCCTGGTACCCGAGGGGGTCTGCATCGGCCAGGAGATTGCCTGTGGCATATCCGTGCCGATCGAGCCGGGAAACACCCTTCCCCTGAGTGAGATACCAGAGGGCATACCGATCTGCAACGTCGAGTCTCAGCCTGGACATGGCGGCCAGTTCGCCCGTTCCTCAGGTGTCTGCGCCATCCTCGTGGCTCACGATGTGGGCCAGACCGTAGTCCAGCTCCCCAGCGGGGAGATGAAATGGCTCAACCCCAAGTGCATGGCAACCATTGGTGTGGTAGCTGGTGGCGGCCGTCTGGACAAGCCCCTGGTCAAAGCGGGAAAGAGCTTCTTCAAGTACCGCTCCAGGCCCAAGAACTGGCCGGTGGTCCGGGGGGTAGCAATGAACGCTGTAGATCATCCCTTCGGCGGTGGCGGACGCCAGCATCCAGGCAGGCCCAAGACGGTCAGCAGGAATACTTCCCCCGGCAGAAAGGTGGGATCAATCGCTGCACGGAGAACCGGTAAGCGCTAGGTGATTGTTTTGGCTAAGAAAGCAGGATCCAAGCTTCCCAAGAGGAAGGAAGAGTTCTTGTATCGGGGCCGGAAGATAGCCGACCTCGCCAAGTTAAGCATAGAGGAGCTTGCCGGGCTGTTCCCAGCGCGGCAGCGCAGATCGATCAAGAGAGGTATTGCCAAGGAGAACAAGAAGCTCCTGGCGAACCTGAAGAATAAAGACTCAGTTCGAACCCACATCCGTAACATGATAATCCTTCCGGATATGGTGGGCAAGAACATCGAGATCTATAACGGCAAGAGCTTTGAGAAGGTGGAGGTCATGCCCGAGATGGTCGGGCACTTCTTCGGCGAGTTCGCTATGACGCGCAGTCGCGTTCAGCACGGAGCCGCAGGTGTGGGAGCNACCAGGTCAAGCAAGTACGTGCCGCTGAAGTGAGGTGTGAGATTGGGCAGATTGAACTATTCGCTTACGCCTGCAGGACGCTCATCAAGGGCAATGGGGATGGAGCTTCACATCTCACCTAAGCATGCCCGTGAGATCTGCAGAACGCTAAGAGGCATGAGGGCTAACCGTGCCCGTGCCTATCTGGAAGATGTGATCGCCTTGAAGAGGCCCATCCCCTTCAAGCGATACCACAAGAATGTAGCCCACAAGCACGGCTTGGTGGGCTGGGATGCAGGCCGCTATCCAGAAAAAGCGGCTCGAGAGGTGCTGAAGGTCCTGGACAATGCCATCGCCAATGGCGAGTACAAAGGCATGGAGTCCGACAAACTGAGGATCTATCATGCAGGAACCCTCAAGGGCAGAACCATTCAGGGATGGATGCCCCGGGCCATGGGAAGAGCCACTCCCAAGAATACTCAGACAGTGACCGTGGAGATGGTCCTGACCGAGGTGAAAAGCTGATGTCCGTCGAGAAGAAGTTCGTGGCCGAGGGGATAACCAAAGCCCTGGTCAATGAGTATCTGGCAGAGGAGCTGGAGAGGGCAGGATATGGCGGCATGCAGATGAACCGCACCCCCATGGGCACCCAGATCACCGTCTATGCAGAAAAGCCGGGGATGGTCATAGGCAAAGGGGGCAAACTGATTCGCAAGATAACCCGGGACCTGGATCGCAGGTTCCACCTGGACAATCCTCAGATAGATGTGCAGGATGTGGGGCGGGGCGACCTCAACGGCAGAGTAGTAGCTAATCGCCTGGCTTCATCCCTGGAGCGGGGCTGGTACTTCCGGAAAGCGGGCCAGTCCATGATGCGAAGGGTGATGGACGCTGGGGCTCTCGGCTGCGAGATCGTGATCAGCGGCAAGCTGACCGGCCCACGATCTCGAACTGAGAAGTTCATCGCTGGCTACATCAAGCATTCCGGCAAGCCGGCAATAGACCTAGTGGATAGGGGCTACTCTGTAGCGGTGAAGAAGCTGGGCGTCATTGGTTGCCAGGTGAGGATCATCCCACCCGATGTTCGACTACCAGACGACTTCCAGATTGAGGCTCCACAGGCACCGCCCGCACCAGAACCGACACCATCAGCTGCTCCCGCTTCTGCTCCTGCTCCGGCACCCGTGCCTGCAGAGGAGAAGAAGAGCGAACTGGATCAGCTCCTGGAATCCGAGCCTGAAGCGGCAGAGGTCACGCCCGAACCCCTGGAGGAGGCATCTGTGCCCCAGGATATGGCAGAGAGCGCTCCCCTTACAGAAGAAGAGGGGGCAGGCAGCGAGCCGGTCACCAGGGATGAGTGATTCAAATGGCCATATTCAAGATCGATGAGATCAGAAACATGAACGCGGAAGAGATATCCGAGGAGCTGCATAAGCTGGAGAACGAGCTCATTCGCGAGAGAGGAGTCGTCACTGCCGGTGGTGCTCCGGAGAAGCCGGGGAGGATCAGAGACATCCGTCGGACGATAGCCCGGATCAAGACGGTCCAGACGGAGCGACGGAAGTGAGACTCAACCCCACGAACCTGGCAAGACATGAGCTAATCGGCCTGGATGTTCTGGTCGAATCGAATAGCGAGCCAGGCATCGTCGGGCTAAGAGGAAGGATTGTGGACGAGACCAGGAACACATTCCTTTTGGAGACGGAGCGCAGGATCTTGCGCATTCCAAAAAAGAATGCCAGCCTGACCTTCACCCTGCCCGACGGGCAGAGGGCGAGGGTCGCGGGCTCGGTTTTGATCTCGCAGCCTGAGAACAGAATAAACAAAAAAATGCAGAGGACGAGGTGGAAGTTATGAGGGATATCGGACTGGACGTAGCACCGCCGGAGAAGGAGTGCAACGATCCCAAGTGTCCCTTCCATGGTACCCTTCCTGTCCGCGGCCAGGTATTCAGCTGTACTGTGGTCAGCGACAAGATGGATAACACCGTGGTAGTTATGCGCAAGTTTGAAAAGAAAGCGACGAAGTACGAACGATTTGAGAAGAGGCAGTCCAAGATCCATGCGCACAATCCTCCCTGCCTTGAAGCCAAGGTAGGGGATCGTGTCAAAATAGCTGAGTGTCGGCCCCTCTCCAAGACCAAATCCTATGTGGTAGTGGAGGTCTTGAAATGAGAGGACAGAAGGCCAAGATCCCAAGGGCGATCAACACTGGCGCATACCTGGATTGTGTAGACAATACAGGTGCGCGGACGCTACACGTTATCTCGGTAAAGAATTACCGGGGCGTGAAAAATAGACAGCCCTGCGCAGGAATCGGGGACATGGTGATCGTGTCTGTCAAGAAGGGAACTCCCGAGATGAGAAAGCAGATATTCAAAGCAGTCATCATCCGCCAGAGAAAGGAGTTTCGCAGGCCAGACGGCCTCAGAGTGAAGTTCGAGGATAATGCCGCCGTCATAGTGGACGATGAGGGCGTACCCAAGGGCTCAGAGGTCAAGGGACCTGTGGCCCGAGAGGTAGCGGAGAGGTTCGGCAAGATCGCCTCCGCAGCATCCATAATTGTGTGATGATTCTATGATTACAAAACAGCCAAGAAAGCAGCGGAAAGAGAGGTATACTGCGCCGCTGCACAGGCGTCAGAAATACATGCACGCCCCCCTGAGCAAAGCCCTGCGTGAGGAGCTGAAAAAGCGCAATGCCCAGCTCCGCAAGGGCGATACGGTCAGGGTGGTGCGCGGAGATCACGCCGGGACAGAAGGTGCAGTTGAGGACGTGGACATCAAGAGGTGCACCATAAAGGTGGCAGGAGTGAGCAACTACCGTGCCGATGGAACAGAGGTGCCCAGAACCATTCATCCCTCTAATGTGATAATCGTCAAGCTGGAGCTTGAGGATGCAGAGAGGGAGAAGATATTCGAGAGGCGATCTGCTTGAGCCTGCATCAGAAGAGACTTACTATCCCCGTCAGCTGGCCGGTAGCCAGAAAGACCAGCGCATGGGTTCCCAAGAGCAGCCCAGGCCCTCATTCATCCGCTGAGAGCATGCCTCTCTTGATGGTGATCAGAGATATGCTGAAGCTGGTGGACAACGCCCGCGAGGCCAAGAGAATCCTTTACGAGGGCAAAGTCCTGGTGGACGGCAAAGCCCAGAAGGACTATAAGCTACCCATAGGGATATTCGATGTTATAGGCCTGCCTCTCCTTGACCAGCAGTACAGAATGTTGAAAGATCAGAAGGGGATGTTCTATCTGAGCCTTCTTGAGCCGGGAGCGGCGAGAAAGCTGGCTCGGATTGAGAACAAGACCATCCTCAAAGGCAATAAACAGCAGCTTAACCTTTCCGATGGCTCGAATAAGCTGGCAGAAGGCGAATACAAGGTGGGCGACTCTCTGGTTCTCTCATTACCCGAGAAGAATATCGATGAACGGATCGAGTTCAAGGCCGGCAACCTGGCCATGGTCGTGGGTGGAAAGCATAGCGGCCAGATCGGGATGATAAAGGAGATCATCAAGGTGAAGAGCTCCCAGCCCAATCGGGTTATAATATCCGGCGATATTGAGTTCGAGACCATAGAGGAGTACGTCTATATGATCGGAACAGACAGTCCCGTCATCAAACTGGGGGCCTCCAGATGAATGTAATGCTCGAGCCCCGCATCGACAAGGTGGTCGTGCATGTGGGGGTGGGAGAGAGCGGCCAGAGGCTGGTGAACGCGGAGACGATCATGAAAGCGATCACCAACCAGCAGCCAGTCCGGTCCATAGCCAAGAAGACTCTGCCCACGTTCAACATAAAGAAGAAGGAGCCCATTGGCGCCAAGCTGACTCTGAGAGGCAAAGCGGCAGAGGATTTTCTGATCCTCGCCCTCAAAGCAGCAGGCAACAGCCTGAGGAAGAGCCAGTTCGATGATCANGGCAACTTCTCCTTCGGCATCGAGGAGCATACCGACTTTCCTGGGATGAGATACGATCCTGAGATCGGAATCTTCGGCATGGATGTCTCCGTAGCCCTGAAGAGAGCCGGCTACAGAATAGCTCGGAGAAGAATAGCTAAAAGGAAGCTTCCGGGCAGGCAGCGGCTGGGCAAGGAGGATACCGTGGAGTTCATCAAGACGAAGTTCGGCGTTGAGGTCTTGGAGGCAGCATGAAGAAAGGCAAGAAGATCTATGGAAGAGGAGCAAACGTTTGCAAGCGTTGCAGCCGCAAGAACGGCCTGGTGAGAAAGTACGGTATCTACCTGTGCCGGCAGTGCTTCCGAGAGATCGCCCCTGAAATGGGATTTGAAAAGTATTCGTAGGTGGTAGCATTGTTATTGGATCCACTGGCCGATGCGATGTCCGTAATAAAGAATGCGGAAAGCGTAGGCAAGCCGGAATGCATCATCCATCCCGCCTCCAAGGTCATAGGAAGGGCTCTGAAGGTCATGGCGGATAGAGGATACATTGGCGAGTTTGAGTTTATCGATGATGGAAAGTCAGGAATGTTCCGGGTGAAGCTCCTGGGAAGGATCAACCGTTGCGGTGTCATCAAGCCACGGTTTTCCACCAAGGCGACGGAGATGGAGAAGTGGGAGAAGAGATTCCTCCCGGCCAAGAACTTTGGGGTGCTGATACTGAGCACCAACAAAGGGGTCATGGCCCACTCCGATGCCAGAGCTCAGTCCCTGGGCGGACAGCTCCTGGCTTATGTGTATTAGGTGGTCTGATGGTCAAAGAGATTGCGCGACAGGTAGAGATCCCGGAAGGAGTAGATGTATCCGTGGACCAGAATGTGGTCACGGTGAAGGGGCCGAGAGGCGAGTTATCCCGGAAGCTATCCTATCCCGATCTGGAGATTCGCAAAGAGGATTCTCAGGTGGTCGTGAATTCCAGGGTCGATCGCAAGCGCCACAGAGCAATGGTGGGAACGCTGGCTTCTCACATAAACAATATGATTGTCGGCGTCACAAAAGGCTATGAGTACCGGATGAAGGTCGTGTACTCCCACTTCCCCATCCAGCTCAAGGCAGCTCCTGACGAGCTGATCATAAACAACTTCCTCGGAGAGAGAAAGTCCCGATCTGCTCGGGTTCTTCCAGGGACCAAGGTCGAGGTGGGCAAAGACGAAGTCGTGATTACAGGCATCGACAAGGAGAATGTTGGCCAGACTATGGCCAATATCGAGCAGGCGACCAGGGTGCATGGCTTCGATATCAGGATATTCCAGGATGGTATATACCTGATAGACAAGAGGTGAATTCGGATGGCAGAAAGATTGCTAAGAGTCAGAACCAGGCAGAAATCCAAGAAGCCCGAGTTCAACTTTCATGATTCACATAAAAAGAAGAAGCTTTCCACCAGTTGGCGGAAGCCCCGTGGCCTGCACAACAAGCTCAGGCAGCATATTGCTGCCAAGGGCAGGGTTGTACAGCCTGGCTTTGGAAGCCCAAAGGCCGTGCGCGGCTATCATCCATGCGGACTGGCTGAGGTGCTGGTGAACAATGTGACAGAGCTGGCTGCTGCTGAAGGATGCGCAGTGCGTATCGCCTCTGCAGTGGGGTTGAAGAAGCGTCTGGATATCCAGGCCGAGGCGGCAAAGATGGGCTTGAAGGTTCTCAATCCCAGGGGAGGTGCTTGAACATGCCAGGATTTACCACCCAACGAAGGCTGGCAGCGTCCGAGCTGAAGATCGGCGAGAGCCGGGTCTGGATCAATCCCGATCCTGAGGTGGCAGGTGCTCTAGCGGATGCTATTACCCGAGAGGATATCCGCTCTCAGATCAGCGAGGGAAATATCAAGGCCAAACCCAAGAAAGGCAACAGCCGGGGCAGAATCAGAGCCAAGAATGCCAAGAAAGCATATGGCCACTGCAAGGGAGCAGGACACAGGAGAGGCTCCAAGGGCGCTCGCAGCCCACGCAAAGAGCTGTGGATGACCAAGATCCGAGCTCTGCGAAAGAGGCTCAGAGAGCTGCGGGATGAAGGCCAGATCGACCGGCATGCATACCGCTTGCTCTACCGCAAATCCAAGGGCGGAGAGTACAGGAGCATAGCGCATATGAACTCTTACATCAAGGCTAAGGGCCTTGCTCGGGGTGAGTGACTTGGCAACAGGACCAAGATATAAAGTCCCCCTCCGCAGAAGGAAAGAGGGCAAGACGAACTACCACGTCAGATATAAGCTACTGCTATCCAAGAAACCGAGAGTTGTAGTCAGAAAGAGCAATGCCAGCACCACCTTGCAGTTGGTGGTGGCGGAGTTAGAGGGGGATAAGACCCTGCTGACGGTGAACTCCCGTGAGCTGAGAGGATTCGGCTTCTCTTCTGCAGTCGGCAATCTGCCGGCAGCATACCTGACGGGCTTGCTCTTCGGCAAGAGGATGCTTGCTCTGGGGGTCGAGGGAGGTGTGGCAGACATTGGACTGCATGCTTCCACCAAAGGGAACCGGATCTACGCTGCCATTAAGGGAGTTGTAGATGCAGGGGTGGATGTGCCCCACAGCCCCGAGATCTTCCCCGATGAGGAGAGGATACGAGGCGAGCACATAAAAAGCTATAAAGGAAATGACACTGTAGCCCAGTTCGAGGCTGTCAGGGAGAAGATACTGGGGTGAGTGTATGGATCAAAAGAAAAAACGCGATTTCTACCAAGAGGAGTGGGTACCCAAGACCAGGCTGGGAAAGCTGGTCTATGAGGGTCAAGTAACCACTTTCGATGAGGCCATCGCATCCGGCCTGCCCATAAAAGAGGCTGGACTGATAGATGCGCTCATACCCGGTCTCGAGGACGAGGTTCTGGATATCAACATGGTTCAGAGGATGACAGACTCCGGTCGGAGGGTCAAGTTCAGGACCACGGTCATTGTGGGCAATAGAGATGGCTACATTGGCCTTGGCGAGGGAAAGGATGTCCAGGTGGGAAAGGCCATCAAAAAGGGCATTGATAACGCCAAGAGGAACATCATGAAGGTGAACCGGGGCTGCGGCAGCTGGGAATGCGGTTGCGGCCAGCCTCACACTGTGCCCTATCAGGTGGTGGGCGAGTCTGGAAGCGTTCGGGTGGTTTTAATCCCAGCACCTCGTGGATTGGGCATTGCGGCGGGAGATACCAGCAAGAAGGTCATGGATATGGCCGGGATCAAGGACGTCTGGACCAGAACTGCAGGCTCCACCAGGACCACCATCAACTTCGCCAAAGCGACATATAATGCACTCGTCAATACCATAACTGTGAGGGCTTGAAGATGTTTGCTATAGTGAGATTGAGGGGGGAGGTGAACCTCAGGCCGGAGATCAAAGACACACTGGCGATGCTTCATATCCATCGGGTCAACCACTGTGTAGTGGTCAAAGAAGACCCTCACTACCGGGGCATGATCCAGAAGGTCAAGGATTACGTAGCCTGGGGCAAGATCGATGATGATACTCTGGCCATGCTCTTGGAGAGAAGGGGCAGACTGAGCGCTAACAGGCGCCTGACAGAGCAGTATTTAAAGGAGAACACACCTTATTCATCTTTTAAGGAACTGGCCAAAGCCATCAACTCCGGCTCTGCCAGTCTGAAAGATCTGCAAATCAAGCCCATCTTCAGGCTGCACCCTGCTCGGAAGGGCTTAAGAACCACCAAGAAGACCGCTCAACAGGGTGGGGATCTGGGATTCCATCCCGATTTGACGGATCTTATCAAGAGGATGAGGTAGAAAGAAATGGTTAGACCAAAGACCAAAGAAAAGAGAGGTCATAGAACCTACCACGGCAAGCATAAGAACATGCGCGGAGGAGGTACCCGCGGCGGCCGTGGAGATTCTGGCAAGTGCAAGCATCACTTCATGCGATCCATTCTCCTCGGTACCGATATGGGCAAGCATGGATTCGTTCGTTTGCCCTTGGCCGAGAAGATCGATGTGGTCAATGTCGATGAGCTGGATCAGCTGGCCGGCCCGGACGGCAAGGTTGAGATCAATGAGATGAAGGTTCTCGGTCGGGGCAGAGTATCCCGGAAGCTAGAGGTTAAGGCTTTGGGATTCACCGCTACGGCTAAGAGCAAGATCGAGGCTGCTGGTGGTCAGGCAGTAGTAGTATGAACCAGCAAAGTTTCTTTTATGCGATAGAGCCCTTTGTGCGCCGGCTCCCCTCGGTGGAACGGCCCACAGGGCACGTCCATTTTAAGAGAAAGCTGAGCTGGACTCTGGCTATATTGTTACTGTATTTCGTACTTGGAAATATACCCCTCTTCGGGCTATCCAAGGCATCTATTGATCTTTTCAGCTCTTATCGTGCCTTCTTCGCCGGGTCCTTCGGGACGATGATGCTATTGGGCATCGGTCCCATCGTTACCGCATCCATTGTGCTCCAGCTTCTGGTGGGCGCGGAGATCATCAAGCTCAACCTGAGCGAACCCCGGGATCAGGCCATCTATCAGGGCACTCAAAAGGCTCTGGTCTTTCTGATGGTGGCGGTGGAGGGGCTGCCCCAGGTGCTGGGTGGTTATCTTCTGCCTGACGCAGGGGTAGCGAATGCTCTGGGAGTATCCTTAGGCATTATATCTTTATTGATATTTATTCAGGTCTTCATTGGCGGGTCTCTTATCGTCTATATGGATGAGGTGGTCTCCAAATGGGGTGTGGGATCGGGCGTGGGCCTGTTCATCGTGGCGGGAATAAGCCAGCAGCTGGTCACCGGTCTGATCAATCCAGCCACGGGCGATGCTGGATTATCCGTGGGCATCATCCCCAAATGGATTGATATCATCAGGTTGCAGCTGATCAGCTTTGATACTCTGTTCACCTCAGAGGGCTTGAGGTTCATATTCGTAACCGGCGGAATTTTAGCCTTGATATCCACCATCATGATCATATTGCTGGTCGTCCTGGTGGAGTCTACCAGAATCGAGATTCCTCTAGCCCATAGCCGGGTGCGCGGGGCCAGAGGCCGCTTCCCGGTGAAGCTAGTCTATGCATCAGTCCTTCCCATGATCCTGGTAAGGGCCATTCAGGCCAATATCGAGATGCTGGGAGCGCTTCTTGCCTCAAAGCTGGGAACGGTCTCCTCTGCTACTGTGACCGGTGAGGGAGTGACCACGGTATATACCGGTTACTCCAGCTTCCTGGGCAATTTCATATCCCAGTCTCAGTTTGATGCCGCCACCGGTGCGGCTATAAGTGGGTCATCACCCCAGCCGGTATCGGGTCTCATGTATTACCTCTCCCCGATAGGGGGTCCAAGCGACTGGATACCCAGCATGGTGACCACCTCAACTGCTGGGATGACGGAGCTGGGCTTCTCTCCCATCGCCGGCTGGCAGATTCTGTTGCATGTGCTCGCAGATTCCGCCTTCCTGATCATCGGCGGCATTCTGTTCGCCATATTCTGGATTGAGACCACCGGAATGGGGCCCAAGAGCGTCGCTGCCAAAATTCACAACTCAGGACTGCAGGTACCCGGCTACAGGAGGAATCCCGCTTCCATTGAGAAGCTGATGGAGCGGTACATTCCCAAGGTGACTGTGATCGGTGGCGTGATCATCGGGGTCTTGACCCTGATTGCCAGCCTGCTGGGAACTCTGGGCGGAGCGGGTGGTACCGGACTGCTGCTGGCGGTGAGCATCGTCTATCGGCTCTATGAGCAGATAGCCAGCGAGCAGATTCAGGAGATGTATCCGATGATGCAGAAGTTCTTTGGAGCTTCCGCATGAAGCAGTCCATGTCCAGCACGCTGGATAGAGCGGCCCTGGTCGTGGGCATCCTCTTTTTTTTCGGGGTGATGATAGAGGATTACAGGACCCTCTTAGGCCAGGTCATGAATCACTTTCTGGGATGGCTGCCTGGAACAGGACTTTCCTTCCCGGTAATACTCTTCATCCTAGCGGCCATAACCGGCCTTTATGCCAGTCTGGTTCAGAAGTACACCATGGACTGGGATTTTTTACGCAGCCAGCAGGAGAAGATGAGGGCCCTGCAGACCAATATGAGAGCCGCGCAGTTGGCAGGGGACCAGGCCAAGGTTCAGTCTCTGCAGACTGAGCAGATGAAGATGGTCTCAGAGCAGGGGAAGATGATGCAGATGCAGTTCAAGCCCATGCTCTACATCGGCATCATTTCCATTCCCCTTTTCATGTGGATATATTTCTACATAAAAAGCTCTGGCGGGATCATCATGACCTTTCCCTTCTGGGGACCGCATAATATCGAGGATATGGTTTTAGGGCCGATCCTCTACTGGTTCTACTGGTATTTCGTCTGCTCATTGCCTGTATCGCAGATCATCAGAAAGGCTTTGGACATAGGGAGCATGAGCTGAAGATGATAATCACCATCAGCGGCTCTCCGGGCACGGGCACCACCACCCTGGCTCGAGCTCTCTCTGCCGAGCTTCGCCTGCCCTGGATCAACTCAGGAGAACTGTTCCGAAAGATCGCCAGCGAGAAGAACATATCAGTCAAAGAGATGAACCGCATGGCAGAGAAGGGGCCGGAGATCGACTATCTCATCGACGATGCCCAAAAGTCCCTGGCCAAAGAGGGCACCGGAGTCTTCGAGGGAAGGCTCTCCGGACACCTTCTGGATGCTGATCTGAAGGTTCTTCTAAAGTCCGATCTGAGAATCCGGGCGGAGCGCATATCCAAGCGGGAGTCCAAAATGCTGGAGGATGCCTGTCAGGAGACAAGGATGAGAGAGGAGAGCGAGGCCCGGAGGTATAAGAAATATTACAATATAGATATCAATGACCTTAATGTTTACGATCTGGTGGTGGATACGGGGAGGTTCAATGAGTCTGGCACTCTTGCCATTGTGCTGGCGGCAGTGAGGGCTTTGCAGTGTCAGTGATTCACAAGAAGAGAAGGGATGAGGGCAAGTCATCAGGGGATCAGGGCACCCGGCCGCCCTCTAAAACCCCAAATCGATCCAGAGGATATTCATCATCCCCTCGCTCTCGCTCCTCCTCTCGCTATCCCTCCCGGTCGTCATCCTCGTCCCCTGAATTCTCTTCTCCCACATCGTATCGCACTTCCTCCTTTACTGAGAAAAAAGGCAAGGCTGCCCCATCTGGTCCCAAGATCCTTCCTGCCGACAAAAAAAGGTCGGTGCTGGTGAAGAGGAAGGGCAAGACCGATCCTGCTTATGGCACTCCTCCACAGGAGCGGAGCCTGGAGATGCACCTCCGCTTGGGGGCGATCAATCTGGACAAGACCTCTGGGCCGACCAGCCATGAGATCGTGGCCTGGGTGAAAAGAATTTTGGAGGTGGAAAAGGCCGGGCACAGCGGCACCCTCGATCCCAAGGTGACTGGCATCCTGCCCGTCCTTCTGGGGGACGCGACCAGGGTAATGGATACCCTGCTTTTAGCGGGAAAGGAGTACATCTGCCTGATGCATGTTCATAAACCAGTGCCTAAAAAGCAGATCCTTGAGGTCTGCGGCCAGTTTGTGGGCCCCATACTGCAAAAGCCTCCTTTAAAGTCGTCCGTGGTCAAGGAACTGCGCACCAGGACTATCTACTATCTGGAGGTGCTGGAGATCGAGGGGCAGCATGTGCTGATGCGAGTGGGCTGCGAAGCTGGAACCTATATCAGAAAGCTCTGCTACGATATCGGCCTGGCCCTGGGGACGGGGGCGAATATGGAGGAGCTTCGCCGGACCCGGGCTGGTCCTTTTCGCGAGGACGAGACCCTGGTCACCCTGCACCAGCTGATGGACGCCATTGTGGCCTATAAGGAGAGGGGGGATGAGAGCCTGCTGCGCAGGGTGATTCTGCCGGTGGAAGCGGCTCTGGTCCACCTGCCTCGGCTGGAGATAGCGGACAATGCGGTCGATGCCATATGCCACGGCGCGCCTCTGGCCGCCCCAGGCCTGTTAAGCCTGGAGACGGAGATCAACCGGGGAGATGATGTAGCTCTATTCACTCTGAAAGGAGAAGCAGTGGCCATCGCCCGCGCGGAGATGAGCAGTGAGGAGATGCTGGCCTCAAAGTCGGGAATCCTGGCTGCGACCGAAAGGGTAATAATGGAGCCGGGCACCTATCCGAAGGCGTGGAAGCTGGCCGAAAGGGACGGCTCCACTCGATAAAACCATCTGCAAAGCAAAATCCCAATCAAAACCCGTGCCGAGGTCGTCTAGCGGTAGGGCGCCAGCCTGGAGTGAGTTTCTCCTGGATAGCTGGTGACTCGCAAGGGTCTCGTGAGTTCGAATCTCACCCTCGGCGTAAATTTACAGGTAAAAAGGCGAAGAAGAAAAGGGTTGAAGCTGATAAAAAACATCCTTGTCATTCTGTTCTCACCAAACGGATGACTCAAAGGGAAGCCAGGGCCTCACAAGGGTTTACCTGGCTTTTCTTTGCTTGCTCTTCTCGGATTATCTTTTTGGCTCCCTCTTCAAAGAGGTGAGACATGTTTCTATATGCTCCAGATTCGACTATCTCTTTTGCCGCTTGATACGTCTTTTCATCGACGCTTAAGGCAAATTTCTTTACAGGCATAGTTAACTATTTTGTCATTGTGGTTTATATATTTTCCTACCAAGTATAACCCTACAATACTCTTAAATACTAGTATTACCAAGTTATACCTTGGTGAGAACAGAATGTTGAATAAAATAGTAGCATCTAGCCCGGTCACACAAAACCGGGAAGCCGTAAAGCAGTTGATCGCCTATTTCAACCACGGGCAAGCGCCTGAGGAGGTGCCTGATTTCTATCGCCTCAATAGTGAAATGGTCCTTGTGAAGAGCAATAAGGGCGATGCCTACTATGTAGCCACGCCCAAATCCTGCTCTTGCCCCGCCGCGACTTATCACCCTGGGAAACAGTGCAAGCATAGCAGGAAGTACTTCCCACCAATCGCGAAGCCGGAGACTGCACCGCAGGGCGATATCATGGCAACACTTCCAGGATGGCCCGGAGGCCATAACGGGCCGGTAGAGGCGATCTGAATGGCCGCCGCCAATTACTGCCAGATCCTGCAGAGATGGAGACAGGCCATTATCCTGTCAAACCTTTTTTAGGTGGCTCAGAAGATGCAAGAGCCTTTTGGTTTAGCTGATGCTGTCCTTGAAATCCCGGCCTCTGAGCTGGAGATGGTCTTAAAAGAGGCAGTGGACTTCTTCAACCAGATCGCCGCACTGGTGGAAGAGGCAGGTATCCTCAGAGGGAGGGAGTTATCAAGGTGGATAGCCAGGGCCTCAGCCAGCTTGAAGGCTCCGGGGTCGCATATAGAGAAGCTTATGCTGATCTTTGCTTATATCCGGCAATTGCTCGGGAAGCTCCGGGATGCATTAAAGGCCCGCCCTCATGATGGTGGGGAGGTGGTTCAAGTCGTCTCCAAGATCCAAGCCAGGGCTATCCAGATCATTGAATACCTTAAGGTCACAATCCAGGATGATCCTTTGCGAAGGAAGGAGATCGCCCTAGACAGCCAGCAAGCCAGGATACTGTTTGCGGGCTCTGGTGGTGGGTATGTCAGCCGAAAGGAGACCATCAGAGCCATGAAGAGAGCTGAGGCCCTTTGGCCTGCTCTGAGGTGCGGCCATAGGCCCGGAGACGGAAGGCAAACCATGAGACTTACCGGGAAGGTCGAAGAGCTGCAGGATTCTCCCGACTTCGCTTTGTGTAGCACATGGCAACGATCAGGAAGGAGAGCAGCCCTAAGCCTATGAAGAGGAGTATTTAAAGCAATTCAGCCTTAATTCTATAAATCCGTGGAGGATAATAATGCTTGCTGCTTGCTTTAGTTGACCTGATAATACCGTTTCGGTCTCGTTTCTATTATAATAGCAATTCAATATTTTTTCTTTAGCTGGATTAATCCAGTCTCTGAACCGTTGCCAAATGCAACGATTATTAGTTCTATGATATTATATCTATATCCTCGGCCAGGAGATGGTCACCTTATAAATAGTGCATTAAAGAAATCATGGATACAAAACGGAAATACAACTGCTGAATTGTGAAGGATATATCGATATGGATTTCGAAACGCTGACAAGGATGGATGCAGAGGCTGACGAACTCATTAAATCGTGGTCTTCAGGTACTTTTTCTGAGAACGCTAGTATCGAAACTTGTACAAAAAAGATGGGAATTCGCCTGGACGGAGTTTATGGTACGGCATTAAGCCCTGATCAGCTAGCTGAATATGGGAAGATCGCGGGGGAATTTCTATGGGATCAAGGATTGAGTATGGGTTTTGGTTACGTCGTATCAAAGATCGGAGGNGCGCTCAAGCAAGTCTATCATGACCGCTCCTCAGGGAAAAATGAGCCTAAACCTGAAGAATTCCGGAGTTACATACTCCATGCAAAAGGCGGGATTTTCACACTTACCGGGTGCAAGGCAACCCTAACAGTAACTCATAAGGATGGTTCGGTCGACTGATCATCGATTAAAGGCATTACGTCAATTGTAAGGAATATCGCCGCCCGGACCATCCGTGCTTTCCGCCACCTCCAGGCACCATCCACGAGCTTGAAAAGGTTGCCTGCCAAGACTGGGGTTTTCATCAAAGAAGGAGAAAATGGCCCAGTAAAACGCATCATAAAAATTATAATTGAAAATTATATTCTATTTTTCACGTATCCAAAGGGCCTCCCTCTTCATCTTTCGGGCCTCCTGCAGGGCGGCCTCATGGTCTACTTTCTTGCAGCTACTAAGATGCACATTTCGGACCTCCCCGCCTTCTCTCCATGAGGCCATCCAATAAAAATAGCTCTGAGTGCCTTTCTTGGTGGTCTTAGACTTCTCCATCTGCCAGGTATGTGAATCAACTCCTGGAAAAGGTTTAAGCTAAGAACGGTCAACAGTATTCATTATGCTGCAGAGAGCTCTCTTACTATGCGTGATATTATTAATTTCCAGCATCGCCTGTGTAGATGCTTTCCCCCTCTCTGGTGGAAATGGGATCGTAAATGCGACGGTCTACGGGGTTACTGAACAAGATACCTGGAATGGCGAGGGAACAACCTATTGCATTGATATGAGTGCAGACGCGGGAGGTAAAGATTCCCGGCGTTACTATTCAGTGATACTGGTCGACTCCGAGGATAAAGCGTATGGCCCGAGTCCATCATCAGGCGCAATGGCGAATTTCAACAGTGGTGATGAGGCACATTTGGCCGATCTGGCCCTGAACGGTTATAAGTTCAGAGATACGATACAGCTCGTGGTCCCCAAAGGCACTATTATTAAGCGCCTCAAAATCACACCAGACAATTCTGACCCCTTCTCAATTGATTGGGATGATGTTCCTGAAGTGTCCGCCCAAGGCGTTAAGCTGCAGTTCTATAAAGGCCGGTCGGAGCAGACATCTGAGGGCAAATATACCTGGACTTTCGACGTGAAGGTCACCAACACCGGGGATGAGACAATCACCGCACCGGGCTTCAGTATGCGAGACGAATCTGGGTGGATCTATAAAGGATCTAGCATGAGAGATAAGCTCCTGCCAGGGGAGGCGTTAAGGTTCGATGTCGTAGTCGAGGACGTTGGGGCATTCTCGCGTCCAACTGAGCTAATATTCAACATGAAGCCGCCCGTGACATTCGATAATGCGGAGGAGCTTCAATCCAAGACATATGAGGATGCATCAATGGACATAGGGGCGTGGGTATGAGACATCACTTTTACATTTTTTCACGTTTTGCTATATGCCTCTTCATTCTTCTGGTATTGTGTGTTCCCTGCCTAGCGTCCGAGAATAATACTGCGATGGACTGGTTCAATAAGGGCCAGGTCTATGATAGTCTTGGGCAGATATCTAATGCGACGCATGCATACGAACAGGCCACGCGCATAGATCAGACTTTCGCGGAAGCTTGGTATAATCTGGGGATGGACTACTATGCGGTTTCGGATAAATTTCCCAACGCCGCTGACTCGGCATATTATTGTTTTGAAAAGTACCATGAGCACGATCTCAGATTGGCGGGTTGGGAAGGTAATAAGCTGGCTCCAATGAAGGTTAACAGAGAAAGCGACTGGAACCGCTGGAGAGAACTCCATGCTCTGTAGTTCTATCCCCTCAGATACCCTATTCCTCCCAGGCTCCCGGAATCGAGCAGATTCCGGAACTTGAACATTAGCTGCCTGTCGAACTCATCTCTTGCTTTTACCAGCGCCTTCTCCAGGTCAATATCGGAGAACATCTTATCGACATTGATATTAATGGTCGTGCTTCCGACCATGATAGAGCCACCCTGCCCGCCTGCGGCAAGCTTCGGTCATCAAGGGAGGAGAAAAGCGATTCTAGAGGTGCACAGAAATTATTAAAATATTAGAATTAATTCTCAGAGCCCCAGGGCCTCAGCCTTCATCGTCCGGGCCTTCTGCAGGGCGGTTTCATGGTCTACTTTCTTGCAGCTACCAAGATGCACATTTCGGACCTCCCCGCCTTCCCGCCAGGAGGCCATCCAATAGATGTATGATTGGCTCCCTTTCTTGGTGCTCTTGCTCTTCTCCATCAGCCGGAGGTGCAGGTCTTCCAGCCTTGCAGCTCCTTCCAGGGCCTCAGCCTCAGCTTTCAGCTCATCGGCCTGCCCTTCCAGCTCTCGGACCTTCGCCCTGGCAACCACGAGCCGAATCTCCCCGTTGCTTTGGAAGCGCCGCCGAAGGAAAGGAGGCCGACCGGCTTAGGCGATCTTTCCGCCCACCAACAAGCCAGGGCTGCGGAGAGAACCAAATCATCATGCTCGCCATCTCTCCAGGCCGAATAGCTGTCATGCGCCGTAACCGGATCGATCTTGACCTTGAAACTCAGCATCTCCGCCTGGAGAATCGGCCCGAGCTTCAGCTTGTTTGATACCTTTAAGCGGCCTCCCTGAAGGAGCACTTGCAGAACGCCCACGAGATCCCGCTTGGGAACCTTCCAATCGCGTCCTTCTTGAGAGACGTTAGCGCCCCCATGGATTGAGACGGCTATGGGACCTAGCCTTGATTCCCGCAGAAGGTCAACCACAGGCCGGCCTACTCCAGTTTGATCGACAACAAGATCCGTCTTGCCTGCCAGGGCCGGAGCCTGCATAATCGCGACTACCTTTTTGGCAATGTCTGGGTACGGCTCGCCCCGGATCCGCTCCAGCCGGCGGATATGATAGATGCTCTCACCGGCCTCAATCAATCTCTGGATAATGATCAAGGCTGAATAATCACTCGCCTGTCCAAGATCCAGCCCTATGAAAAATTCTGTATTCACCATTCAGGAATCCCCAAATCAAGCTCTTCCACCTCATCCGACATCGCCCCGGCCACCTGCTCAAAGGTGAAAACGCTATCTGTCGTCTCCATGAATACGCAATGATATTCTTGTTCGAACCAGGGATTCGTTCTCTTCTCTTCGGCCAAGAATTCGGGGCTGATCCTCGGGCATTTCTCCGCCGGGATTTCGAACCACTGCCACAAATCCCGCTCCTCGCTCCATATCTTGAAGAAATGTCCTCTCTTGCCGAAGGGAGTGCTCATTAAGATATGCCGCCCATTAGATACCGCTAGCATTGGCCGAACGCTGTTATAGAGATCGTCCAATACCCTGCTAGCCTCATCCTCAAGAAGGAGAGTCACGGCAGAGAAGGAGCGGGCCGATTTCTCACTACCAGGCCGGGCAATGAAGCGGTTGCCGTTGGCGAACCTGACCGCGAGCTTGGTATCCGTGCTCAGGTAGTCGCTCGGGAGTTCTACAGCGCCCCGGAACTCATCAAATTTGAGCATGAGTTCGCTGGATTGATCTTGTGTCGGCGCGATCACCAGGCCGAAGGAAGGCCGGCGATAGATGCTTTCATGCAGGCCCAAAGCGGCGCACGTGGTGCTCTTCCCGCTCTGCCTGCTGCAGTTTAGGATAATCTTCCTTGATCGGCTCCTCAAGAGGTCTGCCTGCCAGGGGTCGGGGTGATAGCCTAAGACCTCCTTCGCCCATAGGACGGGGTCCGCAGCATAGAGTAAATCATCTGTCACGGATGGCATTAATTACCGCCTGCTTGGCTTCGGGGTGGTCGTCTAGGGCCTGGATAATCACGGTCCTCAATTCAATCCACTCGGGATTATTGATTATCGTGATCTGTGGCTGCGATGATATCCTGCCCTCTAGCTCTGCCCATAGTTTGATTTGCTGCCGAAGCTCGCTCAGGTAATGAGACGGGGCGCCGTAAACTTTCGTGTTGGCTGCCTCAATCGCCATGTCCAAAAGTTCAAGCGTCTTTTTTCGGACTGCCTGCAGTTGTTCAAGCAGAAGATCCCCGGCAATAACATCTTTAGTATTCGGTGTTGCTGATAACGCAGTTATTATACATTTCTCTTTATGCCTTCTCAATGCATCATCGCTTACCGCGAATTTCCGCGAGATATCCGTGAGTTTTTCCTGTTCCGCTATCATGCGGTTGATTTCGTCTAGCTGCGGATGCCCACATATTGAGCACGCCGGGCCTCTCCTGCCCATCTCTGCCTCCTAAGCACTCAGGATAATCTGCCCGAGGTCGTCGACTCGAATCGGCTTGATTTCACCGCTGGCGGTGACGCCACACAAAATCATATAGGGCTCGCCGCTGTCGCTTCCTTCAACCATCTTCATCGAGCCATCGGATCTTTTCTTGATAATCATCTATCATCGCCTCCTGCTATCGTTTTTAGTCGCTCATCGATCTGCTTGATCTCATCTGCTGCCTGGCCGATCCTCTCCAGGAGGAGGAGGCGGCGCTCTGTTAGTGATTCTTCTTCGGTCATACAAAACCATCTTGAAAAATGAATTATAGCACTGCCTTCAGGCGTTAGCCTCTCCGGGAGTGCTTCTTTTTATGATCTTCTTTGGGCAGCACCTGCATAGACGCAAAACGAGAATGATAATCCCGGAAGGCTGCCCCCAAACTTTCGTCTTTAAAATATCTGCCCTCTACATTATCGCCCAAATGGTAGGTTATGGCTTGAATATCGATGTTATTACTATCAATGAAATTTTGGACTAGTGTTTTGAAGTCGGTATCATTGTGGTGAACATCGTATCGAGCATAGCCCAGGCCCGCCTTCAACAGGGCCTTATCTTCCTTTATGGCATTTCGACAGGCTTGGGCAAAGTCTGAAAAGTAGGATGGTTTCTTAGTAAAGCATTTGATATAGCTGAAGTCGGTTTCTGATCCATCAATCCGGCGTATGTAAAACGCCTTTATGCCGGATACATTATGGCCTATGAATATATTTTCTATCCCAGGCCCCATTTTCTCCTGCCGCGTCTCAGGCCCACGCAGGGTAATAGCGGCTTTCAGGAAATCTTCATCTCCTTCATCAACACAATCCCCGAAGTTGTACTTATCGAGGATTGTTTTTGCATATGCCTTAGCAGCAGTACGGGACGGGAACTCCCGGGCCTGCGAGATTTATACGTCTCATCTATCCTCCTCCTCAAGATGCACCGCTACAATAGCATCCTTCACGAAGAGCCCTTTTGCATGGATCGCAGGGATCGTAGCCACATCATCCAGCTGGAAGGGTCCATAGGTCCCACCCAGGCCATAAAACGGGCGCATCATGTCAACCATGTCAACCATGTCAGCTATTTTCTATACCATACTACTTTTGAATTTAAAAAAAAAAGTACAGCGGGAAAGGAAACACGTGACATCATTGACATCATTGACGCGGGCCTTTCAGAGCTTCTCTACTTCATCGGTCAATGCTTTTGCATCTTTCAATAGCAGGATGCCACTAAATCCCATTGGCCGGTCGTAATTCTCATCAGGTGACCCCTTTCGGTGATATTCTATGATATATGAAGTCTGATTTCGCATTGCGCTAACAAACTCTTTACCGCTCATCTTTTTCTTGCGGTTGATCCTTGCCCATGCGTTATAAGCGGCGTACACTTTCTTGCTGTTCTCGAATTGGTCGAAGTCTTCTTTGCAGCAATCCTTTAGGAACATGGTGACCGGCTCGGACCGCTCGATATACAGCTTTGCCATTTTTTCAGGGTCGGACTCATAGGTAAATCCCTTTTCATTTACCCGCCTTGCGCCTTCCAGCATCCAATTGAAGATGCCACTCTTCTCAGCCAGTAGGTCAGCCGCAAGCCTCGGGTTAGGGCTCTGCACCATCTTTCTCAGGAAGTCAATTAAAATCCATCTTCTCATATATCCAATGGACTTGTCTTTTGTAGGAGGCAGTTGATTTGCGGAGAATAGGAGTTTGGCCCGATTCATGTACTCGAAGCCGTCTTTCCCCTTCTTCTCAGCCGTTATGAAGTCGTCGCCGGTCAGCCTCTTGAATGTCTCAGTATTCGATAGAGCAAGGTCCGGGATATCTCCGGCCACATTAGCCAGCCGCCCATACAATCCAGCCGTAGCGAACCTGTTTTCTATTAAGGATTGCAGGCCTGTTGCTGAAATGTTTTGCATCCCCATGATTTCGGTTACCACCCTGAGGAATACGGATTTGCCCTGCCCGCCTGATCCTAAGAGCATGATAGCTTTCTGGAATGGATAACCAGGCAGAAGCGGATACCCGCCCGCTTCTTGGAGTAGCACCGGATTAGATTCACATTCGCCAATGAACTTCAGCCACAAATCGCATTTAGCATCTGGATTATATGTGACATTCAATTTTATTCTGGTCACTCTCTCATGCGAGAATTTCACGATCTCAAGGCTCCTCGGGTCGATCAGGCCATTATCAACAGCCAGCCACTCATCCTTAAAATCATAAAGAGAGTGTCGCCTGATATAATCCAGCACGTTATTAATAAACCAAGTTGTATTAATTCCTCTGAATTTCTCATCAATCAGGCAGGCTATGAAGTCCTCAGCTTCGACGTATACGCCGGCCTCATAATAGTAAATGGTCCTGGTCAGCCTGTCGGTCTTTATGTGGTGATCTGCGATCCATTTGTCTGCTAGGTCTTGCGCTATGGCGAAGGGCTTTCTTGCAGCCGCTTTTAATGCTTTATAGGCTATGCCTACGTCCTCCGCCGCTTGCTTAAGCTTCTCCAGCTCACCAGATGCTTTGAGCTTCGATATCTCAGCCTGTACCTCAGGTATCTCCAGAGCTTCTTTACCCTGCTCACGCAAGATCTTGCGCATATTATCGAGTCTGCCAGTAGCCAGTCCTACATGGGCTTTAAGGTCAGCCCATTTTTTGTTCCTGCACCGGTTATGCTGGCATTTGAAGAAGTAGCCGCCGTTATCGCCCACCCGCCCAACTACTGCACCGCGATCCGTGCTCTTGCAGAATGGGCATTCTTTGAGAAGGTACACCGGGCCTTTCTTCTTAACGATGTATCCAAGCTGATCAGCTATCTTTTCAGCCAGGTCTACACCGTCGTTTGACTTTGGCTCTGGAGTGCTCTCCACCTTCAATCCTGCCACAAACTCAAAGGGGACCGGTATAATGTGCTCTGGGCAATGCAGATACTTGCAGGGCCTTCTTATGCCGCCCTTACAGTTCATACTGCCCGGTGCCCTCATCAATCGAGATGGATTGAATACCGATTCATCAACTGTGACCAGATCAGTTTCGTATATGGCCTTGATTCCATCTATCCCCGCCTTGATCGCGGGCTCTTGTACTCCGGCCTCTACCGAGATGTAGATATGAGCGCCGTTGCCCGAGTCTGTCAGGATATAGTTCTCTTCCCCGAGCTTGATATCTGCTATGATATGCCTGGCCAGGGCGATAGCTGCCTCGTGCTCTTCATCCGTTGCCGCTACTCCTCTCGGACGTTCGACTATTTGCCCGTCTGCCAGCTTTTGGCGAGGGTCCAAATCGATCAGGAGATACCTGTACCCGGTAACGTCGGTGTCTTTGGTCCTCTCGTTAACTCGGACCATTGTATTGTGCCCTCTCTGCACCAGGCTCGGGTTTAAAATTTGAGGAGTCAGATAGAGATCATAGGACTGGTGGTCTGCGATATACTTATCTGCCTTCGTGGGGTCATCATAATAGCCTACATACTCCGGTATCTTTTTTGAGTTGAACATGCACAACTCAAATACTCCAGAGCCCACAATAGGCATAACTGAAGTAGCCATTAGGATCGCCCCCTTCCTATCCTCTTCCAGTCACGGCCTTGCCGCCCGGTGATGCATCTTTGCGAGCCATCCAGCTTCCCCAGCGGCCCCCTCGGAATCAGGCCGCACCTGGGGCATGATTTAGAGCCTGCCAGGAGAGCACCGCAAGGACACCGCCAGTCAATAGGGAGAGCGTTCTTTATCCGCTTGCCCGCTTGTGGGTGGTTTTTGGGATAGAGAGGATATATTGGGGTCCATCCCCGAGAAGGTTGATACTTCGTCCTCTCTTGGTTTCCAGGTTGCTCGACCTGAGGCGTAGTAGTGCGCGAGTAGTCAGGCATCGCCCACCGCCCGGACGTAAAAGCGCCCGTCCATGCGGAGCACCGCAGCCTCAAGTCCTATAAGTTGGCGCAGTTGCTCCTCCAGCTCCTCCGGGAAGGCCACCTCTCCGAACCGAAAACGGGCAACGCAGGCACCGTCTTTCAAGGAGACATTCAGCAGAAGATCGCGGGCCTCCTCCAGCTCCGCCAGGCGGAGCATCATTCTACCACCCACCCGCGCGCCCGGCGCTGTTCCCAGGCCGCCCTATCTCTCGCTTTGCATTTCTGGCAGTCGCACGGCCAAAAAGAGCCCTCTGCATTGTGATTATATTTTTGAAAAGGCTTAAATAGAATCACATCATCATTATAGCACATGCCTTGCTCGATGTAAGGTTAGCGTCGTCGTTCTGTGCCGCCTGGTGCTGGTCACACCGGGCATTTTACATTTCCTCATGCCGGGAGTCCCCGCGCACGCATTGCCTCGTCAATAACGATTCTGCTGGCTTCGCAAAGCCCGCAGCCGTGCTCTTCTGCCAACTCCTCCAAAAAAGCGCGCTGGCAAGGTTTCACACGCAGTGCGATCGCATCGCACATCCGGGTTTCGTACTTCATTCTCGCCATACTAGTGATTGACTACCGCAAGATATTTAAATCAAGCACAACAAATGTTCTCATATGGTGCGAACGTTGGATGATATCGATTTATTGACGACACAACAACTAGAATTTCTCTGCGCAATTTCGGATGGGGAATGGCATGATCGAAAATTTATACGTGAAAAAATGGGAATGAAAAAACTGATCCCCTCGATCCTATCGGAGCGTATAATAAAGCCATTGGAGGCGAAAGGCATCATTGAGCAAGAAGAACGCCCTGTAAAGGAAGGATCTAAAAAAATGAAGAAGTGTGCAAGGATTAGAAAAGAAATTAATCTGTTACTTTTGATGGACTTACGCGATTCATATCAGACACTCTTAAAGAACTCGAAGGAAAAACAAGACAAAATTGGTGAAATGTTATATCAGAGAGCCTTTGAAGCACTCGACAACTTATACCAATCACATATAATGATAGAAGGGACGACGCTTAGCCTGTCGCCGGGTCAAGCAGAGCTTTACAGAATTGCTCATAAAATAGAGAAATACTGTAAAACACGCGAGCAGGCAATTTTGGCAGCCTGTGTTGCCCGGCCGGATCTATATAAAGAACACCAGTCATGGCAAGCTGATTATGGCCCGCGCGGGAAGCGTCTCAAAAATATGTAATCGTCCCCTTTCTTTTCTGCCTCAGTTCTATGACATTTTTACCAATTACTCGAATAATGTAATAGAACCATTTCGGAGCAAAAGAGGGCAAGCTCATATCCCCAACTGTGGAATGCATGCCAAATAAGCTTCCTTCAGCTCCTTCAGATCTATATGATTATATAGATCGAAGGCCTCTTTTCTGGAGTAGCCCCGAAGCACCTTGATGAACTCACTCCTCGGGTCGTCCTGAGGCGGATAGGCGAAGTCAGGAAGGGGTTGGCCAAGCCTGCAGAAATATATAAAGCATAATTACCGAAAGGTATATGAAACATACTAGATGCATGTACTTTAATGGCCGAAGAATTGGATAGAGAACCCGAGGTTACACAAATTGGCCGCAGATCGGAGTTCTACCGGGAGATAGTTCCAACGAGCATCTGGGGTGGCGTTAGGCCAGGATATATCGAAGCAATTGCCGTAACTACTAAAACAAACGCAATAGAGGCCATGATCAATGGCAAAACCGTGGTAGAACACACCGAGGAGATTTGCCTTAAATTGACACCACAGCAGACAAAATCGCTTATACGCTGGCTACTAAATCATTTAAAGCATTATGAGACATTGTTTGGAAAGACAAAAACCTCTGAAGAAGTCGAAATGTCAAGCCATCCATCAGAAGATATTCCATATTCAAGGATTGACAAGATCTTAAATGATTTATAATTTATCTGGTAATACTGGGTTGAAAATCCCACAAAACCTAGGTACCCTAGGCACGGGAGAATTTATCGGATATTCAATTAAATCAAGTTGCAGAAGATCACAATGGACTAGAATGGTTCCGACGAATCCGAGAAAAGTGGAAACCCCAGCACGAGTTTCAGGCACCGCACGCAAGGAGGCATTGATGGAGCAATATGCCATGACGGACTCGGATGAATTAATCGAGGAAATAGAATTGCCTGCATCCGAGATCGAGGAATTGGACCAACTAGCGGAAGAAACAAGGAAGTGCGGTATATCCTGGGAAGATCTTAAGGCAGAACTCGGTCTATGAGCTTTCATGTGCACTTAAATGAAAGAATTAAGCGCACTATAGTATCTCTCCCCCGCTCACATCAAGAAAAAGTTGGAGAGCTAATAGACAAGTTGAGCAAGAATCCCTATCCATTAAGATCTAAACTCATTGCTCTTTCTTCAACCAATTTTGATATTAAAAAGTGCAAAGGTCATCAAACTAGATTCAGAGTGAGACTTGGCGAATACCGGCTTGTTTACGAAGTAGATAATGCAAACCAAATGGTTCTAATTTTGAAGCTTGACATTAGAGGTGATGTCTATTAGATTCCCAACTGAGGGATGCAGGCCAAATAAGCCTCTTTTAATTCTTTTAGATCTATATGGTTATAGAGATCAAAAGCCTCTTTCCGACTATCGCCCCTCAGCTCCTTGATATACTCCCTTCTCATCCCGGCCCGGAATAGGTGAGTGCATAGCCAATGCCTGCAACAATGGGGTGAAAAGTGATCTTCCAGCCTTTCGGACTCTGGATTATGCAGGCCCGCGCGCCTGGCGGCCTCAACCACCAGGTTATAGACTCCAGATCTGTTAAGCCTCTCTCCCTCCATATTCAGGAATAAGGCAGGGTTGCCGCTCTTGTTCATGCCTTCCCGGACCTTCAACCACCGCCGGAGGATGTAAGCGCACTCATCATCAAAGAATACCGTCCTATTGGTTCGCTTAGCCGTGGGCTTCAGCCTGATCCTATTATCGATCAGGTCTAAGTCGGACAGATCCAAAGTCACAAGCTCATTCCGCCTTATCCCGGTCTTTGCCAGGAGAGTTATAACCGCCTTGTCTCTTACATTCAGGGTGGAATTGATCAGATTAGCCATCTCTTCCACACTGATCAGTTTGCGGGCCTGACCATCATCATTGTCCTTATAGCGCCGGAGATATCGCTTTCTGACTGCGATAACGGGATTTGCCGCCGCCTTCCCTTCAAACACCATGTACTCATAAAAGCTGGAGAGCACCGAAAAGTAATTCTCAATGGTCTTGGTGGTCTTCTCCTGGGCCTTCAGGTAGGCGATAAACCCCCTCAGGTCTTCCTTATCCACCTGCAAAGGATCTCTGCCTGCCAGGTAAGCGGCGTAGTTCTTCAGGCAGTACCCATAATGCAATGCAGATGTCTTTGATTTGCCTGATAGCTCCATATCCTGCAGGAAGGCATCTATCAAACGATCCATTGCCAGCCCTTACCGTCTGCTCTGACCAGGTTGAACTTCTCCAGCTCTTCCAGTTGCTTTGAGACTGCCTTGATAGCCTGGGACTCATCCGGCCTGATCCCCAATAGCTCCAGGATCTCATAGCTTCCCACATGAGGGCGGGCCTTCAGAATGTCCACCAGTTCTCTTGAGTATGGCCTGACTCCCTGGAATGTATCGGCCTGGAAGGGTTCGGCCCTGTAGCGCCGCAATTCCGCCTCATATCTCTGCAAAACGATCTCTTTTTGCCTCAGATCCTCGCGAATGGCCTTGTTCTCAGCCTTCAGGGACTCCAGCTCCTTTGCAATCTTATGCCGTGGGCGGTGCTCCTCATCCTCTGCTATCCGCTCCTCGATAATCGAAGCGCACCAGGTCGATAGAGGAGTATCTGCCTTTTCTGCCAGGGCCTGCCACTCATCCTTTTGAGCTTTTGACCTGCAATAGAGCCAAATATATCGCGATCTGTCCGGTTTTACCATGTGACCACCAGATAGTGAAATGGCTCTGAAAGTATTTAAGGCTTACCTGTAAAAACGAGCGGATATCTCACCCTCGGCGCTATTTTATCTTTAAAACAATAACAGAATGCGATCTGTTATGGTCTCTCTTGATAAGGATTTTAGCGCTTGGATCATCGCTCCTCATCCTCCGACATTATTTCTTCTGAAGTTGTTTCAAGCATCTCCATGTATCTCATTTTCTTATAGGGGCGGCATAGCTTTTCCAGTACGAAAAGTACTCTCAAATGAATGGATAGGTAAGTCCCTGGGAAACCGTGCCCGTTTGGGCGATAGGGGCTCATGCCTGATTGGGACTGCAAAGAGGCTGTCCAATTAACTCTCAGGGCCAATATAGTCGTTTGTCGTTGAGGATGCACTTGGTTTAGCAATTCTGAATGCGAGCTGTCATTGTTGCTGTATTTGCACTTGAATGCACCTTCATTCTCCGACCGGCCAACAAAGGCCTTAAGACGAAGTACCGCATCAACACATCCATGGAGACAGTTGAAGAGAGGGCAAGAATGCAGCTTTTAGCGATTGAGATGGCCTACAATATCAAGATCCAGAACAAAGAGGAGGTCGCCAGAATCCTTGCCGCCGGAAGCGGGGATAAGTCAGATGTCTTGATGGCATGTTCATTCATCAGTACCTGGATTGCCGGCAACGGTATATCTGGAGAGACTGTGCTTCCCATCGATATGGTAGCTCAATCCACCAAAGCAGCCAAGCGATAAATATAGACGACAAACCCCGTTTGGAGAATTCTATAGCACTATTTCCTCACCATATCGATCTATTAATCTGGAGCAGAAAATGATATCGATAGAGATTGACGGCAGACGGGTCGATGTACCCTCTGGCTTTTCGGTCAAAGAGGCTCTGGAGAAGCTCGGATATGATATCTCAATGCATCCCGCTGATAAAGGATTGCTCATGCCCTGCCAGGTGGGAGGCTGCTGGGCCTGCGCCCTGGAGATAGAAGGAGTGTCAAGGCCCGCCTGCACGACGCAGGTGCAGCTGGGAATGAGGATAAAAACCTGGGCTCCCAGGGGGACGCCTCGCAGGATGGTGTCGGGCTTCATGGGCCATAAAGCAGGAGGAGTGGGCACACCCTGGTGGCTGGAGAGCGGTCTGGGCTTTTTAGAGGCGGTCTGCTTCACCTCAGGCTGCAACTTCTGTTGCCCCCAGTGCCAGAACTGGCGGTATGCCTATATGGACTACGGAGATCTCCTCAGCCCCCAGGAGGCGGCGGAGAGGATGACCGAGACCAAAAGGCAGTGCGGTGTGGAGCGCATAGCCATTTCTGGCGGGGAGTGCACCCTCAACCGTCCCTGGCTGGTCTCATTCATACGCCTTCTCCGGGAGCAAAACCCCATCGCCCGCATTCATGTGGACACCAACGGCTCGATTTTGACCGAGGAGTACATCGATGAGCTGGTCGCTGCGGGGATGACCGACATTGGCATCGATCTCAAGGCCCTGAATCTCTCCACCTTTATGGAGATAACCGGCCTCCTGGATGAGGGGCTGGCGGCCAAATATCTGCAGACCGCCTGGGAGGCAGCAAAATACCTGCACCACCGCCATCCTCATGTCTTCTTAGGCATCGGCATCCCATTCAATGAAGCTCTGATCAGCATAGCAGAGATCCAGGAGATGGCGGAGAGGATCGTGGAGATAGATCCCTGGATTCAGGTCTGTCTCCTGGACTACCGGCCGGAGTTTAAAAGGCCGGATCTGGTCCGTCCCAGCCACTGGCAGATGCTGGAGATCCATTATATCCTCAGGGACTGCGGTCTGCAGTCGGTCGTCTGCCAGACGGAGCGGGGAAAGATCGGGCCGGCGGGCAGGCTCTTGGGAGGAGTCTGAAGGGCAAGAGAATTATCTGGCTGGCAGCATCCGCCTTAAAAAAATTTTCAGAGCTGATCTCTCACCTGAAAAGCTGCTCTCTACCTGGTGCAGGAGGGGGCAAGATTAATGGCGCATGAAGCCCTATCCGGGCTAGGCAACTGGCTGGCTTTGAGGCCGCAGGCAGCGCTTGATGGCGCAGCATTGCCTCCCTGTGAGCCGGATCCCGCGCATTTCTCCATGCACCCGGTCTTTGCGCAGGTTGTGTTGTTGGGACAGATGCATGCCGATGAATCCTTTGCACCGCCGGCACAGGGTCCGGCACACTTCTCCATGCATCCGGTCTTTGCGCAGGTTGTGTTGTTGGGACAGATGCATGCCGATGGATCCTTCTCACCGCCGGCGCAGGGTCCCGCGCATTTCTCCATGCACCCGGTCTGGGCGCAGGATGATGATCCGGCTGCTCCTAAAGCCAATCCGATTCCTGCAAGCAGCAGGATTATTGAGGCAATTGCGAGTTTACTCATTTGTACCACTCTATCTATCATCTCGAACTTACATGTTCAGATATCTGATTCGCTCTATAAGCATATGACGATTTGGATTTGGGCAAGATCTCTGCGATTTTCTGGGTAGTATACTTTAAAAATTGAAAGTTAATGTTATTTGAATTTTACTTTATACTACGATATTACTCTTAAAAAGTACATTTCTGCAAGCGAAGAGATCAAGATGCATTAAGTGAGGAGCATCCATCCCGGCGAAGAATTCGAAAGAATTCTCCTTAATTCGACGATTGTCTTATATATCATGGTTCACAATTGTGATGATATGGAGTGTGGAGAGCCATGAGGATTACAAGCCTGCTCGGAGTTATTGCAGCAATTGGCCTTATCATAATGCCTGTCATCTCCCAGCCCAGCTTAAAGGAATGCTCCTGCCGGCCGGACGACTGCCATGGAAAGCCAATCGAGAGCTGTTGCAGCAAGATCTCAGATGAGTGCCTCTCGTCTGGTTGCGCCTGTCTTGTGCAGTTTGCACCATATTCCGGAATAGAATACTGCGATCCCAGCAACCTCTCTTTCAGCAAAAGCAGCTCCCGTCCAACCACAAGGACCACCCCGGAGGGAAGGGCCTGCTCAGGCCATATTGGCTTGTCCTCCTCGATATTTTCCGTTGATACCAAAGGAGCAGGGCCGCCTGACCCGGATGTGGTGGAATTCCTGCCCCCATCAGCCAAGCAGGTCTTTCAGGTGCTGGCCTCCGAAGGCCCTCTTACCCAGAAGGATATCATAAGCAGGACCGATCTTCCTCCCAGGACGGTGAGATATGCCCTGGACAGGCTCAGGGGGGAAGAGATGCTGGAGGAGCGCTTCTGCTTTAGCGATGCCCGGCAGAGCCTCTACAACCTGATCGGAACCTCTGGCAGATGAGCCTGGGTGAGATTGCACTGTCCTTCGGGAATAAATCCCTGAATTTTTTTGTACCATCTTTTTATAGACAAGAGCTTTTCCGGGGATGCAGAGAACGGCACGGGAACATCTGTCATGACCAGGCATTTGCTTTTGCAGTTATGGTTGCTTCGATCTGGTCTTCTTCCACAGGTATATCTTTGCCTCTGGCAGCAAGGCTTTCTATATATGCCTCGATTGCCTCCTTTGCCCTCTCTAGCGCTTCCTCGATGGTATCGCCAAAAGTCAAACAACCAGGAAGAGAGGGAACGATTACAGTATAGGTTCCATCAGTCTCCGGCCTGATCATAATCTTATAACGAAGCGCTCTCATCTGATTTATACAATTGTTTAATGATAGTAATTAATCCTGCTCTGCAAAATGCTGCTCGGAGTTGGGGCCGAATCCCAAAATTTAAGCCTCGTGAAGAAGATCTCAAGGATTATGATAATTCCCAAGAGCGTCCGGCCCAATGCGGAAAGAAAGAACAGAATGGCATTTGCCTCCCTTCCCTTGATCGTCCTCCTCATTGTCCTGCACTCCTTTTCCGGTGCCCAGGCCCAGGATTACCTGGCCCGTGACCTGACCATAGAGCTTGAGGACAGCATCACCACCGATGCCCAGCTCACCCTGCCGAAATCAGGCGACGGCCCCTTCCCTGGGGTTCTCCTCCTCCAGGGCAGCGGGACAATAGACATGAACGAGTATCTGCCCCCGGAGGTCACGGGATCGGATGAGCCCTCGCGGCCCTTTTTGCAGATAGCCGAATACCTCTCGTGTCGGGGTTTTGCTGTGCTGCGGTTCAATAAAAGGGGGGTGGGCCTGAACGGCACCATTCTTGATGCCGGCATTGTGGCCAACTCCACCTTCCAGAGCTACAAGAGCGATGGCGAGAAGGCGCTGGCGGTCCTTCGGGCCCTGCCGGAGGTGGACAAAGCGGATATAACCCTCCTCGGCCACAGCGAGGGGGCGATCGTCGCTCCCAGGATCGCCCGTGAGGATGAAGGGATCAGGAAGATGGTCTTGCTCTCCGCCCCGGCGGGGAATCTGAGGAACAATCTGGAGTTTCAACTGCTGGCCCGGCCACTGCTGTATGCAGAAGAGGTCATGGACAGCGACCACGACGGCCTCCTATCCATTGCTGAGGTGGAGGCGACCATGGGAATTCCGGGGGAGAGCCTGACCCCGCTTCAGGCAGCGGGGCTAGTGAGGTGGAACAATACCACAGCAGAGTATCAGTGGCATTCGGTCATATCCACTGACCCCCGGGGCAACATCAGCATCCGGGGCGAGCTGGAGCCGCTGATCAGAAAGCAGGTCCAGCCCCTGCTCTCCAATGAGACGGTCCAGGCGAGTCCATGGCTTGCCTCCTACTTCGCCCTGAACAATACCACCGACATAATAGGCGATGTTCCCGCCAGCATACTGATCCTCCAGGGAGAAAATGACACCCAGATCCCTGTCCAGGAGGCGATAATGCTGGAAGAGAGGCTTAAGGAGGCAAATCACCCCGATCATACCATGATAATCTATCCGGGGCTGGGGCACAGCTTCTATCCGTCAAAGAACTGGATTCAGCCCCTGGGGCCGATGGAAGAGATCGTGCTGCAGGACCTGTATGCATGGCTGACGGGCCCGGAGAGGGATGAAAGAGAGGTCTCGGGCTGAAGTGAGGATCAGCTCTTGCCTTAAAGCCCTTTTTTTCGGCTCTTCGCTCTTCCTGTGAGCCGCCTCTACAGACCGACCTGATCATTGGCCTTCTGTTTCCTCTGCGGTTGTTTCTGACTATAGCACAAAAAATAAACCAAAAAGACACAAAGGCATAAATATGTCTTTTAATGTCTCGGAATAATCCGCATATAAAGGATAAAATCCTTTATGGATTTGTGGTTTTAAGTTCGAGTCACAATGCCCATACAAAACAGCGAAGAGCCTTTTTTACCTCAGCTGCGCCCTTTTCATCAGCCGGTTCAATTGATATAAAGCGATCATTATCAGTGCCATGCCCAAAAGCTGAATCCAGGAAAGGGTCTCATGCAAGAGGAGATGGCCGAAGACTACTGTCACCACTGGAATGAGGTTCAAAAAGGCGGAGACGACTGTCAGTCCCAGCCTCCTGGCGGCATAGATGTAGAATACATAGGCGAAGCCGGAGCAGAAGACCCCGAGAAATAGCAGATTGGCGAATACGGCCTGGGTCATTTCCGATGCCGCAGGCCATCTTTCCATCTCCGGGATGGCGAGAGGAATGAACAGGATTATGCTGGCGGCTGACTGAAAGGCGGTCAGAGTCAGGCTGGGGTAGCTTTCCGAGAGCCTCCGGTTCAGGATGGTGTAGATCACCCAGCTGATGATCGCTCCCATCACCAGCAGATTGCCCCAGAGCCTTAATGAAGACAGGTCCAGCCTTCCATCGACTGTAACCACCAGGGCCACTCCAATGATGGACAGGATCAAGCAGATGATCATCCCTCCTGTGACCCTGAGGCGGAAGAACAGAGCCTCTGCAAAGATGGTGAATATGGGAAGGGAGGCCACGATCATCGAGGCATTGGATGCGGTGGTGTAGAGGAGCCCGGTGTTCTCCAGGACGAAGTACACCACTATGCCAAAGAAGCTGGCCAGGACGATATAGCCCGCATCCCTCCGCGCTACTTTGAGCCCGGTTCCGGTGAGAGTGAGCAGAATAATCAGCGTCATTACGGCGATGATCTGCCTGAATAGAGCTATCGATATGGGCGGAATCTGCGAGAGGACCACCTTGGTGCTTATAAAGGAGAATCCCCAGAACAGCACATCCAGCAATATGAATAATACTGCCAACTGATACTCTCTCTTTCCAGCCATGAACTCTCTCAACCGTCTCCTCGCCTGGAAGACAACTGCATTCCAGGTGACACCCGTTTTTATTATCCTTTCCTCTCGGCATTGACCGTCCGGTAGACGGCAGGAGGAAGCCGTAAAGGGTGGGGCCGACGATCACCCCGATGATGCCGATAACGAAAATGGGAGCGGTATAGGCCAGCAGGGTAAGCACGGGATGTATCCGGGAGCTCATCATGGCCAGATGGGGGCGGATGACGTTTTCGGGGATCACCATCAGCACCACTGTCCCGAATACCAGGAGGATCAGACAGCGGAGAATGTCTCCTATGATCAGATAGTACAAGGCTACGGGGATGAAGACGAATGGCGGCCCCAGCAAGGGCATGAGGGTGAATACCGCCACCACCACACCCATTAGAAAAGGATAGGGGATGCCAAGCAGGGAGAAGCCGATCGCGGCCATCAATCCGCTGAGCATGGAGGTGGTGAAATAGACGGTAAAGAGGGTGTGGTAGATGCGGTAAAGCTCCTGCAGAAAACGGCAAATCATATCCTGCTTTTCCTCTGGAACCAGGTCCACTGCCTGGGCAATGAAATCCTTGCCGTCTATGAGCAGATAATAGGTGAAGAAGACCACCACAATCAGATGGGCGAAGAGAATGGGCAGATTGGCGCCCAAGGTGGCGAGCTCACGCTGCAGAATGGGAAATATCCAGGTGATAACAGCTATGGGAATGTCGCTTATCTCCTGTACATAGCCGAGAGCGATCTCTATTATGGAGTTGTAAAGCCAGGAGGGGATGACGCTCTTGGACCAGGCATCGATCTCATTGATGGTGGCAGCGATCTCGACATTCGATATCGCTCCTGATCCTTGCAGGTTGGCCAGCTCCACCAATAGGGCGCTGGTGATCCCCAGAATCAGGGAGAGTATGATGATGAAGACCAGCATTATGGATAAGAATGAGGATATCTGTTTCCTTCCGGTCAGCCGGAAGAAAAGAGCATAAAGGGGATTGAGGAGAAAGACGAGCACTATGCTCAAGAGAATGGTGGTCAGGAAATCCTTTGTCAGGTAGAGGTTGAGAAGTATGATCAGAAAGACGAAAAATCCTGCTCCTATCTCGAACCTCCGCCCAAGATCCATGCTCTTCTTTTATTTTTTTGACGGCTTAAGCCTTTCGATATTTTTTTCTTTTTTCAGACGAAAGCGATTTGGTCAGGACCCTGAGGGGCTGACCAAGGCTGCAGCCTCTGCCTTGCTGCCGTTGAAGCGGTACGGCGTGGCCACGAGCTCTCTTTCCTTTGGGACAAGCAGAGTGCTGAAGATCTCGGGATGAACCCTAGCGAGCGATCTCCTCAGCCAGACATAAAAGAAGTCGGAGAGGTCGGCGTAGCCGATATTGTCGTAGTAGGGAGGATCTGTTGAGATGATTGACGAGAGATCTTTGGGCACGAATGCGGTTGAGTCATATTGCCTGGCAAAGCCATCGGCCTGAGGAGAGAGCGCCTTTAGGACGTCTGCTACCCAGTCCACAGCACCAAGGAAGTTGCCGGTTGAGCTGCTGAATGGATCGGATTTCGCATAATCCCAGACCATGGGAATGGCCTGGCGGGCGAATGTGTTACGAATGAGATCTCGGCCAGTTTCGCTTTGGGGTAGAGATGCCCATTCGCTTCTCCGCCTCATCCCGCATCCACTTCCCATAGTAGTGCACATCCTCTGCCAGCCCTTCCGCCCCTTTCCACTCCTTCGCCCCTTTCAGCGTAGTCGGCATCTTCTTTCTGGCCTCGGGATTCACCGGCGGCATTCCGGCAAATTTAGGCGAGATCTCAATGAGGGCCTTGGTAATCAGCACCGCCATGGGATTCAGGTCGCTGGCATGAGCCTCCAGGCCCAGATGCTGCGCCTCCAGGGGGATCGAGCCGCCGCCGCAGAAGGGATCAAGCACTGGCGGAGGATGGCCGTCTGTGGCTTTCAGGATCTCTGCCCGGGCCTCATTCAAGACTTCCTCGTTATTTGTGTTCTCCCATAAAACCAATCTTTTGATGATGCCGAAAAGGCGTTGGCGCTCCTGTTCCTGAGCTTCTTCTGTCGGGAACTCATCAGGACGGCTGGAGGGATCATCGACTATCGAGGCGAAAAGCACAGCCCGGCAGGCTGCCAGAGGGCGCCGAGCCCACCACAGGTGCAGAGTGGAGGGATGGCCGTGGCGGATGGACTTCTCCCTGACCGATGCAGCGTTGATGGCCTCCAGGGGCAGGGCCACCTCGATGGGCTTCTTTCTGCAGGCGGGCGTGGTGAAGACCTCCAAGTATAATGTGGGTACAGCAGAAAAGGGTTTTGCACAGCAGGGCAAAATTTTTGCCTATCAGGGCGACTTCCTTATATAGCAATATCCCTTCTTGAGCTGGCTTGGAAACCTCGCATGCAAAAATGGTTATAGACCGGCTTTTATCTTAGCCGATCCCAGCTCTAAGATAGCTCTGCCAGCTTTGAACGCAGAGCTTAATTTACCGCCTTGGCCACCATGAGGCAGCCAGCAAGATATTATTTGCCTTCTCTCTCAGTTGTGAGACCGCTATATTATCGTCATGCAATTGCTTGCATAGCTGCTCATAGTTTGTAAAATGATGCCGCCCATAGCTGAGCAGCTGCTGAAATGAAGGGCGTGGGGTGTGGTAGTGCTTGGCAACTTCATTGTAGAAATCCCTTGGTGTAGACGTTATCCTTACACGGCAGTTATAAGCCCGAATAAGGGATTTGCAGTCATATGATGGTTTTATAGGCATCTCTTACACCCTTCCTTATCCGGCTACCTTGCAGACCAGGATCTTAAAAGTTATTATTGCCTTAACCCTATGTGCGAGAATAAGAATCGGATTCCATTTGCGAGTAACCGCATAAGAGGATTGCCGATTAAAATCGTCATTCAGCGACTTGGTCATTTGCGGGGGACTAAAATCGAACCCGCGAACGCCTGCGCGAAAGGGAATTCAACCCTGCTCCTTTGATACGGGGGGTGGAAACTTCGCACCCAAATATGCAGCACTCGATCTCAGACCGCTCTTGCGATCCCTTGTTATCTTCCCTATCAGGATCTACCCCTGGCGCTGGCTGAATGCATGGTTGTGCTTTGAGGCCGCGAGAGGCAAGGCTATAGCCTCTTCGCTAAATTATGTGAAATTCCGAGCGCGATTCACCTATCTGCCTCAAAAGAGAATCATAGCGTTTTGCGTCTTTGGCCAGAAAGGTTTCCTGCTTAATCCATCATCTGCTTGTTAATTGATAAATTTACGAAGAGGATGGTTGTTCATCTAATAGAGATGCAACGACTCCTGATAATAAGAAACAGCGAAGAACCAAAAGCATTATACCTCATCATTCCTTTCCAGGGCTGGTGAATCTGATTTGGACAAGCTTGAGCTGGTGATGAGAAATACCGAAGAGATAGTGACCGTGGATGAACTGAAGGGATTGCTGGAGAAGCCCAGCCGCCCGCGGGCTTATGTGGGATATGAGACCAGTGGCAAGGTCCACCTGGGCCATATGCTGACCGCCAACAAGTTACTTGACCTGCAGAGGGCAGGCTTCGATGTGGTCGTTCTCCTGGCCGATCTGCATGCCTTTCTCAATGAAAAGGGAAGTTTAGAAGAGGTGCGCCGGATCGCTGATTATAACCGGGACTGTTTTATGGCCCTGGGCCTTGACCCGGAGAGGACGGAGTTCGTCTATGGCACTGACTATCAGCTCAAACCGGATTTCATGCTCAAGATCCTGCAGATGGCCAGAAATACCTCTCTGAACCGGGCCAGGCGGAGCATGGATGAGGTCAGCCGTAATGCAGAGAACCCCATGGTCTCCCAGATGATCTATCCCCTGATGCAGGCGGTCGACATCGCCGACCTGAAGATCGACCTGGCGGTGGGTGGCATAGACCAGAGGAAGATCCACATGCTGGCCAGAGAGGAGCTGCCCCGCCTGGGACTGCCCGCGCCCGTATGCCTGCATACCCCTCTGATTCCCGGACTGAACGGGGAGAAGATGTCCTCATCCAAGGGGAACAACATCGCTGTGGACGAGCCGGCTTCTGATGTGGAAAAGAAGATCAAGAGCGCCTTCTGTCCCGCCCAGGTGGTGGAGAACAATCCAGTGCTGGCGATATGCAAGTACCACATCTTCCCCCGGATGGAGGAGGGCATGACCATCAAGAGGCCGGAGAAGTTCGGCGGCGATGTGCATTATGCCAGCTACGAGCAGCTGGAGGCGGACTTTGTCAGCGGGGCCATGCATCCCATGGACCTGAAAAAGGCCTGCGCAGAGTGCATGATCGAGATCTTAGCGCCGGTGAGGGAGAAGATGAAGGTGTGAATAGCATTGCACAATTTAAATCAGCTGTATGATGCTATGTAAAATAAACGATGGAGTCGTTAATATCGGAAAGAGCCATAATACTGCGGAATTTTCCGTCGAGAGCATCAGACAATGGTGGAATCTGGTTGGTAAATATCGCTATGCAGGATGCAAGAATTTGCTCATTTGTGCTGATGGTGGCGGGAGCAACGGAAGCCGAAACCGGGGATGGAAGTTCTTTTTGCAGCAATTGGCTAATGAAATTGGAATAGCCATTATAGTTGGTCATTTTCCACCTGGGACGAGCAAGTGGCATAAGATCGAGCATTGCATGTTCTGATTTATAAGCATGAATTGGCGAGGAAAGCCTTTATCCAGCTATAAAACCATTATCAGTCTAATCGGATCAACTAAGACAAAGAAGGGACTAAAGATAGAGGCTCGATTAGACGAACGAGATTATGAAACGGGAATAAAAATATTGGATGAGGATATGGCGCGATTGAAAATTACTGTACCTGAATTATATCTCATGTGGAATTATTCAATAGAACCACGTATAACCACATCAAATTAGCAAAAATTGAATAGTTTATTTAGCGTCAAGCCCTTAAATAATTAGGCTGCATAACAGCATTGGGCACCATCGCATGGGTTAGTGATGGTGGCAGGGCATATTTATTCACATAGTTTATATCCTATGAGATACATATGCCCTGTGTCCCCACCATGACAGCAATAGCTACTAAATTCTTAAACCTTCCGTTTGCCCATCAGCTAGTGGATACCTTTAAAGAATACTCAAATGAGTATTAAATCACAGCGGAAGGTGTATTTCGCAGGACAATACCTCCTGCTTGTTCGCAATGTGGAAAAAGGATGTGCCATAATGGCTCAAGCAAGTATCATATTTTAGGTTTAGCAACTATAAAATTAGGTAGATATCATTGCAGTAAATGCGGCCTGAATCTGCATGAGGAAAATATATTTCTAGATAATATAAAATTTAAATCAGCAGTATTTTTGCGGGCTTGTATCAAGTGTTGAGAAATCTCGATGTCTCATACGAAGGCATATCGGATGTGATGGGTTAGTCATTGCGGAAGAGGTTTCGGATCGTAACCGATCAAGGCACAGGATATGCAGAGCTGATTGCTGATGTATTCAATGGCAACGCAATCCATCAATAACAAGAATTTTCGCGAAGGAGAACGCACAAAAATTCAAGGCTTAGGACATATTATGAATCATACTTAATAATGAATAAATTATTAAGTAATTATCATTTATTCAGCCCGATTGTTCAGAGGCGACTTGATAAGATCCAAAAGGATTGGAACCATTTTACCGCCTTTCAGCGAGTTGATGATGCTCCTGCCACAAATAATGCGATCGAAAACTACTATTCCGCTAGCCTGAAAGGCCAAAGCAAGAAACAGCTTA
>JGI11944J13513_1000079_pt1 | contig 100754 bp, 73 predicted proteins | sample TerdegcoTASludge_FD_13513 | JGI IMG/M metagenome (IMG submission 13513) | reverse complement strand
CCGGCGGGTTCGGCTTTGCGGCGCCCGCCGGCCGCCGTACAATCACCCGCCGCTACCCTGGGAGTGCGGGAGTATGCGTCCAGCTTCGAAGCGTGCCAACTGGTGCGGGATAATACTCGCTCTGGGCGCGGGCGTCGCGGCCGCGGCCCAGACGACCGCTCCGCGGCCGGCATGGGCGCCGGTCGAAACGCAACCGGCGACGATGCCGGCGTCGAGCACAGCGCCGGCCACGACCCGGCCCACATCGACCCCGGCGTTGGATCCCGAGCTGGACAAGATCCTCACGCGGCTGGAAGAGCGTGTGGTGCACGACCTGCACGCCCGACTATCCTGGCGGCAGCAGTACGTCACGGACCTTGAAGAAGAAGCCGCCACCAAGAACGGCGAAATCTGGTATCAGAAGTCGCAGCCGGTGGCCCGTTTCCTGATCCACTTTACCGAGAGCATCACCGCGGGTCGGCGGGACAAACTCGATGAGCGGCACCTGTTCGACGGGTGCTGGTACGTCGAGCTTCAATCGCGGACGAAGACGCTGACTCGCCGGGAAGTCCGCAAGGCCGACGATCCGACCGACCCCTACCGTCTCGGGCAGGGGCCGTTCCCGCTCCCGTTCGGGCAGAAGAAAGACGACGTGCTCCGCGAGTTTGAGGTGCAGCGAATTCCGGCCGCGAGCGATGATCCGCCGGCCACCGATCACATTCGCCTCGTGCCGCGCCCCGGAACGCAGACCGGTCAGTCGTACCGCACGCTGGACGTATGGATCAGCCAGGAGGGGCCGACGGCGGGACTGCCGATCAAGGTGCGGGCGGCGAAGCTGCGCGGCACCGGTCAGCTCGATTCCTATATCACGATTACGTTCAGCGACGCACGGTTGAACCAGGGCTTTAGCAGCAGCCTGTTCGAGATCAAGGCTCCGCCGGGGTATGAAGTGATTGAGGAGCGTCTGGAGCCGGCCGGCACGCCGCCGTAGGTACGGCAGGCCGGGGCCTGGCGATCCAAGCCAGTGATCAAGAGCGCGACAAATGAGCATCCTCGTCGATCGTAACACGCGAGTCATCTGCCAGGGCATCACGGGCAAGGCGGGTGCGTTCCACACGCGACAGTGTCTGGAATACGGCACGCAGGTGGTCGGCGGCTGCACGCCGGGCAAAGGGGGGCTCAAGTCCGAGCACGGGCTGCCGGTCTTCAACACGTGTCATGAGGCGGTGGCGGCTACGGGAGCGGACGCGTCCATGATCTTCGTCCCGGCCCCGGCCGCGGCCGACGCGGCCATGGAAGCCGCCGATGCCGGGATTCGTCTGGTCGTGCTCATCACGGAGGGCATCCCGACCCTGGACATGGTGCGCGCGCGCAAGTACCTAGACGATCACGGCGTCCGGCTGATTGGTCCGAACTGCCCGGGGATTATTACGCCGGGGCAGTGCAAGATCGGCATCATGCCCGGGTACATTCACAAGCCGCCGGCCCGCGGCACGAAGAATGTCGGCGTGATTTCCCGCAGCGGCACGCTCACATACGAAGCGGTCTGGCAATGCACGCAGCGCGGCTACGCTCAGAGCACCTGCGTTGGCATCGGCGGGGACCCGGTCAAGGGGCTGAACTTCATCGAGCTGCTCGAGCTGTTCCAGAACGACCCGGAGACGCACGCGATCGTGCTGATCGGCGAGATCGGCGGCCGCGACGAGGAACAGGCGGCGGAGTACATCCGCGCGCACGTCACCAAGCCCGTGATCGCCTTCATCGCCGGTCGCACGGCACCGCCGGGTCGAAGAATGGGCCACGCCGGGGCGATCATCTCTGGCGGCGAAGGAACGGCCCAGTCGAAGATCGAGGCGCTGCGGGCAGCCGGGGTGCACGTAAGCGACAGTCCCGCCACCATTGGGGAAACGGTCGCGCGCGTACTCGGCTAGCAGATTGGGCCGAGTCGCCCAGGGCTTCAGGACGCCTCGATCCGGGCCAGCAGATCGCGCACCGCGCTTACAAGCCGGTCGCGCGGCACGTTGAACTGGCCCGGGCGTTCGGCCTTCCATTGCTGGCGGTCGGTGACCTCGCCGGTCCGGCGGCGGCCGACCGACATGTCCTTGAGCTGCACTTCGCCGCGGGCCCGTTCGTCGGCCCCGCAGACTACCAGTACCGGAACGCCGTACTGATCCCCGTAGCGAACCTGCTTGCCGAAGCGTCGTTCGGTACCGAGGTAAAGTTCGGTCGGGATGCCGGCCCGTCGCAGCTCGTAGGCCATGGCGATGTATTCGTCAATGGGGACATCATCGAAAACGGTGACGAGGACCTGCGCGGTGCAGCGTCGCCGCGGCAGGCGGCCCAGCGCCTCCAGCGCAACCAGCATGCGGTCGACGCCGACGGAGGTCCCGACGGCCGGGACGCGTTCGCCCAGAAATCGCAGGACGAGGTCGTCGTAGCGGCCGCCGGCGCACACCGCCCCGAACTCCGGCAGGTTCAGGAGCACAGTCTCAAACACGGTGCCCGTGTAGTAGTCCAGACCGCGAGCGATGCTCAGGTCGAATACGACCACGTCGTCGCCGTAGCCCAAGGCACGCAACTGGCGGGACAGGGCTGCGAGCGGGGCGAGCTCCGCCGGGGCTTCGGGCAAGGCGCAAAACAGCGACTGCACGCGGGCGAGTGTTTCCTCCCGGCTCGGCGCGCGGATCGCCAGGAACTCGTCGATCCGATCCACCTGCGCACTGGAGAGCCCCAGCCCGGGCACAGGACTGCCGGACTCGTCCTTGTAGCCGGTGGTCAGTTCAAGCCGGACGCGCTCCGGACCGAGCTTTTCCAGCTTGTCGAGCACGCGAAAAACGTCGTGCGCGCGCTCCGCAGCGATACCCGCGTACGACAACAAGAGATTAAGTACGCGGCGACTGGAAACCCGCACACGAAAACCCGGCTCGCCGGACGGGCCTGCCGCCCCGCCCAGTAGCGCCTGCATCGTGTCGCACATGGCGGTGATCATCTCGAGGTCCGCCACGGTTGACTCGACGCCGACGGCGTCGATGTCGAACTGAATGAACTCGCGAAAGCGGCCGCGTTTTTCGTACGGGTTATCGCACCGCCAGACCGGCGCCACCTGATAGCGACGGAACGGACGGGGCAGATCCGGGTATTGCGCGACCACCCGCGCCAGTGGCACGGTCTGATCGAAACGCAGCCCGAGCTTCTCACCCTCCGGCCCCTTCACTTCGAAAAGCTGCTTTTCGCTTTCTTCGCCCGCCGTTCCACGCAGCACGTCGAGGTATTCCATCGCCGGCGTGCCCAGCGGAACAAACCCATACCGCTCGTAGACGCCGCGGATCGTGTCGATGATCCACTGGCGGGCGTGCATCTGCTCGGGAAAGTAATCCCGCAGGCCGCGCAGCAGTCGTGGCCTCACCATGCCGGACAACGCACATCCTCCTGCCGGTCGGCAAAAATGCTCCCCTACCATAAGCGCGTCGCAGCGGCAAGTTGGCTCGAGCCCGAGCGGCGAGTAATCTTTGGACCATGCCTGCGCCCCATCCGCCGGACACTGCGGCCCCGGCCGCAAAAGTTCTCGCGGCCCTGGCCGCGCTGCGCGCCGCGCAGCGCTCCCCTGGCCGGCACCTGGGTCTGGGACTGGCCGTTCTCGCCGCCCTGGGTGTTGCCATCGGCGTCACGCCAGAACTGTCGCTCGACTGTCCGGATCTGAACGACTCCGCCTACCACCTGGCTATCGCGCTGCGGGCGCGGGAGGCGCTGGCCCGCGGCGACTCGCCGATTGACTTCTGGTACCCCGACGTCGCACTCGGGTTCCCGTTGCTGCGCCATTACCAGCATCTGCCGCACCTGTTTCTGGTCGGCGTGGACCAGGTCGTGGGACGGTGGCTGCCGATGGCGGCAACGTACCGGGTCGTACTCGGAACGCTGCTGGCACTCTTCCCCCTCGCGACGTATAGCGCCTTGCGCCGCTGCGATTGTCCGCCGCTGGTCGCGGGCTGCGCGGCCCTGGTCGCACCGCTGCTGTCCACGCCCCATCTGTACGGGCTGAGTTTCGAGTCGTACCTCTGGGGCGGAAGCGGGCTGTACGCGCAGCTCTTCGCTTCCGTGTTGGCCCCACTCGCCACCGCGGCCGCATATCGGGCCGTGTCCACGGGGCGCGGCGTGCGCTGGGCTGCGTTGCTTTGCGCGGCGACGTTCGTCTCCCAGTTGGTCTATGGCTACATCGTTGCGCTGAGCACACTCGCTCTGGTCCCGCTCGGCCCGCAGCGCGGCCGAAGACTCGCGCGTGCCGTCCTGATACTGGCGGCCTGCTTTGTCATCGGGTCGTACTTCTTCGTCCCGGCCCTGCGGGACGCGGAACTGGCCAACCGCAGCGTGTGGGAGAAACCCGAAAAGTGGAATTCGCTCGGTGCCCCGAGCATTCTGCGGTACCTGGCGACGGGCGAGCTACTGGACCACGGCCGGCCGCCAGTTGTAACGGCGTTCGTCGGACTCGGTCTGCTTTATGCGCTGGCACGGCGCGACCGTCTGGGTCGCCTGTTCGCCGGACTGTTCGTGCTCTGGCTGTTGCTGTACTTCGGCCGCCCGACGTGGGGGCGCCTGCTGGACGTGCTCCCGGCCGGTTACGACCTTCCTCTTCATCGTTTCATAGGCGGCGTCCACCTGTTCGCAATCCCGCTGGCCGGCTACGGCCTCGCGTTCGTGGTCGATTGCCTCGCGACACCGCGGCATTGGCTGCGCATCATCACCGCTGCGGTCACCTTGGCCCTGCTGCTGAGTCCCGCGCTGACGGAGCGAGCCGCCTACCTCCAGAGGAGCCGTCGCTGGAAGGCGGATGCCGAAGCGGCCTTGCGGACCAACACCGATTGGCGGGAACTGCTCACTCAGCTACGCGCTCTGGGTGGAGGGCGGTGCTACGTGGGAATTCCCGGCCGGGCACCGGAATACCTGCGCGTCGGCGGGATCCCCCTGACCGCCCTGTGCCTGCTTGACGGAATCGACACGCTGGGGTTCCTCTGGATTGCCATCACCTGGGCTGGCGACGTCCAGGTCTGGTTCGACCCGGACAACCCGCTGCACTGCCGCACGTTCGGCGTGCGCTACCTCGTGTTCGATGAAGGCCGGCCGCCGCCTCCCTTCGCCCGACTGCTTAGCGCTGTCGGCCGCTACCGCATCTACCAGGTGGCGGACGCATCCTATTTCGGCGTAGTCGACGTCCCGTTCGCCGTACCTTGTACAAAACGCTCCGTCTACGAAGTCGGCCACGCCTGGTTGCACAGCGGGCTTCCCGGCGCCGACCAGTATCCGGCGTTGCGGATCGGGAGGTACGGGCCGCCGGACATGCCCGTGGTGGATTTCGTCGCTCAGAACACTTTCGCGCGCGCTGCGGAAGGACCGCCGGAACGCGCCGGCCGCGTGCTCCGCGTCAAAGACCCCTGGTCCTGCGACGTGGAGCTGACCCGCCCGGCCGCTGTCGTGCGACGCGCCGCGTACCACGCGGGATTGCGAGCGACAGTCGATGGCCAAGACGCGCAGGTGTTCCCGGTAACGCCGGGCTTCGCAGCCGTTCAAGTTCCGGCGGGCAGTCACCTTGTGCAGTTCCGTTACGAGCCCGCGCGCCGGTGGCCATGGGCGCTGGCAGGTATTGTCGCATTTGCACTCGTCGGCAGGTTCTGCCCGCGCAGCACGGGCAACCGGACTCCGACCCAGGAAAGCCAGGCGCCCGGATCTGCCACCGCGGCGTGACTGCTCCGGGCGCGACGTTGTGTTCCGCCGCCGCTCGTGCGAGAATCCGACGACCATCGTACGTCTGAGCAAGGAGGCCGACATGTTTCGTATCGCGACCCGGTCGTGGACTGTCGCATTCGTGGCGCTGATGCTCGCCGGCTGTGAGAAGCCCCCGACGGCATTGCTGCCGTACGAGCCGCCCAAGAAGGACTACAACAAGGCGCTGCCGCCCGGCGCTTTGGCTTTACGCAAGATCGGACCGGAGCGCTATCCGGACTTCGGCCTGGGCTTCGCGGACCGCGCGGGCCTGCGCGAGGCCGTGCTCCACAGCATCGCATACATGTCCAAGCCGTCCAGCCAGAAGTACTACCCGTACGGCGACATTACGCATGCGCGGGCGCTGGCATCCCTCTACCGCTTCCTGGAAGTCATCGACAGTGCCCCATCGGCCGAGGCGTTGAACCAGACAATCCGCAATGAGTTCGACGTATACGAGTCGGTCGGCTGCGACGATGCGGGCACCGTATACTTCACGGGGTACTACACACCCATCTTCGAGGGGCGCAAGCAGCCCGACGCACGGTTCCGCTATCCGCTGTACGGCCTGCCACCCGACCTGGTGAAGGATGAGGAGGGCCAGACGCTCGGGCGCCGGCTACCGGACGGATCCGTGGCACCGGGCTACCCGACGCGTCGGCAGATCGAGGAGGGCCGTCTGCTGGATGGGTACGAGGTGGCCTGGGTAAGTAGTCCGTTCGAAGCATACGTCATCACCGTGCAAGGCTCGGCGAAGTTGCGCCTGCCGGACGGGTCGCTGTACGAACTCGGATACGCCGGCAACAACGGACACGAGTACACGCCCATCTCGGAGGCGATGATCCGTGATGGGGTTATCAGACGTGAAGACCTGTCCCTCCAGACGTTGCTCCAGTATTTCCGACAGCACCCCGAGCAGGTGTATCACTACGCCTGGAAAAACGACCGGTATGTGTTCTTTAAAGAAGCCCCAGGCGGCCCGTTCGGCAGCATTGGGGTCCCCGTGACGCCGTTCCGCAGCTTGGCGACCGATAAACAGGTATTTCCGCGTGCATGCGTCGCGTTTGTTACAACTACAGTACCCCAATCCTACGGCGGTTCGATTACACAGCGGCCATTCAACAGCTTCGCCTTGGACCAAGATACCGGCGGGGCTATCCGCGCCGCCGGTCGATGCGACATTTTCATGGGCATTGGCCCGGGGGCGGAAGCCTTGGCCGGGCGGACTGGGGCTGAGGGCCATTTGTACTACATCTTCGTGAAGCAATAGCCGGGGCCGACAGGCGGCGGAGGTGGGGACATAGTTGTTCGGGGCCGCCGGGCTGGGTGCGGGCCACTTTTGCGCGGCCTCGGGAGCGCGTTCGGCGCCCGAAGAGCAGTTTTCTATTGACGAGAGGCCGGAGCGCGCTAAAAATATTAGTGCGTTCATAACGGCTCTTTATTACGGCGACGTAAGGAGAACCGGACAGAACTGAGATTCGTTTGATCAGCAACTTCGATCGGTCGGAAAGTCGTTTTTCCGCATTTCATACGTATCCATCCGCCTCATTGCGACCGAGCTGAGTTGCGGGGCGAAAGCTCGCGCCCGCAGCGAGGTGTCGGGATGGACACGTATCGTCTCCCAGAAGTAGAACTACTTGCTTCGCAACTGCTGCGCGGCCCACGCCGTTTGCGCCTGCGGCAGCTTCTCGGCATCGAATTCCTGCTGTCGGTCATCGAGCCGGGCAAGCACTATCCGTACGACTTCGTGTGCCACGCATTGACGGCCTATCGCGCGCGTTCCTCCCAGCCAGCGACGTCCCGACTCCTGTCCGCTCAGGACCTGGTACCAGATCTCGTACTGTTGGCCGACGTGCTCAGTGCCGATGCAAACATTTCTCTTACGACCTGGCCTGGGACGGTTTACACCGTCCGCGAGCTGGCGGAGCGATTCGACGTGAGTACCAAGACGATCTTCCGGTGGCGTCAACGGGGATTGGTCGGCTGGCGGCTCCGCGCGGACGACGGCCGTCACCGGCTACTGTTTCCGGACCAGAGCGTGCGGCGTTTTGTCGCCCAGCACGCCAGCCTCGTCCTGAGGGGCTCAAGCTTCTCCCAGCTCAGCCCAGAAGAACGTGAACAGATCGTCAACCGGGCCCGTGAACTGGTTCAGGGTGAACACAAGTCGGTCCACGCCGTGGCGCGGATCATCGCCGGCGAAATCGGACGCGCCGTCGAAACCGTCCGGCTCATTCTCCGCCATTACGACGAAGCCCATCCCGGCGCCGGGATATTTAACCGGTCCGCGGTGGACGGCACGTTAGATCGCGAGCGGCTGGCGCTGTGGGAGGCCTACCAGGACGGGGCAACGATCGATCAGCTTGCAACGCGTTTCGGGCGCCCGGCCCCCTGGGTGTACCGCACGATCACCGAAATGCGGGCCCGCGAGCTGCAAGCCCGGCGGATCGAATATGTGTACAGCCCGGAGTTCGAGCATCCGGACGCGGAGCAGCTCATCCTCACCGCACCGGCCGGCCCGCTTTATCAGCCGCTGACGGACCCGAAGCGGCGTATCCCGGCGGGTTTGCCGCCCTACCTGGCCCAGCTTTTCACGTTGCCGCTGCTGACGGCGGAGGGCGAGCGGTTCCTGTTCCGCAAGATGAACTACCTGCGGTTCAAAGCCGATCGCCTGCGAATCGGGCTGGACCCGCAGACGGCGCAAGCATCCGAGCTAGATGAGATCGAGGATCTGTTGGCCCAGGCAGGTCAGGTCAAGAACGAAATCGTACAAGCCAACCTGCGGCTGGTTGTGGGCATCGCCAAGCGGCATGTGCAGCGGCATCAGGACCTGTTTGAGCTGATCAGCGACGGGAACATGTCGCTGCTGAGGGCCGTGGACAAGTTCGACTACAGCCGCGGCTTCAAGTTCAGTACGTATGCATCGTGGGCGATCATGAAGAACTTCGCCCGCAGCGTTCCCGAGGAGGTTCACCTCCGGGAACACTACCAGACGGGCCGGGAAGAGCTGCTCGGCATCACCGCCGCTCCCGACCGGCCGGACGAAATGGAGAGCGATCAGCTCGTGGCGGTGCGGCGGACGGTGGAGCGTATGTTGTCCGTTCTGGACACGCGCGAGCGGACGATTCTGCGACAGCGATACGGACTAGATGAGCTTGGGGAGCCACAAACGCTGGAGCAGATCGGCCAGCGGTTCGGTGTGTCTAAAGAACGGATCCGGCAGTTGGAAGCGCGGGCCATCCGGAAACTCCGGCTGGACTTCCGCGTGGATATCGAGCAATTGCTGGGTCCGTAAACGCTCTGCCTCCATCACCCACCACGACCGCGCATGTCGGCGTCGCGGCCTCGCGCCCGGCGCCGGCATCGCGTTTCAGGTCCCGGCCGGTCCGTTGGCCAACCACACCAGTGCGTAGGCCGCCACCAGCGCGACGAGGCTTAGCGCCAGGCCGCCGATGACTTGGCGTCGGCGATAGATGCGACGCCAGCGGGCCTGACTGTCCGCCAGCGCGCGAAGCCAGTGCTCCTCAGGAAAAGGGGGGCCGGAGGCGAAATGGACTTGTGTTTCGGCGGCCAGCCATCGGGCCAAAGGAATCCGCCCCGCCCAGACCTCGCAGAGCAATGCCGGCGCGTCAGGAAAGACCACCGCCCGGACGCCCCCCTCGCGGACCAGACGGTCGACGTTATCCACATCCTGCGGCGCATACCACGTGGCGGCGCTCAGCCCGGCGTCACGCAGCCACGCTTCCACCTTGGCGGCCGCTGGCGCGGTACGCTCACATAGGACAAGAATCGCGCGCCCACCCGTCGCGTTGCTCATGGCGTCCCTCCGAATCGCATCCACACATTGGCCGTGAGCAGTCCCAGCGCCACCAGCCCCACGAGGCCGGCGTACGGATAAATGCTGGCCCCTACGAGCCACGCTGGCCCGACGTAGCGAATGAACGGACGAATGCCCGCCAGGAGGAGAATCCCACCCGCATGCAAACCGACCGGCAGCCATAAGGCGCCGGTCCGCCAAAACGCCACACACAACAGTCCGCCCAGCGCCAGGTGCCCGGGGAACGTCCAATAGCGCTTCACCGCGCGGACGTAGTGTGCCAGCGCGAAAACGACGGACGCGAGCACCAGGGCCCCCGCGGCGGGCATGTCGTCCATCAGGTCCCGCAAGAGCACGCCGCGGAAGAGGAGCTCTTCGACGAACGCCACGCCTGCCGCCAACAGCGGCACACCTGCCAGCCGCCGAGCCAGTCGCCGCGGGCCGTGCCGCACTTCGAGCCGGATGTTGTCCGTGATCAGCCACCCGAGGTACAGGAGCACAAGATACAGCGTACTCGCCGCCAGCCCCCAAAGGAGTTGGCGCACGGGCAGCCCCGCAGCAAAGCACGGGGCGTAGTAAGCCGCTGGCGTTGTGGCCCGCAGCAGCGGGTACCCCAGCAGTACCGCCGCCACGCCAACGTACAGCACGGCCCGGTTCCACTGCTTCACGATCCCCGGCAGGTCGCGTGCACTGAGTCGCAGGCGCACCGGCAGCCCCGCACGCCGCAGAAGCAGACTCTGCCCCACCCACGCGAGCACGGGAATCAGGCCAAGCAGGATGATGGCGCGCATGCTCTCAAGCCCCTTGCGGCACGGCTGGATGAAAGGCCGGGCCCGCACGGTGCGCAAGCGGTTCCAGCAGGCCGCAGTAGCGCGGGTCGCCACGGAATACCCGCGTCCAGCGCTTGTCGCCCCACAGGTACCACAAAGCGGGCTGGGAGCGGATGAAGCTCTCCAAATGACCGGCAAACCACTGCATGCGCCGTTGCACGGCCGCACGACGGTCGTCCGAGGATGACGCATCCGGCTCGACGTAGGGCCCCGCGACGATGAGGCGCTGGCGCGCCCCTTCGCTCTCCGCGCGCAGGGCATATAGCGGCGCTCCGGTGCGCAGGCTCAGCAGGGCCGGCCCGCCGGGCAGGTACACCTCGCGGTCGAAGAGCCGCACCGGGGTTCCTGCGTCACGCTTTTGCGGAAGATCAGGCGTGATGAACACCACCCGGCCGGCACGAAGCGCGGCCGCCATCGGCGCCAGCCGACCCAGGAGGCGTGTCGCATCCTTCGGCTCAGACACCCAGGCGACGCCGCTGGCCTGGTACCAACGTAAACGGGCCTCGAGCCGACGCGAGCGGCGGGTGTGCCGAAGATAGACAGTCAAGGGCAGGACCTGATTGAGGCGCGCCAGCCCAAGCAGGTAGTTCGTGATGTGCGGCCCCACCAGAACGACGCCCTTCTCCCCAACGTCCGCGCGCGCCAGCGCGTGAACCGACCTATCCAGCTCAATTTCCCTGGCGGCCACGCGCCGCAGCCAGTCGCGGGCCCCGGCGCCGGACCGGCGTGCGTCGCAGCGCAGCGTATGCAAGACGCCGGCGAAGTGCCGCCCGAGCTGCTGGAAGTGCGCGCGGTGAATGGCGTGCGAGAACACGCCCACGGCCCGCATATTGTCGGCGATCATCCGCGCGAGGATCGGCAGATGCGGTCCCCAGCGCGAAAGCCAGTCGGCCATGTTGTCGGGGACTTTCGCCGGCAGGTGCGGTGCGGCTATGACCGCCGCATCCGTCACCCGCGCTACAACCCACCGACGCGCCCGCGCAAGCATACCCACTCCACAGCCGACGCACGACTACGAACGGACGCAGCTCACCGTCCGTGGACGCGATTGTCGGACAATGAGGGGCGGTTGACCAGCGGGCCCGTCGACCTCGGTTCGCGCCAGCGCATGAGAACACCCCACCGCCAACGGCGCATGGGGTGCGTGAGAGGAGAACCGCAACGGGTCAGGAACCGGTGGGAGTTCCGGTCGTAGCCAGATCCGGATTGTCCCGCTGGACAGCGCGGTACGCCGCCACAATGCGGGCTTTCGCGAGCTCGATGCGGGCCGTCATGGGACACGGGGTCTTCACGTCGCCAACCACGTAGTCGCCCGCCGGCTCGACCTGCTCCGATTTCTTCCCATGGCAACTCTTCTCCGCAGTCTTCGGGGCATCCTTGCCGCAGGCTATCTCCTGGCCGTCCTTGACAAGCTTCATCTGCACCCCCTCGGCCGCCGCCCGGGCTTTCCGGGCTGCTTCCTCGGCCGCCGCCCGCTCGGCAAAGGTTGTCGACGCCACGCGATAGCGGACGGTCTGCCCGGCTGCGCGCGCCAGTTCGGCCGCCTCGTCGAAGGACGCTACGCAGCGCTCGCCGACGAGGTATCGCACGGTCGTGCACGAATTGAGGTAGTCTTCGAGCTGGTCGGCGAAAGCCTTCATCGCCGCGGCACGGTCCGTATACCGCTCGTCGCCGATCGCGTAGCGGACCTTGGCCTCGTCGCCGTCAGCCATCTGGAGGGCCTTCTTGTAGCAGCAGACCGTCTCGTCCCCAACCATGTATTTCAACATGGGAGCGCCGGCCGCCACGACATCCTTGACCCGGCACGCCCCTGCGACGTCCTGATCCGAACACGTCTTAGCGCAGTCCGACTGCGAGCCGCAGGTCTTGCTGCACCCGGAACCGGCCACCTTGGCGCCGCTACACCCCGCGGCCTTGGCAGCCTTGTCACACGCCCACGTGATGCCGGCCAGAGCCAACACAGCAACAGTTGCCGACGCGTACCAACGATGCTTCACGTTCTAATCTCCTGTGTCAAAAAGGCGAAAGCTACTCGGCCGGTGCACCGTTTCACCGGCCGCCCGAACATCAGCGGAAACCAGCCGCCCCCCGCGCCTATTCCCGCCGAAGAAAAAATCGTACCGTATTGAGCCTATTTTTCAAGTTGACAACCGGGCGCCAGCCGATAGATTGTCGAATGGGGAGTTGGGGCGCTTCGAGCGCTCCGGATGCGGAGTCGGTCCTAATATGCGTGGGGCTGAGACGTGAGGGCAAGCCAGCGGGACGGCCTCCTGACCAGGAGGTCTGCCTTTCCAGCCATTTCGGCGCCACGTCTCAGCGGACCGCGCCCCTGCCTGCCGCATCTCCTGCGCCCCGTCGCTATCCATCCCGCATGAGGTACCACTGGCGATGATCGAGGTTCACCTGCCCGACGGCGCTGTCGTCGAACAGCCGGACGGTGTCACCGCCGCAGAAGTTCTCCAGGCGGTCTGCCCCCGTCTGGCCAAGGATGCGGTGGCGGCCAAGGTCAATGGCAAGGTGGTCGATCTGAGCACACGCCTGACGGGCCCGCGCGTCGAGTTGCAGGCGCTGACGCTCCACGACCCCGAGGGACTGGAGGTCGCACGGCACAGTTGCGCGCACGTAATGGCCGAGGCGATTTGCACCTTGTGGCCGCAGACGAAGCTGGCCTACGGTCCGCCGGTCGAGAACGGGTTCTACTATGACATCGATTTGCCGCACAATCTGACGCCAGAGGACTTTCTGGCGATCGAAGCGAAGATGCAGCAGATCGTGAAGGAAGATCGTCCGTTCCGACGATACGAGGTGCCGCGGGAAGAGGCTCTGGCCAAGCTGCGAGCGGAGGGGAATCCGTACAAGATTGACAACGCTCTGCGTGCCGAGGGCGACACGCTCAGCTTCTACGTCACGGGCGAGCCGGGCTCCGGGTGTTTCGAGGATCTGTGCCGCGGTCCGCACGTGCCCAGCACCGGCCGCATCGGGGCTTTCAAAGTCATGCAGGTGGCCGGCGCATACTGGCGCGGCGACGCGTCGAAGCAAATGCTGCAACGCGTCTACGGCACGACGTTTCCCGACCGCAAGTCGTTGCAGGCCCATCTGGATCAGTTGGAGGAAGCCCGCAAGCGCGATCACCGGCGGCTGGGTCAAGAACTGGGTCTCTTCCTGCTGGATCCGATGGTCGGCACCGGCCTGGTGCTCTGGAAGCCTCGCGGGGCGATCATCCGACGGATTCTGGAATCGTTCATCCTCGAGGAGCTGCTCAAGCGCGGCTATCAGCCGGTGTACACGCCGCACATCGGCAAACTGGAGCTGTACCGCATCAGCGGGCATTTTCCGTATTACAAGGACAGCCAGTATCCGCCGATGTTCGAGTCCGAGCGAGCCCGCCGGTTGAATGCGCTGTGGGAGGTGGCGCGGGCATCGAATTCGAACCGGGCGTCGGATGCCGAGCGTGAGCTTCTGGCGCGGATCGTACAGGAGCATCCGGAGCTGGCCGAGGCCGGGTACCCGACGGAGGCACCGCTGGAGGAGCGGCTGCGGCGAATCCGGAGCTGGCTGGCGCAGGAGGACGGGTATCTTTTGCGACCGATGAACTGCCCGCACCACATCCGGATTTACGCGTCGGAGCCGCGGAGTTACCGCGACCTGCCCATTCGGATCGCGGAGTTCGGGCAGGTGTATCGCTTCGAGCAGTCGGGCGAAGTATCGGGCATGACGCGCGTCCGCGGTTTCTGTCAGGACGACGCGCACCTGTTCTGCACCCCGGACCAGTTACTGGATGAGGTGGCCGGCTGCGTGGATATGGCCAAGCTCGTGCTGAGCGTGGTCGGACTGAACGATTATCGCGTGCGGGTGGGGCTGCGGGACGAAAGCGATAAGTACATCGGTACGAAGGAGAACTGGGAAAAGGCCGAGGCCGCCATCCTGGAAGCGGTGCAACGGGCGGGCATGAGCTACACGCTGGAGCGCGGCGAAGCGGCCTTCTACGGCCCCAAAATCGATTTCATCGTGCGGGACTGCATCGGGCGGGAATGGCAGCTCGGCACCGTGCAGGCGGACTACAACCTGCCCGAGCGTTTCGACCTGAAGTACATCGGGGAGGACAACCGGGAACATCGCCCGGTGATGGTCCACCGCGCGCCGTTCGGCAGCCTGGAACGGTTTGTCGGCATTCTCATCGAGCACTTCGCCGGGGCGTTTCCGCTCTGGCTGGCGCCGATTCAGGTGCGCGTGTGCTCGATCAGCGCCAAGTCGAAGGCGTACGCCCAGCACGTCTTTGAAGTCTGTCAAAAGGCCCCGTTGCGGGTGGAGCTGGACAACAGCGACGCGCGGATCGGAGCCAAGATCCGGGATGCGACGCTGCTGAAGATCCCGTACATTCTCGTGGTGGGCGAGCAGGAAGCCGCCGACCAGACCGTGAACGTCCGGACACGCGAAGGGCAACAGTTGGGCAGCTACCCGTTGCCCCAGTTTCTGGCCGCGTGTGCCGTGGAGATCGCCACTCGGGGTGGAAACACCCCCGGCGGACGAAGCCAGAGTCCGTCGCCCTGATTCCGGCGGGGCTGGCGCCCCGGCGGTCGAAAGGCAGGTGAAGGCTATCCATCAGAATTTGCGCTGTAACGAGCAGATCCGCATCTCGCCCGTCCGGGTGATCGGAGAGAACAACGAACAGATCGGCGTGCTGCCGACCCATGAGGCGCTGCGGATGGCCCGCGAGGCCGGCCTCGACCTGGTCGAGGTCGCCCCGAATGTGCGCCCACCCGTTTGCCGCATCATGGATTACGGCAAGTGGAAGTACGCCCAGAAGAAAAATATCAAGAAACACCATGAGCAACAGCTCAAAGAGGTCCGGCTACGTCCCAAGACGGACACGCACGACCGGGAGGTCAAACTCCGGCGGGCCGTGGAGTTTCTCAAGGACGGGCACAAGGTCCAGTTCACGATGGTGTTCCGTGGCCGCGAGCAGTTTCACCGCGACCTCGGGGCACAGATCCTGCGGGAAATTCTCGACTACCTGGGGCCGCGCGTGAAAATCGAGCGGCCGCCGAGCATGGAAGGCCGACACATGATCACCATCGTGTCGGCCATCAAAGGCGCCTTCGACGACGGAGGCGCCAAGGCACCGGCGGCGACACCACAGCCGCGACCAGCGGTCAAGAGCACTGAACAGACCCCGCCGCGTCCTGTGGGCGACGCCGCTGCCGCCGTGGACAGACAGCCGGTCGTGGAACCCTCGTAGCATCGATCCAGCCCCGACCGGGCGGGGACCATGGGTTGTGCCCGGCGGGGCGCATGCGGTGGGGTGCGTCGTGCGCCGCTGGGGTGCGCGGCACGCTACCGTCGCATCCGCGATAACCGTTCGCCCGTCGGCACGCTGGCCAAAAACGCGACATGGCCACCGCGCCGGGCGCGCGTCCCGACAGGCGCGCCGGCGGGATCCCGCATAGGAGCGACGTAATGGCGGCCACGTTGCCACCGATCGGTTTCATCGGGTTGGGAATCATGGGTCAGCCGATGGCCGGGCACTTGCTTGCGGCCGGCTATCCGCTCTTCGTTCATTCGCGTACCCGGTCGAAGGCCGAGCCCCTGCTGGTCCGCGGGGCGACCTGGTGCGACAGCCCGGTCGAGGTGGGCCGACGGTGCACCATACTGATCACCATCGTAACGGACACCCCGGACGTCGAAGCGGTGCTGTTCGGGCCGCAGGGGGCAGCCGCCAGCCTCCCGCGTGGCGCGATTGTGATCGACATGAGCACCATTTCGCCCGCGGGCACACGTGCTTTGGCCGAGCGACTGGCCGCGCGGGGCATCACCCTCCTGGACGCGCCCGTCACGGGCGGGGACGTCGGCGCCCGCAACGCAACCCTGACCATCATGGTGGGGGGCGACGCCACCGCTTTCGAACACGTCCGACCGGTGCTGGAGAAACTCGGCCGGCGCATCGTGCACGTGGGCCCTAGCGGCAGCGGTCAGATGCTCAAGGCCTGCAACCAGGTTCTCTGCGCCGTCAACATGATCGCCGTCTGCGAGGCTCTGCTGCTGGCTCGCCGCAGCGGGCTAGACATGAACCTCGTGATCGACACGCTGGCGTCCGGGGCGGGCGGATCCTGGGCGCTGAGCAACCTGGGCCCCCGCATCGCGGCAGGCGATCTCAACCCCGGTTTCATGATCCGCCTGATGCAGAAAGACCTGCGCATCGTCCAGGCCGCGGCCGAGGCATTGCACCTGCCTTTGCCGGGAACAGCCCTCGCGCAGCAGCTCTTCCGCGCTGTGGAAGCGGAGCCGGGCGGTGGCGGGCTCGGCACGCAGGCCATGATCCGGGCCTTCGAAAAACTGGCCGCACAAACCCCAAGCGCCGAGTCCTGATTGCGTTTGCGGCTGGCGCGCGGTGTTCCTCCGGGCTGACGTTCGGCACGCGCCGCGGTACGCTCCGCAGCGCGTGGCTCGGCGACTACGTTCGAGCTGACCTTGCAAGGAGCGGCGATGCGCTGCGGTTACCTGGATTGCTTCAGCGGCGTGGCAGGGAACATGGTCCTCGGTGCTCTTATCGACGCCGGTCTGCCGGTACACGTCTTGAACGACACCGTTGCACAGCTCGGGCTGGAGGGCGTGACCGTCAAGGTCGAGAGAGTGTCACGCGGGGGTCTGGCCGCGACGCACGTTGCCGTGGACGCCGGGTCGCACTCCGGCCATCACCATCGACACCTGCCGGAGATTCTGGGGATGATCACCGCGGCCCAGCTTCCGTCACGGGTGGCCGACCGCGCGACACGCATCTTCAGGCGGCTGGCGGAGGCCGAAGCCGGCGTGCACGGGATCGACATCGATGAAGTGCACTTCCACGAAGTGGGGGCGGCCGACGCGATCGTTGATATCGTGGGAGCCTGCATGGGCTTCGAGGCGCTTGGTCTGGAGCGCCTGTTCAGCTCTCCCATTCCCACTGGCTCGGGAACGGTTACGTGCGCACATGGTGTTCTGCCTGTGCCTGCGCCCGCGACGGCCGCTTTGCTGCGCGGCGTCCCGCTCGCCCCGTCCGATGAGGTCGGGGAGCTGACAACGCCCACGGGTGCCGCCATTGTCACCACTTTGGCCGAACAGTTCGGACCACTGCCCGGTATGACCATTCGCGCGATCGGCTACGGGGCCGGCACGCGCGAAAACCGCGCCCGCCCGAACGTTCTGCGTCTGATCGTCGGCGACCTGCCAGAAAGCGTCTCCCAACCGGACCTGGAGCACGATCAGGTCGTCGTCCTGGAAACGCAGGTGGATGACGTGCCCGCGCAGATTCTGGCCTTCACCACCCAGCGCCTGCTGGACGCCGGTGCGCTGGATGCCTTTCTCGTACCGATCATCATGAAGAAAGGGCGCCCAGGGCACCTGTTGACCGTGCTCGCGCGCCCGCAGGACGTACCAACCCTCGAGGACGTCCTGTTCGCGGAGACCGGGACACTCGGCATTCGGCAGCAGGAAGGGCTGCGCAGCAAGCTCGGCCGTCGGCACGTGACCGTGAACACCCGCTTCGGTCCCATCCGCGTGAAGCTCGGGCTGCGCGGCCCGCGGGTCGTGCGGGTGTCGCCGGAATACGAGGACTGCGCGGCGGCCGCCCGTGCGACCGGTGCGAGTTTGCGCGACGTCCAGGCCGCGGCGTTGGACGCATGGATGCGGGAACATGGTGGTCGGGGCGATCGGACTGACTGACGGCGTCGGCTACGCGCTCGGTGCGCTGTGTCTGGTGCTGCTGTCGGTCGGGGTGTGGCGCTACGCGTGGGAGCGCCGCGCCACGGCACGCGAAGTCACGCGCGAGCAGCGTGCCCGGCTGCGCGACCTTGATCGCATCCGCCGGTCCATGGAGGAGCTCCTCCAGCGACTCGAGGAGTCCGCCAGACAGATCGACACTCAGGCCGAGCAACGGATCCGCGCATTGCAGGCTCTGATGCGCGAGGTGGATGAGCGCATCGCGCAAGTTCGAGCCGTACCGACGGCAAACCCGCCGGGGGCAGAAATGTCGGCCTCGTCGCCGACGTCATGCCCGCCGTCGGTAACGCCTCCGGCTCACCAGCCGGATACGCCGGCCGCGCCGACCTCTTGGCCAGCACTGACGGAAACCGAGGCGCGGGACGTGGTCCGCCGCCGACAGTGCATCTGCGAGTGGGCCGACGCGGGCACCCCGCGGGCGCGGATCGCGGAAATGCTCGGCATCCCGCTGGGCGAAGTAGAACTGGTCCTCAATCTGCGGGAATTCGCACGTCAATCATCCCCGTCACGGGACGAGGCGCCCCGGCCGCAACCCGTGGCTGCCGAACGCACAAGCACCTGAAGCGGCGGGTCAGGGCTTCTCCGCTGCCTGCTCCGGGGGCGGAGAACTCCGTTCCGAGGAAGTGCGCATCACGCCCGCCAGCCGCTCGAAATATTCGCGCAGCACGCGTTGGTACTGCCGGGGCACTTCTTCGCGCTCGACGGCGTCCAACTGTTCGCGCACCTCAGCGGCGACGGCGGCAAACTCCTGCGCCGTGGCCTGCCCGCGCACCTGCGGCCCCTCGACGAGCATGCGCCCAATCACCGTGCCCCCCTGGAACCGCGACTTCGCCTTCTGCGGATCGGTCTGATAGGCCGTCTTCTCGCGACCGACCTTTGACCCGATACCCAGTCCCAACTGTGGTTCCTGCTCACCGATCCCACCGGGCTGCACCGCACCACGCCGCCGGCACATACGCCCCGCGCACACATCGTCCCGCAAATTCTCCAGCTCCGAGATCTGCGCCTGAAGCTCATTAAGTAGCTGCTCCGACAGCTCCAGGTCGGACAGTTGCGAAGCTGCGTCCGCCAAGGCGTTGGCGGCCTCGGAGGCGGCGTCGCCACTAGCGCCGCTGCCCGACTGGGACCGCTGACACGCCTGCGCCGCCTTGGACAACGCCTGACTGAGGTTCTGGCATGTCTCCCGCGCCTGTTGCTGTTGACGCAGCTTCTGCGCCAACTCCTCCATTTGCCGCGTGGTCAGACCGGTGTCGCCGAGGCGCTTCTGCAACTCCTTCTCAAGCTGCTTCGGATCCACGCCGGAGAGATCGTTCAGCAGTTTCTTGGCCTCTTCCGGTGTCAGCCCGGCTTTCTTCTCGAGCTCCTTCTGAAGATGAACCGTGTCGCTGAGTTCATTTAGCCGATCCGCCAGCCGCTGGAGCTGTTCCTGCATCTGTGCGAGCTTCTGCTGCGTCTCAGGATCTTTGGCGTTTTGCGCGGCCTGCTGGATCTCCTGGGCCAGGTCCTGAAGCGCCTGCTTGGCGCCCGCGAAATCCCCGCTGGCCAGCGCGCGCGACAGTCGATCGTTCTGCGCCTCCTGCCCGGGCTCGTTCAAACGGTTGAATGCGCGGCGCGCGGCGCGCAACGCCTCTTCGCCGCCCTGCTCCAACTGCTTCTGGAGCCGCTCGCGGACATCATCTATCCTCTGAACGGCCTTGCGGCGGATGTCATCCGGGCTGGCGGTGGGCTCGGGCGGCAGCGGAGGCGGCTCCACGTCCCGGAGAATCTCGTCCAACGCCGGATTCTCACGGGCCAGCTCGCGGATGCGGCCCAGCTTCTGCTCGAACTCGGTCTTGATGGCCTGATGCTCCGCCTCCACCTCCGCACGCGGGACGCGCGGCTCCGCCGCGGTGCTGCGCGCCAGAACGTTCAGCGGCGGCATCAGCCACGCCAGAAGCAGGGCGGACAGCGTTGTGGCGGCAGACCACGGCCATAAAGCAGGAGCGCGGTACCGGATGTGCGTCGGAACGTGCAGACGAGTGGCGATCCGCTCGGCATCGCGAACCACCGCCTGCGCGAAGGGGTCAGCGCTACCGCGGACGGCCCAAGCGGTGCTCAGGCGCTCCTTCAGTCCGGCCGCCGCGTCCAAAACCACCGCCGCCCGCAACGGCGTCGGCCGCGCACGAAGCGTGGCGATCGCGGCGAACAACAATGCCAGCAAGGCTATAGCTCCCCCCAGAGGCCACAAAGCCAATCTCAGGCCAAACACGCGCACGACGAGTACAGTCAGCGCCCACAGTCCTGCGCCGGCCAGAAACCCTACGGTCGCGTAGTCAAGGAAGAGATTGAGCGTCGCCCGGCGCCGCGCATCCTGGATGGGATGATCCAGAGCGGACATCGCCACACCCTACCCCCGCCCTTTCTTTCGCCGGCCCAAGTCATTTTAGGTTCGCCCAACGGCGTGGACAACTGGCCGCACGCCACTGCTTGTCGGCGCAGTTCAGCCGTGATACACCACCCCCGTGAGCACATCGGCCGCGGCCAGATTGTGGATCGGTCCTTCCGGATGGAGCTATCCCGACTGGGACGGGCTCGTGTACCCGGTCCACAAACCGCGCGGCTTCAAGCCCCTGGCGTTTCTGGCCCGGTACGTCAACGCGGTGGAGGTAAACTCAAGTTTCTATCGGATCCCCGCGGCCCGAATGACGGCGACGTGGCTGGCACAGGTCCCGCGCGACTTTCGGTTTGCCTTCAAGCTGACGCAGGTCTTCACGCACGAGCGTACCGCGTTCCCCGACCGGCAAACCGTGGCCGCCTTCTGTGAAGGCGTGCAGCCTGTGCGCGAGGCGGGGCTGTTGGGACCGCTCCTGATCCAGTTCCCCTGGTCGTTCCGGTTCACGCCCGAGGCGGTCGAGTGGCTGCACCGACTAGCCGAGAGTTTCGCCGAGTTCGACCGTTTCATCGAAGTGCGGCACACGTCGTGGGCGCAGCCGGAAGCCCTCGAGGCGCTGCGACAAGCTGGCGGCTACTGCAACATCGACCAGCCGCGGCTGCGCGACTGCCTGCCACCGACGCAGCACGTGTTCGGCCGCAGTGCGTACGTGCGGCTGCATGGGCGCAACGCGCGCAACTGGTTTGCGACGGACGCGCCCGCGTATGAGCGATACAACTACCTGTACAGCGAGCCGGAGCTGCGCGAGTGGGTGGACCGCGTGCGGGCCATGTGCACGCAGGCGGACGACGTGCATGTGTTCGCGAACAACCACTACCGCGGCCAAGGCGTGGTAAACGCGCTGGAACTGCGCGCCATGCTGGAGGGCCAGCCCGTGGACGCTCCGCCCGAACTCGTGCAGGCCTACCCACGCCTGGCGCGCATCGCACGCCGCCGCGGACAGCAGGCGCTGGGGTTTGAAAACCCGCCGAGCGGTCCGCAGTGATTTGTCGCGCAGACGGCGCACCGGTCCCCCGAGCGGCGGGGACCGTGTCTGCCGCCACGGTCAGATGAGCCCGAGCCGGCGGGCCTCCCGCGCCTCCCAAGTGTGCGGATACTTCTCGATCAACTCTTGAAGCAGCTTCTTCGCTTCGGTCTTCTTGCCGGTCTTCAGGTACAGCCGCGCCTGATCCAGCAGGCGGGCCGCCTCCGGATCGTGCGGCGGCTCTTCCTCCGGTGCGACCTGCTCCTCGTTCTTCTCCGAGGCTTCGGCGGCGGATTCGCCGGTTAGACCGGGCGCCACCTGCCCATCGACGGTCCGTGGAGCTATGGCGGGATATTTCTTCGTGGCTTCCGCTATCGCCGCCCGCAGCGCGTACTGAAACTCGGGCTCGAACGCCGCTCCGACAGCCCGCACGTTGCCGGCGCCGTCGATGATGACATCCCAAGGCAGAGTCTCGACGCCGAACGCCGCCGCCAGCGTGCCCGCGCCCGTGCTTTGCTCATAGAACTGGGGCCAGGTGTAGCCTTTTTCCGCCGCCAGCTTCCGCGCCGCCTCGACATCGTCCGCTGCGTCGATATTGATGCCGAGGAAAGCGACCTTGCTTTCCCCCTTGTACGTCGCGATAAGCTGCTGGAGCGCCTCGACCTGTCGGTCGGTGGCCGGCTCGCGCACCCGCCAGAAGTCGATGACCAGAACGACTCCCTGTCGCTGGCGCAGCGCGACCGGCGGCCCGTCCGCCGTCGTCACCGTGCGGTCCGGCGCGGCGTGACCGACACGTTGCAAACGCACCAGGCGGGCGGCGATCGCCTTGTCCTTCGTCGCACCGCCCTCCTTGAGCTGCGCCAGCGTCTGCCGGGCGAGCGCCGCATCTCCCGCCGCGATTGCGGCGAGCCACGTCGCCCGTCGCGTGCTCTGCACGTTCGGGAATTCGCGTTCGAGCTCAGCGGCCTGCTTCAGGGCATACCCGGCGTCACCGACGGCCAGGGCCGCGATGATCTCCAACCGCAGAAGCTCTCCGCGTACCTCCGCGTCCAGGGTTTTCCGATCGAGGTTCCAACGGGCGATCTGCTCACGCGCCTGCTGACCATCAGTCACGGACACGGCGGTTTTCGATCCGAACAGTCGCTCGTGCCAGCGCTGGATTTCGGCTCGCACCGCCGGTTCCTGGGCGTGTGTCGAGGCCGCCAGCCCGACGAGCACCGTGGCACTGAGAATGAGTCTATAGCCAAGCATACGCCGCTCCCTGTGCAGTCCGGACGGCAGTCCGGCCACCGTCATACACTGATCGTAGCGTATTGCTGCGGCGCATGCGACCGGCGAACCGCAGGCCAGCCGGTTCGTTGGCACAACGGGGGTCGGCTTGCAGCGCGAGCGCCGCCGCGTAGGATGACGCCAACTTCCCGGAGGTCATCTCATGGCGGAGTTGTTGTTTCACGGGGCGGCAGGCGAAGTAACAGGCTCCATGCACATGATTCACCTGGACGGGCAGTGGGTGGCGCTGGACTGCGGCCTGTTCCAGGGCCGGCGGGCCGAGGCGGAGGAGAAGAACCGCCAATGGCCGATTCCGCCCCGTGAGCTGGCGGCGGTCGTCCTGTCGCATGCACACATCGATCATTCGGGTCGCCTGCCGCTGCTGGTCAAGGAGGGCTTCGAGGGGCCGATCTTCGCGACGCCGGCAACGCGGGACCTGTGCGCGATCATGCTGCCCGATTCCGCGCATGTGCAGGAGGAAGACGTGTACTACGTCAGCAAGCGCCGGCGCAAGCATGGACTGCCACCAATCGAACCGCTCTACACCTACGACGACGCCATCGCCGCGCTGCGCCTGTTCCACAGCATTTCGCACGGCCGCTGGTTCCAGGTGGTGCCGGGCCTGCTGGCCTGCTTCCACGAGGTCGGCCACATGCTCGGATCGGCGGGAATTCGACTGGCGTTTGCCAAACGAAACGGCGACACCCCCGCGCTGTTCTACACCGGCGACGTCGGCCGCTATCACCAGCCGATCATCCGTGATCCGGCCCCGTTTCCCGAAGACGAAACCATTGTGTGCGAAAGCACGTACGGCGGCCGTGTCCATGAGCCCGTGGAAGATGCCAAAGAGGCGCTGCGCGAGGTGGTGAGCCGCACCGCCGCCCGGGGCGGCAAGGTCATCATCCCGTCGTTCGCGGTCGGCCGCACTCAGACAATTGTGTACTATCTGCACGAGCTGATGGTGGCGGGCCGCATCCCGCGCATCCCCGTCTTCGTGGACAGCCCGCTGGCGGTCAATGCGACGGAAGTCTTCAAGCTGCACCCGGAATGCTACGACGCCGAGGCGCGCGCGTTTCACCAGGTCACCGGCGACATCCTCGGCAGCGGGTGCTGCACGTACATCCGCTCGCTGGACGAGAGCAAGGCGCTGCACGCGCGTACCGAACCGTGCATCATCATTTCCGCCAGCGGGATGTGCGAAGCCGGCCGCATCCGACACCACATCAAGAACAACGTCGAGAACCCGCGTAACACGATCCTCATCGCCGGCTATCAGGCGGCGAACACCCTCGGCCGACGCATCGCGGACGGCGTGCGCCGCATCACCCTCTTTCACGAGGAATACGAGGTTCGCGCCGAAGTCGCCCAGATCCACGGTTTCAGCGGTCACGCCGACCAGCGCGAGCTGCTCGAAATGCTCCGCCCGCGGATCGCAGGTCTGCGCCGCCTGATCCTGATCCACGGCGAACCCGACCAGACCGCCGCCCTGGCAGATCAGGCCCGCGCGCTGGGCTGCGGAGACATTGTCATCGCCGAACGCGACCAACGCCTGTCATTGTGAAGCGGCCGCACGCCGGCGGGCCAGCAGCTCCGCCATCCGCTGACACACCCGCGCGCTGGCCGCGGAGTTCGCCAGCGGCGCGACGACGCGCTCCAGTTGCTGCTGCATCCACGCCCGCCAGGTCGTGTCCGTCAACAACTGCCGCGTGACCGTGGCGACCGCGGCCACGTCCCGCACGAAGGGCATGAACTCCGGCACCACACAGGCGCCGGCCAGCACGTTCACCAGCGACAGATGCGGCGTCGTGATTACCCACCGCCCGAACAGCCTATACGGCCAGTACAAGAGCCGACCGGCGTCGTACATCACGACCATCGGTTTGCGGTACCAGGCGACGTGCAGCGTGGCCGTGCCCGAGGCAACGAGGACCACGTCCGCAGCCGTCAGCAGGCTGGCGTTGTCGCCGGCCACCAGATCGATCCCCAAGTCGCGCCCGCCCGGACCACCGGTTTTCTGCTCCGCAGCCAGGAAGCCTGCCCGGCCCGCGGCGGCGGTCGCCAGAATCCGCCGCGCCTGACTGCGTCGCTCCTCTCCGGCGCACGAAATGGCGGCGTAAACATCGTGTCCGGTCGTCCGCAACTGCCGTATCACTTCGAGCTGCAACGGCAGCATCCGCTCCACCACGTGCGCGCGCGACCCCGGCAGCAGCGCGACAATCGGCCGGCCCGCGGCCCGCTGACGCAGGAACTCCACCGTCTCGGGTATCGGGCGTTCGTCGCGCAACGTCTCGAACAGCGGGTGGCCCACAAACTCGGCCTGAAACCGCCGCCCTTGCGCGTTCTGGCCGCCCGCGCCACGCCGACCCGCCGCCCGTTGAAAGTACTCCTCTTCGAAAGGGAGGATGCACGCGAGCACGTCGACGTCCCGCACGATCTGCCGGTTCCGGTAGGCCCGCGCCGCCCAGGTCTGCGGCGCAATGTAGTAGAGCACGGGAATCCCCAGCCTCCGCGCCAGTCGTGCCAGCCGCAGATTCAGCTCCGGCGAGTCCAGCAGCACGACAAGGTCGGGGCGGGCGGCGCGCCAGGAACGCTGGACGGTGCGCCACGCGTCGTACGCCCGTCCTACGACGCCGAGCACGCCCGCGAGCATGGCGGCGTGCGACGCGAAGTCATACACGGTCTCGACGCCCAGCGCCCGCAAGCGCGGCCCGGTCAGCCCGTAGAAACGCCACCCGTAGCCCTGCTGGCGCGCCGCGCGAACCAGGGCGGCGGCGTGTACGTCCGCCGACTCCTCGCACACGGAGAGAAAGACGCGTGCCTCGGCCTGCGGTGACATGTTCATTCCTGCGCCGGCGCGGCATGCCTCACAGGCTCAGCCGCTCGCGCAGCCACGCCAGCACCCCCTCCTTTTTCACACGCACCTGCGCCAGCGTATCCCGGTCACGGATCGTCACGGTCCCATCCCGAAGCGTCTGACCATCGACCGTAACGCAGAACGGGGTGCCGATCTCATCCTGTCGTCGATACCGCCGCCCGATCGCGCCCTTGTCGTCGTAGAACGCCGTCATGCAGCGCTTCACGTCATAATAGATGGCCTCGGCGACCTCCGGCATGCCCTCGCGCTTGACGAGCGGGAAGACGGCCACCTTGATCGGCGCCAGCTTGGGGTGAAACTTCATGACTACGCGGGTTTGCAGGACCCCATTCTCATCCGGGGCCTGATCCTCGCAATAGGCCTCGCACAAAAAGGCCAGCGCGGCCCGGTCCACCCCCGCCGACGGCTCGATGACTGTCGGGAGAAACCGGTACGGCGGCTGGTTCTTGCGGTCTTTGTGCTGCTCGGGCGGGAATTGATGCTTGTCACGCTCCCACAATTCGTCGTCGAAGTAGGTGAGGTCCTTGCCGCTGAACTTTGCGTGCTGCGTGAGATCGAAGTTGCCGCGGTGGGCAACGCCCTCCAGCTCCTGAAACTCGTCCGAAAAGGGGAACAGGTATTCGATGTCCGCACAGGCCTTCGAGTAGTGCGCCAGCTCGTCCGGGCCCTGATCGCGCAGCCGCAGCTTGTCGCTGCGCAGCCCCAGGTTCACGTACCAGTCGTAGCGCACCTTCCGCCAGAACTCGTACCACATCATCGAGTCCGTCTCGGAGCAGAAGAACTCGATCTCCATCTGCTCGAACTCCCGCGAGCGGAAGGTATAGAAGCGGGGGTTGATCTCGTTGCGGAACGACTTGCCGATCTGGGCGATACCAAAGGGCACCTTCACCCGCGTCGTATCGAGCACGTTCTTGAAGTTTACGAAGATCCCCTGGGCCGTCTCGGGTCGCAAATACGCTTTGCTCGACGCATCCTGGAGCGCTCCCACGTAGGTCTCGAACATCAGATTGAACATCCGCGGCTCAGTCAGTTGACACTTGTCGTGCTGCCCCACCATGCGGCTGGGCTTCAGCGGGCACGGAGTGGTCGCAATCTGATCGGCGCGGAAGCGGCCCTTACATTCCCGGCACTCCACCAGCGGGTCTTTGAACCCGGTCGCATGTCCGCTCGCCTCCCAGACCTTCGGGTTCATGATGATCGAGCAATCGATGCCCACCATCTCGATCTCGCGACCGTCCGGCCCGCGCGGCGGATTGGTGACCATGTCGCGCCACCACAAATTCTTGATGTTCCGCTTCAGCTCGGCCCCCAGCGGCCCGTAATCCCAGAACCCCCCGATGCCGCCGTAGATTTCACTCGACTGGTAGATGAAGCCTCGCCGCTTGCACAGCGCCGTGAGCTTCTCCATGAATTCTGCATCGCCGGCCATTCCGGTCCTCGCTCTCCGCGGCCCGCCTTCCGCAGGCGTTTTCCGCACCGGGTTACGCCTCGCCTGCTGCCACCACGCGGCGGGGTGGCATCATAGGTATCGGGTCGCGTCTCTGGCAAACCGACGTTCGAACATCGTGTCTATCCCAGTCGGCGTACAACTCGCCCCAGAGCCGACGATGAAAACCCAGTGAAGCTGTTACGCGCAAAATCTGCCCGCCGCACGAGCAAAAGACTTTACGGGACCGTTCCCATCTTCTCTAGCTTCACAATTTCTGCCGGCCAGATTGTTAAGCTTGGCAGGCCTTTAGAAAACAACGGGTTATGAGCGATGATCGCTCATGCTGACCACCGAAACATGCCGAATAGATAGCTAACGCGACGTGGTCCGCGCTGCAACGCTGGACGTGCGGCTCCGGAAACGCCATCAAGCACCGATCACGCCGCGTGCTGCCGACCCACGCGTGCGTGCCCGACGCGTGGCGGCGAAAGGACCGACGGTGTTGCCCAAAAGAAGTCACCCCCGCTCGCCCGCTCTGGCCGGCCACGTGCGGAACAGATCGTCCGCTCGGGGGAAGGTCGCGCGCCCGCACGACGTCGAGCACAGCATTACGCTCGGTCTGCGACAGGCCGACCTGCGTCGCCGGATCGCAGCCGGCACGTACCTCACGGACGACAAGATCGACTACGTGGTCGACCGGCTGTGGGAAGTGCTGTGCGCAGTTCCCGCGCTCGCCTGATGCGCTTCGACTTTCGTCAGCGCTCCGTGCCCGCATCGCAAACCTGCGCGTAGAACTCCACGCAGAACCTATCCGTCATCCCCGCGACGAAGTCGGCCACCACGCGGTACACATCCTGCGTTTCGAGCCGCCGGCGGAACCGCTCGGGGAGCCGGTCCGGCTGCTCTACCAAGGCATCAAACACGGCCGCCAGAATTCGGCAAGCATGTTCGTCGGCCGCGCGCAGCGCGGGGCTGCGGTAGACGCGTGTCCGCAACGTGTCCTCGAGCTGCCGCAGCTCGCCTTCCAGCTCTGGAGAGAGGCAGAGCAGGCCGCGGGGCTCGATCGTCATCCGCTCGCGCAAGTCGGCCAGCAACCGGGCCTGCATGCGATCGATCGTCGGGCGCAGGTATCGTCGCCACTGTTGCCCATCGTCCGTGGGCGCCGCGTACGCCCGTCGCCACAAGGCCACCTCCCGCAGGTCGGCCGGCGTGACCAGCCCGGCGTACAGTCCGTCCTGAAGGTCGTGCAGCGCGTACGTCAGCCGGTCCGCCAAATCGACCACGCGGCCTTCCGCCGGAGCGGGACGGCCGTCCTGAAGGGGATGTCCGCCCGGTCGGTCGTAGGGCGTTTGATGTTTGGCCAAACATTCACGCACGACGCGTGTCAGGTTCAGGCCGGGGAACTCGGGGTACGGGTGCTCCAGCTCTTCCACGACCCGCAGGGTGTGTCGATTGTGCTCGAAACCGCCGTGATCCTTGAGGCATTCGTTGAGCGCCTTCTCACCGGCGTGGCCGAACGGCGGGTGCCCGAGGTCGTGCGCCAGCGCGACGACCTCCGCCAGCTCCGCGTTCAGGCCGAGCTCGGCGGCGATGCAGCGCGCCTGGTGGGCAACCTCGAGCGTATGCGTCAGCCGGGTGCGGAAGTGGTCGCTCTCGGGCGCGACGAAAACCTGCGTCTTGTGCTGCAACCGCCGGAACGCAGCCGAATGGACGATGCGCTGGCGGTCCAGGACGAGCGGCGGCAATGTGTCCGCCAGCGGGTCGGGGTGCTCGCGGCTGAGGTCAAGCGCGGACACGGCGGTGATCATCCACTAAACCGCAACGGTGGCGTGCGAGAATATCGCAGCGGGCGCGAGGAAACCAGCGCACGGCAGTCGGCCCACCACTGGCGTGGCGGGTTCTGCGGGACGGGCACCCGGCAGCGCAAAAGGCTTGAGCGCTCGACCGCGCGAACAAGAGGAGCCGAGCGGTTGCACATACCCTGCCCCGGGGGCGGGCAGCGTAAGCTCCGAGATCATTAGCATTTTCAGCCGGAAACATTGTTCCTCATTGACCCCGAGCGACTGTTAACGGATCATAACGTCAGTGTGCCCGCGCGACATAGCTGGCTGTAGGTAAACGCGCGCGCCAGCCCGTGACGCACAAGGTGGAGGGTGTCTCATGACACTGGCCGACGGTCTCCAAAAGTACGAGGGCGAGCCCGATTCCGACTACAAGTGGACCCAAGAGCTAGAGTTGAAAGGCCAGGAGATCCTGAACCTACTTAATCGTTGCGGAGACAAGCCCGGGGAAGACGAGTTGGACAAGGCCAAAAAGTTTCTGATTGAGGTCGAAAAGTGGAAGGCAATGTGCGATCGCACCAGAACGGGTAATGCGAAGAAGAACTCAAACACGGATGTCTGGAGTGCGTTACTCGGCGCGGTGCGGGCGAAGTCCGATGAGAAAGCCCTTCTGGCGATTATGGAATTGAAGGGCTTTGGATCATCCCTGGACGAGGAAACCCAGCAACGGCGTGCAAAGGTCGCAACGGCGGTCTTAAGGTTCTTGTGGCCTGAGAAGTGGGGAGTCGTGGACTGGCGCACTGCTGCCATGCTAGGTCTGCTCGAAAAGCACAAGTGGAACGTGGACCGTGCCCTGAGCGAGGCCAAAACGCGGTCCGCGGAAGATCTGCGCGGCTCGCTCGACCTGATTAACGAGAAAGCAGCCTGCGAATTGAACGAAAAGTACCGGGTGGTGAGCCGGAAGTATCCCGACGACCTGCCCCGGGCGGCGGACGTAGATATGGCCCTGTTCGGCCTGTCGCTTGAAGCGTGGCCTATGCGGTCTTAGAGTGCGGCTTGGAACGCCACGGGCCAGCGCGCCTCACTGGCCCGCCACGGGCGTGGCGGGTTCTGTTGGAGGTGCTCGCATCGGGGGATGCGCGCAGTCGCACCTTTCGCGCCCCGCCGGTCGAGGGCCTGTCACGCGCCCTTACGCCGATCCTTGGCGATCTCGGGCAGTTTCATCGTGACGCGTACCACGTCGCCCTCGGTCTCGGTCTCCACAACCAGGCCGGAGCGGTGGAAGATCTTCAGCATGCCGCTGTTCTCCACCAGGACGAAGGCGTGGAACGTCTGCACGCCGCGCTCCCGGGCGATCTCCACCAGCCGGTTGAAGAAGTATGTCCCCAGCCCCTTCCGCTGCCAGTCATCCTGCACGGCGAAGGCGACCTCGGCGCTGCGCTTCTCCGGATCCGTCATGTAGCGCGCCACCCCGACGACCTGTTCCCGGCCCGGGTCTCCGTACAGTCCCACCAGCGCCATCTCGGTGTCGTAGTCCACCGTGCAGAACACCTGCATCTTGTCGTGCGGCATCGCTTTCAACGCCGCGTGATACCGCAGGTACTTCGTCTGCTCGCTGAAGCGGTAGAACATGTCGCGCATCAGCGGCTCGTCGTCCGGGCGGATGGGCCGCACGAAAATCGTTTCTCCGGTCCGCAGGGTAATCGTCTGCTCGTATTGGGCCGGGTAGGGCGCCTGCGGCGGGGGCATGATCTGGTTGGGATACACGATGCGGCGGCGTTTGGCGGCGTACAGCAGGTCGGACCGGAAGTCCGGATGCGCGATGCTGATCAGCGACATGGCCCGTTCGCGCAGCGTCTTGCCGTGCAGATACGCCACGCCGTACTCGGTGACGATGTAATGTGTGTCGCCACGGGTGGTGATGACGCCGGCGCCTTCCTGGAGCGTGGCCACGATGCGGGACTTGAGGGTCGTGCGGCCCTGCTCGTCGGTGACCAGAGCGGTGCTGGGCATGGCGATGATGGGCTTGCCGTTCTTGGCCAGCGCCGCGCCGCGGATGAAGTCCGCGTGTCCACCGATCCCGCTGTACAGCAATTGCCCAAGCGAATCGGCCACGACCTGGCCGGTCAGATCCACCTCCAGGGCTGCGTTGATCGCGACCATGTTCTCCTGGGCGCTGATCACGACCGGGTGGTTCGTGTAATCCGACGGGTGCATCTCGATCATCGGGTTGTCGTGCATGAACTCGAACAGCGCCCGGCTGCCGGCGGCGAAGCTGCCCACGATCTTCCCGGGATCGACCGTCTTGTAGCGGCCGGTGATCACGCCCTGGCGCGCCAGCTTCAGTACCCCGTCGGAGAACATCTCGGTGTGGATGCCCAGATCGTTCTTGTCCGTCAACATCGAGAGGACCGCATCCGGGATCCGTCCGATCCCAACCTGGAGGGTCGCCCCGTCCGGGATCAGTCGTGCTAGATGGGCGGCGATCTGCCGCACGGTCTCGTCGGGCTCCCCGAACTCCGGCCACTCCAGCAACGGCTCATCGTGCTCGACCAAGTAGTGGATCTGGCGTACGTTCACGAAACAGTCGCCGTGGGCCCGCGGCATGAACCGATTCACCTGGGCGATGACCAGCTTGGCCGACTCCACCGCGGCCTTGGTGATGTCCACCGACACGCCCAGGCTGCAATTCCCGTAGTCGTCCGGCGGACTGACGCAGACGAGGGCCACGTCGATCGGCACCCGTCGCGAGCGGAATAGCGCCGGCACCTGGGAAAGAAAGATGGGCGTATAGTCGGCCCGCGCTTCGTTCACCGCGTCGCGGACGCTGTTGCCGATGAAAAACGCGTTCGCCCGGAAGTTCTGAGCGTACTTCGGCTGCGCGTACGGCGCCACGCCCAGCGTCAGGACGTGTACGACCTCCGTGTCCGCCAGGTGATCCCCGTACTGGGCCATGGCCCGCACCAATTCCTGGGGCTCCCCGCACGCCGACCCGATGAACACTCGGTGCCCGGGCTTGATGTGGCGGACCGCTTCCGCCGCCGTCACCACCTTGTCCGCGTACCGCTCGCGCCAGTGGGCTGCCATCCGTGCTGCTCCGTTCCCGGCCCCACACCCCGGCGGGTATGTTACCGCCAGCAAGGCCATTGTGTAACAAGCTGCCCGCGTCCCCGCGCCTAGCCGTCCGGAACGATGGTCGTGCCGCTGCGCCCTTCCAGCGCCTCCGCCATGTGCTCGATGTCGCCGATCACGACCCGCGCGTCCCCCGGCCGACAGCCCCGCAGAAACTCGATCGCCGCCTCGATCTTCGGCCCCATCGAACCGGGCGGGAACTGCCCCTCGTCCAGGTACCGCTGCGCCTCCGAGGCCGTCATACGCTCCAGAGGTCGCTCCTGCGGCGTAGCGTAGTCCAGCGCCACCCTCTCCACGCTCGTCACGATCAGCAGGACCGGTGCATCCAGCACGCGCCCCAGCAGTGCGGCGGTCCGATCCTTGTCGATGACCGCTTCCACGCCGTACCACTCGCCGGCCTCATTCCGCGCCACCGGGATACCCCCGCCGCCGGCCACCACCAGCAGTTCCCCGGCGTCTACCAGCCGCCGGATCAGATCCAGCTCCACGATGGCCCGCGGGGGCGGTGACGGCACCACCCGGCGATACCCCTGCCGGGGCACGTAGGCCATTTTCCAGCCCTGTTCCCGCTGCAACTCCTCGGCCTTGTCCTTGCGGTAGAAGCTGCCGATCGGCTTGGTTGGATTCTCAAACGCCGGATCACGCGGGTCGACCTCCACGCTGGTCACGATCGCCGACACGATCCGCTTGATTCCGCGGCGTCGAAGGGCATTGTTCATGCACTGCGCAATCATGAATCCCATGCCGCCTTGGGTGTGCGCGCCGCAAATGTGCAGGGGCAGACGGTAGAGCTCCTTGGCGGCCAGCTCCACGCGTCGCAGCACATTGCCCACCTGCGGGCCGTTGCCGTGCGTGATGACGAGCTGGTAGCCGGCCTCGACCAGCCCGGCCAAGAAGTTCGCCGTGTAGCTGGTGTTCTCGAACTGTTGAGGGACGTTGCCTTCCTGGTTCGGCCGGGAGATCGCGTTCCCGCCGAGCGCAACCACTATCAACTCCTTGCGATACGTCAGCTCCATACAAGAAGTATACGGACGACCAAGCGTGCGTCCCACAACCGCCGTAGGGAAAAGGCCTGGCCGGGCGCACGCTTTGCGGTCCCCCCAAGGTCACTCGTCGCGGGACACACCACACGTGCTTGTTGACCTCGGGCGAACCGCGGATAGGCTACCGGTGATGTCTGGGCAACGGACGCACCCACCCGAAGGGTTACCCGTGGATCCGCACGACGTAGACCCGCTCGAGACCGCGGAATGGCTGGCGTCGCTGGAGGCCGTGCACCATCACGCGGGGCGGCAGCGGGTCGAGTTTCTGCTGCGCAGCCTCCATCGCTGGGCCCTGAAACGCCAGGTCCCCATTCCGGTGGCCGCCAATACCCCGTACATCAACACCATCCCCCGCGCCGAGCAGCCCCCCTACCCCGGCGACCGCACGATCGAACGCCGTATTAAGAGCTTTGTCCGCTGGAACGCCATGGCCATGGTGGTGCGGGCCAATCGCATGGCGGAGGGCATCGGCGGGCACATCTCCACCTTCGCCTCGTCGGCCACGCTGTACGAAGTCGGCTTCAACCACTTCTTTCGCGCGCCGACGGAGAACAGTTCCGGCGACCACGTGTATTTCCAGGGGCACGCGGCCCCGGGCATCTACGCGCGCGCGTTCGTCGAGTATCGGCTCGATGTGCGACACCTGATGAACTTTCGGCGGGAACTGGCCGCCGGGGGCGGGTTGTCGTCGTATCCGCACCCGTGGCTGATGCCGGATTTCTGGCAGTTCCCGACCGTATCGATGGGGCTGGCCCCGATCAACTCCATTTACCAGGCCCGCTTCAACCGCTACCTGGAAGATCGCAGCCTCCTGCGAACGGCCGGGTCGAAGGTATGGGCATTTCTGGGTGACGGGGAAATGGACGAGCCCGAAGCGCTGGGCGCCATCACGCTGGCGGCTCGCGAGCAGCTCGACAACCTCATCTGGGTCGTCAACTGCAATCTCCAGCGCCTGGACGGTCCCGTCCGCGGCAACGGCAACATCATCCAGGAGCTGGAAGCCGCCTTTCGCGGCGCCGGCTGGAACGTCATCAAGGTCATCTGGGGCAGCGACTGGGATCCGCTCTTTGCCGCGGACACCGAGGGCCTGCTTATCGAGCACATGGGACAGATCGTGGACGGGGAATACCAGCGTTACCCGATCGAGCCCGGCTCCTTCGCCCGCGAGCGGTTCTTCGGCCGGGACCCGCGCCTGCTGCAATTGGTGGAACACCTGACGGATGACCAGATCCGCGGGCTGCGGCTGGGCGGCCACGATCCCGAGAAGGTCTATGCCGCCTACGCCGCCGCTGTCGCCCATACCGGCCGGCCGACCGTCATTCTCGCCCGCACGATCAAGGGGTACGGTCTGGGCGAGGCGGGCGAGGGCCGCAACATCACGCATCAGCAGAAGAAGCTCAACGAGGAAGAGCTCCGCGCATTTCGCGACCGCTTTAACATTCCGATCAGCGACGCCGAAATCCGCGAAGCACCGTTCTGCCGTTTCCCGGTCAAGAGCCCCGAGTACGAATACCTTCAGGAGCGCCGTCGCGCGCTGGGCGGATATCTGCCGCAACGCAGAGTTCGCGCGCGGCCGCTGGAAGCACCTTCCCTCGAGCTTTTCGACGAATTCTTGAAGGGAACGGGGGGGCGCAAAGCGGCCACCACGATGGCCATCGTGCGGATGCTCGCGCGCCTGATGTCCGATCCGCGCATCGGCAAGCTGATCGTCCCCATCGTCCCGGACGAAGCCCGCACGTTCGGGATGGACGCGCTTTTCCGCACGTACGGCATCTACGCCCACACCGGCCAGCTTTACGAACCGGTCGATTCGCACCTGTTGATGCGCTATGAGGAGCGCAAGGACGGGCAGATTCTCGAAGAGGGCATCACGGAAGCCGGGGCCATGGCCTCTTTCATCGCCGCTGCCAGCGCGTACGCCACCCACGGCCTCCACACCATCCCCTTCTTTCTGTTCTACTCAATGTTCGGATTCCAGCGCATCGGCGATCAGATCTGGCTGGCCGGCGATATGCGCTGCCGGGGCTTTTTGGTCGGCGCCACGGCCGGTCGGACCACGCTCGCCGGCGAGGGGCTCCAGCACCAGGACGGCCATAGCCAGCTCGTGGCCAGCACCGTGCCCAATTGTCTGTCCTACGATTGCGCGTTCGCCTATGAGCTGGCCATCGTCGTCCACGAGGGGCTGCGGCGCATGTACGAGGCCGGGGAGGACGTCTTCTACTATTTGACCGTCTACAACGAGACCTATCCCATGCCCCCGATGCCCACGGGCGTGCAGGAGGGCATCCTCCGCGGCCTCTACAAATACCGGCCGGCAGCGTCGGCCGAGGAAGCCGCCCTCAACCCGGCGTCGCCGCGCGTGCACCTGTTCGGCAGCGGGCCGCTGCTCAACGAGGCCCTCCGCGCCCAAGAACTGCTACGCGAGCGCTTCGGCGTGCTGGCGGACGTGTGGAGCGTCACGAGCTACAACGAGTTGTACCGCGACGCGCTGGCCTGCCAGCGCTGGAACCGTCTGCACCCCGACCAGCCGCCGCGCGTGCCCTACCTCGCCCAGGTGCTTCAGAACGAACCTTGGCCGATCGTAGCGACCTCCGACTACGTCAGCTCGCTGGCGATGCGTCTGCACCCGTGGACGCCCGCAGGCCTGTACGTGCTGGGCACCGACGGCTTCGGCCGGAGCGACACCCGGGCGGCCCTGCGGCGACACTTCCAGGTGGATGCCGAACACGTGGCCCTCGCCGCTCTCACCGAGCTGACCCGCAGCGGTCGCTTGGACGCGACACACTTGCCGCAGGCGATCAGGGATCTGGGCTTGGACCCCGCAGCCCCCGACCCGGCGACCGCCTGAACCGGACCCCGGACGCAGGCGCCCGCCACGCTCGCCCCGACGATCTATCCGGCAACGCAGGCGGCCTCCCGAAAAACTGCCGCCAACCCGAGTACGCCCCGGCCCCCTTGAACCCGGCGGCCCGACTGCTTATTCTCAAGGAGAACACGGGCGTGTGTCCGAGTGGCCAAAGGAGACGGGCTGTAAACCCGTTGGCGTAAGCCTACGGTGGTTCGAATCCACCCGCGCCCATCGCCAGCCGCATACTGACAACCTGTAGTGCGCATCGGCCGGGGGCAATCCACTTGGGGATCTGCGCCAACGGCGAACGGTCCCGCGTAGCTCTCGCGCGGGGCGCGTATCGCGTTATGGCGACGCACCCCGCCCCGAGCAACACGTTCGCGCGAAGTCTCGGCTAACGCCGACGTGATGCGCACAAGGCGCCAACTGTCAGCAGGGCCAACGATGAAGGTTCAGGAAGCCAGGCAAGGCCGTCGATCCACGGATGTCCGTTCGGCCCGACCAATGTGGCATGGCCAGTGTTGACGTCCACTACGTACAGTGAATCAGTAACATCGGCCTCGTTGAGGTAGAGGGTCTGCGTCCACTCGTCGTACGCCAACCCTACCAAGTCGCAGCGGACACCAGTGTTGCCGATGTAGGTCGCGGCACCTGTTCGAATGTCAATTGTGTACAAACCGGAATCCTCATAGTTCGTCGCGTAGAGGATGCCGTGGGTCTCGTCGTAAGCCATGCCGCGCCCATCGATCCCGGTCGGACCGATGACCGTCATGTTGCCGTACAGGTCGGTCTGTACAAGTACGCGGCCGGCGTCCTGAGCGATGGCCCAAGTCACACCGAGCCTATTTGACGACGCCAGGCCGTGCCAGTTGAAGTCGAAACCCTGATCGTGAATTCCCGTGAACGTCCCCGTCTGGGTGTCCAGCCTGTTATAGAGGAGAAAGCCCACGTCCGGGACCCAATTGAGAACGTCGGTGACATACAGTTCGCCGTTCAAGAACGACGCGCCAGCCAGACTCGGGTCCTTGTCGAGGGACATGATCTTCGTGGCGGCGCCGGTCACGGGGTCGATCCTGAAGAGGCCGTTGCCCTCTTCGTTAGCAGACTGGATGCCGTACAAGCCCGGCTCCAGCGCCCATGCACTGGCCACGAGGGCCGTGCCTACCAACGCGATCGACAAGATTCTCCGCATGTTCCTTCCTCCTTCAGAGTTGGCCCTCGAGTGTGGCGAGGGTCACTGGCCGCAGCGGCGAGCAGGCACGCGCCTGCACGCCGCCGACGCACTTTGCTGCGGGCGGTCGGTCACAGCCGCGACCGGACTACCCGATCGTTGCGTCACCGACCTCATAAAGCCCATACTAGCGGCCGGTGCGTACTGCTGTCAATCTTACTTTTGGAATTCTATATGTATTCACGTATGATGTTTCATACAATCGTGTGCAGCTTTTTGCTTGCAGCGTTGCAGGCATGAGCTACGATTCTCGGAAGAGGCTGCCTGGTTGGCTGTTCGACAAGCACGCAGTCGTTAAGCCGGAGCTTCAATCGCGGCAGAGCCCCATGGATGGCGGCACAAGACGCTGCCAGTGTGGAGCTTACGAAAGCGTGGATGCAAACAAGACACATCTCGATGCGGCGTCGGCGGCCGTGTCGTCCGCTGAGGTCGGCGCATTTGAAGCCGAGACGGCCGCCACCGTGCAGCAGTTGCGCGCCGCACTCAGCGAAGTAATTGCGGGAATACCGGGAGGTGTCGCCAGACCGACGGACTTGCGCCGAGCACTGCGGATCGACATGAACCTGTGCTGCAAGGTGTTGCGAGCCGTATCAGCGTCCGGACCGCTTGCTGCCGCACTGCACCTGCCGGGCACTATGGCGTTGCGAATGTTCCTCAGAGCGGCCCGCAAGGCCGGCGTCCGGCAGCAGGCGGTCGATGCGGCCGAGCAGGCGACGGACGATTTCGAGGAGCTTGTGAACAGGCACGCCGGTGATCGCACGACCTTCGATTCCATGGTCAGCGGATTGGTTCACGACGAGGAGGCCGCCCAGATCACCTTTCAGCATCGGCGGGCCACGTTTCGCGGGCAGCGACACCTGTTTGGGCTTGATGTACGGACGCAGATCAAGTGTCTGATCGTGCAGCCTTCGGCGCACAATCCGCGTCTGCTGGATCTGGCGAACGTAACCGGCTTCATTTCGTTACGCCGTCTGCGGCCGACGCGGGCCCCCATCGTCCTGACGCCCGCGTACACGATGAATGACGATGGGACGCTCCGAGACGTGCGGCGCGAGCCGCTGATTCCGACGGCAGACCCCACGGCCGACATTGCTCTGTTGCGCGAGTTCTGTAGTGAGCCAACGCTGCACCTGCGAGTCGTCCCCGGGAGGCCGGGACTGGTCTACGGCGACCTGGTTGGCGTGGCCGTCGGCAAGACCGCAGCGGTGACGTGCGTGGAGGGCCACCTCAATCGTGCGGCGGTGCCGCGTTTTCGGGAGCCCGGGAACGAGGTGGGGGCACACTTGGCGGAAGTGCGCGTTCCATGTGAGACGCTGCTGCTGGACCTGCTGATACGCGAGGATACGTACGGGCCCATCAAGCCGGTCGCGCTGGCATCGGCGGACTACCTGGCAGAGGTACACGTCCCCGGGATCCATACACGGTGGCAACCCATGGAACCACCCGAGCCCGTCGCGCACCTGGGCAAGGGCGCTTCGGTCCTTTACACGCCCGACTATCCCCGATACCCGGAGCTGGCGCGCTACGTCTTCAAGCAGCTCGGTTGGAGTGGCGACCGCTTTGACGTCTATCGGTGTCGCATCGAATACCCCATCCTGCCTTCGACCGTGGCGATCTTCTTTGATCTGCCGGATGCCCCGCCCGAGTCGGTGGAGTGAGCCGCCCTCTGGGGCTGTTGTCTCACGGCCTGCGCTGGCGCAGGCACGCCGGCGTTGCACGTGTCGATTCTGAGAGGTCGCCAGGTGAACGACAAGCACAACATCACCGGCACGAATGCGCCCCGCGCCGACGTCGGCAGCACGCAGGAAAGGCCGACGCGCGTCGGTATAATGACGAAGACATGATCCGGAAACTGATCGGGGTCGTTAGAGCGCCTCCGAGCGTGCCCAACAATTCTGCCGGCGCTACCCAGCATGTGCGCCGGCCGGCGAAACGCTGGTTTCGCGTCATGACCCGAACGGTGCCCTACGTGATCGCGGCGATCGCGTGCAGCGCCTTGAGCTGCGGCAATGCGGGACGTAGAGAGTTGGCATCGCTCAACCCGCTCGACCGGGCACGGGGCGTCGTCAAAGTCTCCCAACGTCCGGACCCGGGCGCCGCGCATAAGCTCGTGGAGTTGCTCGCCGACGACGACCCGGCGGTCCGCATGTATGCGATCCTCGCGCTGCGACGTCTGTACGGCGAGGATTACGGCTACCGCTATTACGATCCTCCCGCCGCTCGGGCAGCCGCGATCCAGCGCTGGCGTGCGGCCCTGCGCGCAGCGGAATTTCCCGGGCACGCATCGTCGGACGTAGTGGGGTCCTCCGACGGTCGTCAGTCCGCTTGTGAGGGGGAGCTCTCGGCGGACCTCCCCGTAGAATAATCCGCGGCGCTACCGGGTTTCGGGTGTGCGACAGCGCACGGTAATGGTATTCTGACGATGTTGCGGAGGCGAGAATCCCCCGCCGCAACCGCCAACTGCCGAGGGCTGGACGGCGACGAGCCAAGGGTTCACGGGCCGGGCAGCACAGGAGGGGCCGGCGATGAACCAGAATGAGGGCGTGTTGAAAGTCCGCACCGTGTCGACTGATGGGCCTGCTGTGGTTACCGTGCAGGGTGAAGTGGACATGGTCACGGCACCAGAGTTCCGCACACTGCTGCTCCAGTCGGCCGCCGAGTCAGCCGGTCCGCTGTTGCTGGACCTGTCCGGGGTCACCTACATGGATTCTTCGGGCGTCGGGACGATGGTGTATCTGAAACGCGAAATTGAGCGGCGCGGGCGGCAGCTCGTGCTGGTGGGGCTTCCGCCGCGGGTGCGCGGCGTTCTGGAAATCACGCACCTCGACCGATTCTTCACGATTGTGGGGAGTCTGGACGAGGTCGCGCAGCAATGAACGGGATGTCGGAATCGAGGCCGGCTGCGAACTGGCGGCAACCGGTCGAACGCATCGGCGGAGCAATCCGGGCGCTGGGGGCCGGGGTGGCCAGCGGAGTCGTATACGTCGGGCGCGTGGTCCGGCTCTTGGGGGCGATCGGTCAGCGTCTGGGGCGGGCCGTTCATGGCGGCCCCCATCGGATCCGCCGTGAAGCGGTGGTGCAGCAGGCCGTTCGGGTAGGCGTCCGCAGCATCCCGATCATCGTGCTCGTACAGGTCTTCATTGGGATCATTCTGTCGCTGAGCATGGCGCGCCCGTTGGAAGACATCGGGCAGCTCGAGCGGGTCGCCGATGTCATCGCCCTGGCAACCTTTCGCGAATTGGGGGCTCTGATCACGGCGGTCATACTGAGCGGCTTTGCCGGCGCCTCGATCGCCGCGGAGCTGGGCGCCATGGTCGAGGGGGAAGAGATCAAGGCGTTGCGCGCCCATGCGCTGGATCCGATCCGGTTTCTGGTCGTCCCCCGCGTGGTCGCCACCGCCGTCATGATGGTCGGCCTGACGGTGATCGCGAACGTGGTCGGCGTGCTGGGCGGACTGATGACCAGCACGCTGGTCCTCCGGATCAACCCGCGCACCTACATCGACCTCACCCGTGACGCGCTGACGCACACCGACTACTTCACCGGTCTGCTCAAGGCCGGTGTTTTCGGGATCATCATCGCCCTGCTGGCGTGTCACGAGGGGTTGAGCGTCGCCGGCGGCGCGGTCGGCGTGGGACGCGCCACGACCACCACGGTGGTCAAGAGCGTCGTGTGCCTGATCGGCGCCGACTGCGTCTTCGCGATCCTCTTCTACGCCCTGAAGTGGTGGTAACGTGCCGCTGGTACTCGGAATCGACGAAGCCGGTTATGGCCCGCTGCTGGGACCGCTCGTCGCCGCCGCCACGCTCTGGCGCACCGCACCACAACAAACCGCCGCCGACTGGTGGGACATCCTGCGCGCTGCGGTCGTTCGCACGCCGCAGCGCGGCGACGCCCGCCTGCCTGTCGGGGACTCGAAACAGGTCTTCGACCGCCAACGCGGCATCTACACGCTCGAGCGCACGGTGCTGGCCTTCGCGCAAACCCTTGGCCTCACGCCGGCCACCCTGGACGAACTGCTGACCGCCCTGGGATTCACCGAGCGCCGTACGGATTTCCCCTGGTACCGCGACCTGCGTCGGCGGCTTCCGGCGGATCCGGCACGGTCGGCGTTTCATGGTGCCGCAGAGCACCTTCGGCGCACGTTTGCCACGCAGAATCTCACCCTCTGCGGCCTGCGCACCGAGGTCATAACCGAGGACGCCTTCAACCGCCGCATCGCACAGACGCGCAACAAGGCCGCGGTCGTGCTCGAGGCCATCTTGCGACTGATGCAGTGGGCAGTGCGGCAGGCCGGTGACAGCGACGTGCATGTGTACGCGGACCGCCTCGGGGGCCGGGCGGACTACCGCGAACTGCTCATGACGGCGTTCCCCGACCGGCACCTGCATGTGCTCGAGCTGAGCGACGCATGCAGCCGCTACCGGCTGGCTGCACGCCACAGTGACTGGTACGTTTCCTTCACGGTAGACGGGGAACAGCAACACCTGGCCATCGCCCTGGCCAGCATGCTCGCCAAGTACGTCCGCGAGCTGCTCATGGAACGCTTCAACGCCTACTGGCGCACCCTCCGCCCCGACATCCGGCCTACCGCCGGGTACTATACCGACGCGCGGCGCTTCCTGGCGGACATCGCGCCGCTGCTGCCGCACGGCGGCGTGCCGCCCGAGCAGTTTGTGCGCGTCCGCTGAACTACAGCGGCGAGATGAGCATCCATGAGAAACAGGCTGACGGTTTGCTATCTGCCACAAGGACGGGCTTCACAGCCGCGCACCCAATTCCGGGGCGCACCGAGCACACTGCTGATTATAACGGCGTTGGCGCTGTGGTCGTGGCCAGCGCCGGCGCAACCCATCGAACCGGCAGTTCGTGAATGGTCGCCGCGCGTGGCCGAAGCCTTGGCCGCGTACCGCGCCGGGCAGTTCCGCATCGCGCAGGACCTCGCCCAGCGGGTGCTCGGCCTCACACCGCGACCCGGCCCGGGGCGACCGCCGAATACGGAGATCCTGACATCGGCGCGTGAACGCCTCGACGCAGCCGTGATCCAGGCCCTGTGCCTGCTCCATGGCCCGGGCCGGTCGGAACGCGTCGACGGTCGCGCGCGCCTGCTGGACCTTATGGAGTATGACCCTTCCTTGCGGGCCGAGCCCGAATGCAACCTCGCTTACGGAATCGCCCAGACCGCTCTCAGCGAGACCGCCTCCGCCCTCGATGCGCTCGACCGGGCTGCGGATGGATTCGCCCGCGCGGGCCTTTCGGATCGGCTACGCGTCACCCTGATCGAGCTGGCCCGTGCCTGGGCCGCTCATGCCGAGTGGGAGTTCACACCGCCGCGCTTCCAGATCCCCAGGCCGAAAGATTCCGCGACGGCGGTCGCGGTGCGGCGTTCCCAAATCGAGGCGGTGCGCGCCCGGGCGGAGTCGCTGCCGCCCGCTATGACTGACGAAGCGCTGGCCGACATCGACCTGATCCTCGGGCGCTATCTGCTGAGCGTTGAACCCGCCCGCGAGGAGGGTCGTCTGTTGCTGGAACGCCTGTGCACCGGCGGCGTGGCCCGCGCGCCCGCCGCGCAGGCGGCTCTGGCGCTGGCAGAACATTACGAAAAAACCGCACGCGTTGACGCAGCTCTGACGCTGTACGAGCGCGTCGCGCAGGAGGGCCCGGCACCTTGGTCAGCGGCAGCCGCAGAGCGACACGCGACCCTGACGCAGCCGGAATTGGTGGTGGAAACGCCGGCCCGCGCACCGGGCGGACAGCCCGTGCCCCTCGCGGTGCGCGCCCGGGGGCTGGAGCGCGTCAACCTGGAGGTCCGACGCGTGGATATCGTCGCGTGGCTCCAGAACCCGCAGACGCGCGGCAACGATTCGCGGTTACCTGTCTCAGGCTCCGTGCGGTTCACACGGGAGCTCGACACGCGGACCCCAAGTCCCCTCGACCGCTGGGACTCCGACGCCTCCGCCGAGCCGCTGCAATTCACCGCTGAGCCCGGAGCCTACGTCATCTTGGCGGAGGGGCGCGAGGTCGGCGGGCGCGAACAAACTGTCCGGCGGCTGGTGCTGATTGGGGATCTGGTTGCCGTCTGCCGCATAAGCCGAGGGACGGTCGTGGTGGGCGCAGCACACGCACGAGCCTCGGACACCATCACGCCGGCTGCGGGCCGTGTCCGGCTCTGGATGCAGGGTTCGTTCGTTCCGACGGAAGCCACCTTGGACAGGGGCGTGGCCCCGTTCGCGTTGCCGAATGAAGCGCGGCTGATGCGCGACGACCGCTGGTATTGCGTGGTCGAGGCGGGCGACGAGGTGGCCTTGTGTCGCGGACGCCTCAGGGACGTGGAGGGGGCGTTGGAGCCAAGCACGCAGGTACTGATGCTGGCCGGGCCGCCGATCGTAAAGCCGGGCGGAGATCTGCACGTGGCGGGGCTGCTGCTGTGCACGGATGCCGTTTCCTCCACGGCCGGTCAGACCTCCTCGTCGCCGACTGCGCCTCGGAGCGCGTCCGCATGCACACTGGAAGTGCTGGACATTACAGACCGCCAGTTGCGGACAGCCGAAGTGCCGGTTTCGGGTAGCGGCGGCTTCCAGGTGACCTTACCCGTATCGCCGGAGTGGGCTGGACAGCACGTGCGTGTTCTGGCACGCGTCGGCGGCCGCGTCGCGGAGAACGTCGCTGGCCGGGCTGTCGTGGCTGTTATGGACACGGAGCCCTTGCGTCTGCACCTCGAGAGCGTGGCCCCGACCTGGCTGCGGGATGGAACGCTGTACCTGTCGTGCTCCCTCCGCGCGACGTGGCCGTGGGGTGTTCCAGCGGTGGGCACGCGCACGGAGTGCCGCTTGACGCCGGTCCGCCTGCCCGCCTCCGAGATCGACCAGGCGCCTGTCGCGGGTGCTCCCTATGAGCTCGAGGCCCGCCTGAACGGCCAAGGGAGCCTCGAACTCCTGTTGCCGGCCACACCCGCGGCTTTCGGGCTTGCCCCGGGGCCGCTTGCGCTGCTGCTCGAAGTGCAGGCCCGCACGTCACAGGGCTGGCAGGCAACGGCGCTGCAACCCGTCCTGGTCGGTCCGCAGCCCTGGCACGCGTGGCTGACATACTCGCCCGCCGAACCGCAGGTCGGCGACGAAGTGCGATTCACGGTGGGGTACTTCGCTCCCGCCGACTGGCCCAGCACGGATGCGCTTAGCGTCGAGGTGCGGGCGGGCGAGGACCGTGTCATTCTGCCCGCATCGCGCGGCACGGCAGGCTTTCATACTCCCGCTTGGCTTCCCTCACAACCAGGTACATACGAGGCCGCGACGGAAATCACGGCGTCAGACGGACGGCCACTTTCTCTACGTCGGACGGTGGTCGTCCACCCGCCCCGCGGGGACCCGACCGACGCCGCACAACCGCATGTAACGTGCAGCGCGCACTACGCAACCCAGGACGGGCATCCAGTCGTGCAAATCCGCCTGACGGGACGGACCGCGCAGCCACTGCTGATCAGCGTCGAGGGACGTAAATCGCTCGGGGCGGCGCTCGCCGGACCGGTAGCTGCACCGCTCGACGTAACCGTGCCGGTCACGCAGGCAGAGAGCGGCGCGCGAGTCTGGGTCCACGCCCTCGGACGACCCGAGCTCGGGCCGCTGGCGGCTGCGAACGTGAAACCCGATCCCGCCCAAGCCAGGCGAACGCAATTGACGCTGCGACCTCCGCAGTCGCCGATCTGGCCGGGAGCAACGGTCGAGGTCGCCGCGACGCTCGNCCCGCCGGNCGAGGTGCCACCGGGGAGCGTGCTGCTGGCGCGGCTCGAATCGCTCGACACGCAGGCTGCCGCCACCCGGCTGATTCGCGACACCGTCCGCCGGGCCACCGCTCCGCTGACCCTGGGTATCGCGGAACCGGCGGTCCGCCAAGAGCCGGGCGGGAGCTGGACGCCTCCTAACCGCGGGCAGCAAGAAGCCCCACTGGCGGCACCCAAGCTGCCCTCTGACGGCGACCTGTGGGCTGAAGTCTTCTCGACGTTCCTTAGCGGCTCAGACCAAACCGTGTGGGCCACGGCCGCGGACTTCGGCCCGGGGGGCCAGACCCTCGCGCTGCCCATACCCGATCAACCCGCAATGTACCGCTTATGGACCGTCGCGTTCCTTCCGGACGGAACGTCGCACGCCGCCGGGACATACTTGGATGCCCGGCGCGGCGTCTCCGTACGCGTCGACACGCCGGCGCGTCTTAGCGTCGGCGATCGCACGGTCGTCGGGGTCGTGCTCCGGAATGCCAACCCGAAACCAGTGCAGGTAGAGCTACGAGTACACGTCGGAAACGGCCTCCACCTCGAATCCTGGCAGGCCGCGCCGATCGCGGCCCAGTTAATTGACGCGGACGCCCGCGCCGCGCACGACAGGCACGAGGTGCGGCTGATGCTCGAACTTCCCGGCGACATAGAGGCCCTGGTCCGCGCCACGGTTGAAGCGTTCCGCCCGGGCCCCGGCACCGTCGTCGCCGAAGTGGTCGCGCCGGACGCAGCGACCCGCGCTCACAGGGACTACGAAGTTCTGGATGCCGGCCCGGCGAGCGCCTCCGCGCCGGCGCCGAACGGCGCCCCGCAACCGCCTGCTGTGCGCATCCGCCGCGTGCTGACGGTGTGGACGCCCGAAGAACTTGAGGAATTGCCGGACGAGCCGAGACGGAACCCCGCGCTGACCGAATCGAAGTGCGGACACGAGCGCCGCTGGACGGCGGCACCGTGGTCGCCGACCGATCGACTTCGGCCGGGCCAGTACCTGCAAGTGCGTGAGGAAGTGGCCCCGCTGCCGGAAGCGACGGAGCTGATCTGGGCACAACGGGTTCCGGCGACGTGTGTCACGGTCCGGGCGCAACCGAAGGCGGCGGAACTCGTGGCAGCACTTCCGAGTCCGCGCGCGGACGAGCTGCGCTTCCGCCTCAACGCCCAGCCCGGCGTGCCCTTGACGCACGAGTACTACCTCATGGTGGTCCGGCCGGGTGTGTGCCTCCTGCCACCCCCGGTGGTCCACAGCGGGGGCGCTCCGACCGCGGTTGCAGTCGAGCCGGCGGAGATACAAGTGATCGCGGGCGATTAAGCGCGGGCGGAACGCGGAAACGGCGTGGCGAAGTCGCGGCGTCCGACACATATCATGAGCGAAGGTCGGCCAAACGAGCATTGGGCAGCACGTCGGCCGCTGGTATTGGTCACTCTGCTGCTGAGTAGCGTCGCTTTGGCCGTGTACGGCAATGCTCTGCGACACCCGTTTCTGATCGATGACAAATTCATCATCGTGCAGGATGCGCGCGTCCAAACGGGCGACTTCCGCGCGATTTTCACGCAGGAATATTGGCCCGGGCTGGCCCGCAACGCCTTGTACCGTCCGCTGGTGCTGCTGAGCTTCGCGGCCAACTGGGCACTCGCCCCCACGCCGTGGACCTTTCGCCTGGTGAATCTGGCTCTCCACGTCGCCGGAGCGCTGGCGCTGTTTCTGCTCGCTCGTGAGCTGACGCAGACCGCGACCGCCGGTATCGTGGCCGCGCTTCTGTTCGTCGTGCACCCCCTGCACACAACGCTGCTGAATCAGATCGTCGATCGCGCGGACCTGGCCGCCGCCGCGGCGGTGTTGTGGGCGACCCGGCTCTACGCACGCGGCGTGCTCAGCCAACGAATGCCTCGGGGCCGATCCGCTCTGTCAATCGCGTTGCTGTACGGCGTCGGTCTGCTGTGCAAAGAAAACGCGGTCGTGCTCCCGGCTGTCTTGCTGCTCAGTGACCTGTGCCTGGCGCGACGTGCGCCGCTTGGGGGGCTCGTCGGCTGGCTGCGACGACGTGTGCTGCCGTACTACGTGCCGCTCTTTGCCATCCTCGTCATCTACCTGATCGTGCGAACGGCCGTGCTCGGCACGCTCGCGCGATCGCCGGACACGATCAGCCCGCTGGATAACATCCTCGCGCATCCCGAGTATGGCCGGCTACCTGGCGACAGTGCGAAGCTGGCCCGCTGGGGCACGCCGCTGGCCATCGCGGGCAAGGCCGCAAAGCTGCTTGTTTGGCCGCACCCACTGTCCTGGGATTACTCGTACGCTGCCATCGAACCGGTTCGGCGCTGGAGCGCCCCCCGACTGTGGCAGGGCGTCGCCGTTCTCGCTGTCTGCGTGGCGGGGATGCTGCTCTCGTGGCGACGGCAGAGGACCGTCTGCTTCGCACTCGGACTGGCCCTCATCGCCTACAGCGTCGTCTCGAACGTCTTCGTGCTGATCGGCTCAACGTTCGCAGAACGATATCTTTACTTGCCGGCCAGCGGATTCTGTCTGCTGATCGGCGGTCTGTTTGCGGCACTGCAAAAGCGCTTGCGGCGATCCGCCGACGAGTTCGGAGCCGACCACGGGCGAACGGCAGCGCACCGACTATTGTCCGGTTGCGCGTGGGGGCTGGCCGCCGCGATTCTGGTGGCGGCGGCCGGTCGGACGGTCCTGCGCAACCGCGACTTCGCCTCGGATGCGACGCTGAACGCCGCCGACGTGCGGGCACAACCGCGCTCGAGCCGGTTGCTGAGCTGCGTGGCCGGTGACGCCCTGAATGCCGGTCGGCTGAACGAAGCCCTGGAGTACGCGCAGTGTGCCCTGGAGGTTTTTCCCGCCAACGTGGACGCGTGGCGGGTCGCCGGACTGGCGCACTGGCGCCGCGGCGAAGCCGACGCCGCCCTGGCGTGCCTCCAGCGGTCCTTCGACTGCGGCGGGGCGGATCACGAGAACGCGTGGGTCGCCGCTGCCCAGATTCTTCGGCTGCGGGGCGAGCACGCTCGCGCCATCGCGGCGCTGGAGAACTTCGTCGCACGCCATCCCGACGCCGCCGTTGCCCACAACAATCTGGCGTGGTACCTGTTGACCGCAACGCCTCCGGAGTTGCGCGACCCGCAGCGCGCGGTTACCCTGGCGGCGCGCGCGGTGCAGTTACAGGCCGACGCGGCCGACTTTCTGGACACCTACATCAGCGCACTGGAAGCAACCGACCAACACCAGATCGCGTGCCAGGTGCTGGCGGACTGCCTGCCCAGGATTCGTGCAGACGACCCGCAGCGTGCCGCGTTGCAGCGACGTCTGACAGAGTTGTGCGGCCGTTGACCGCCATGGCGGGCGCATCCCGCCCCGAAAACGGGTTGACGCTCCGGACGCGGCCCTCGGCCCCGCGCTAACTGGGGCTTTGATCCGCCCGATCCAGCCACACCGCCATCGCCGTGTCCAGTTCCGCCCGCAGCGTCTCGAACTCCGCGCGCAACCGGTCGAGCGCCCCCCGCTCGCGGTACACAGCCGGATCACCGAAACGCTGCTGGACCGCGGCGAGGCGTTCCTCACGCTCCGCGATGTAGCGTTCCAGCTCTTCCAGCGGCAGTCGCGCCAGCGGCGAGGCGGGCGGCCGCGGTTGCTTCGCGCGCGCGGCAACCTTTCCGACGCGAGCCGGCGTGCGTCGGGTCTGCTGTTCGGTCTGTCGTGCAGCCTCTTCCTGCTCGACTTGCGCGATGTACGACGAGTAGTTTCCTGGATGCAGCCGATGCGTCCCCGGCCGCAACACGAGCAGCTTCTGAACAATGCGATCCAGGAAATAGCGATCGTGGCTGACCACGAGCACGGCCCCCGGAAAGTCGGCCAGTGCCGCCTCGAGCGCCTCCCGCGACGGAATGTCAAGATGGTTCGTGGGCTCGTCAAACACTAGTACATCCGGCGCGGTCAGGATCAGCTTCATCAGTCGCAGCCGCGACTGCTCTCCGCCGGACAACTGCCCCACCCGCTTGAACACGTCGTCCCCCATAAACAGGAACCGCGCCGCGTAGTGGCGCGCGTCACGCTCGAGAAAATCACCCCGCACAGCCAGGATCTCTTGCACCACCGTGCGGTCCGCGGCCAGCTCTTCCGGTTCCTGGGCGAAGTACCCGATCCGCACGGTCGGCGACCGCCAGACCGTACCGGCATCCGCCGCCACCTGTCCGAGCAGGATCCGCAGCAGCGTCGTCTTGCCCGTGCCGTTCGGACCCGTAATGCCCAGCCGCTGCCCACCAAAAACTTCCACCGACAAACCGTGGAACAACACCTTTTCGCCGTACCGCTTGGCCAGGTCGGACGCACGGACGATCGGCTGCGCGGCGTGCGTGCCTCGGACCGGCTCCACGAAACGGATCCGCATGGGTTTCGGCGTGCGAGGCTTCTCCTCAACAAGCTCGCCCGCCTCGATCTCACGGGCCAAACGTCGTAACCGCCCCTGAACCTGCCGCGAGCGCGGCCCGACGACATACCGAGCGGCGTATTCGCGCTCCTTGGCAATGCGGGCCTGGTCCTGCTCATACTGTCGCTGGCGCGTCAGGGTTTGCAGGTCGCGGGCACGCACGTAATCGCTGTAATTGCCGGGGTAGCACTCGACCCGCCCGCCATTCGGTCCGATGGTGAGCTCGATCGTCCGCTGCGCGACGCGATCCAGCAAATAGCGGTCGTGCGAAATGATCGCCGCGCCCCCGTGGTGCCCGGCCAGGAACTTCTCCAGCCAGCGAACCCCGTCGATGTCGAGGTGGTTCGTGGGCTCGTCCAGGAGCAGGAACTGCCTTTCCTGAAGCAGCAATCGGGCCAGCGCCGCGCGCGATTTCTGCCCCCCGGACAACGCCTCCACAGGCAGATCCCCGTCCGTTGGCGAGAATCCCAGGCCGCCGAGCACCTCTCCCAGGCGTTGTTCGAACGCGTACCCGCCGACCGCTTCGAATCGGGCTCGCACCCGGTCGTATTGGGCCAGCAGCTCGCCAATACGTGGACGGTCGTGCTCCTCGGCGATCCGACGCGCCAGCTCCTGAAGCTTCTGTTCCAGCTCCAGGCGGTCCGCAAACGCCGCGGCCACCGCGGCCCGCAGGGTCGTCCCGGCCTGAAGCGTCGGCTCCTGCGGCAAGTATCCGATCTCAAGTCCCTTCGAGATGGTGACCGTTCCGATATCGGGTTCCAATTCGCCGGCAATCAGCCGGAACAGCGTCGTCTTGCCGACACCGTTGGCCCCCACCAGCGCGACGATCTCCCCGGTATGCAACTCGAGGGATACGTCATGCAGCACAAGCTGGCCGCCGAACTGCTTGGTCACATGCGACAACCGGATGGAACCCATGTCTTCATCGTACCGGCTGGGCAGCCGCGTGGCGCCGGCAGACACGCCCTGCCACACGGCCCACCTGCCCCCTCCCGGGCTGACGGCAACGCCAGCCCCGCACTGCGGTGCGGAGCCAGGGCACATCGCGCACCGGCGCGCGAAAGTCCGATGCGAAGCGCGTCGGTGCCCTGCGCCGGGATGCTCACGTCGCAGAACGCCTGCATCGGGCGTCCGAAGCATTATCAGCAGCTCCCCGTTGACGTACTTGCGTTGATCGCACACGCTTTGCGGGTTCATGGCTGCGCGCCAGACACCGAGCACACCGTAGAAAGGACTCCGCATGCGTCGCCTTCGCCCCGACTTGTGTCCGACCGCTTTCCTCGTGGTCTTGGCCACGCTGTACGGCCTCTCCGGCGCGAGCGCCGACATCAAGCCCCACGCCGGCATGCTGCGCTACCCCGACGTCTCCCGCACGCACATCGTTTTCCTGTACGCCGACAAGCTTTGGCTCGTGCCGCGTACGGGCGGACTGGCAACCCTGCTGGCCAGTCCGCCAGGGGCAGCGGCGTTCCCGCGCTTCAGCCCCGACGAACGCGTCATCGCCTTTGTCGCGAACTACGACGGCAACGACGATCTCTACACCATCCCGGTCACCGGAGGCATCCCAACACGTGTCACCCACCACCCCGCCGCCGAAATGCTGTGCGACTGGACACCCGACGGCCGCCTGCTTTTCTCCGCCCGAGGCTATTTCGACCTCCAGCGCCAGACGCATTTGCTGACCGTACCGGCCACCGGCGGGCTGCCCGAAAAACTGCCGGTCCCGTACGGCGCGGTAGCCGCCATCAGCCCCGACGGCACCTGGCTCGCGTACACCCCTCACACGACCGACCACCGCACCTGGAAACGTTACGTCGGCGGGATGGCCACCGACATCTGGCTGTTCAACCTGCATACGTACGCCGCACGGCGCATCACCGACTGGGCCGGCACCGACAGCCAACCCATGTGGCACGGCCAGACCATCTACTACATGTCGGACGCGGGACCGGAGCATCGGCTGAACATCTGGTTCTACGACCCTCAGACAGGGCGGCGCTCCCAGGTGACGCACTTCACTGAATTCGACGTGAAATGGCCCGCCATCGGCCCGGGCCCGGACGGAGGCGGCGAAATCGTCTTTCAGTGCGGCCCCGACCTGTACCTGCTTGATCTGGCGGTCTGGCGAGCGCTGGGGCCCATCGGCGATGCTCAGCCGGAGGCCGCCCTGCGACGCGTGGAGGTCATCGTCCCCGGCGACCGCCCCGCGATCCGCCCGCAGCGGGTCGAAGCCGCCCGCAACATCTTCAACTGGGAAATCTCCGCGACCGGCAAACGTGCTGTCTTCGAAGCCCGGGGCGACATCTGGACGGTTCCCGCTCGTACCGGTCCCCCGCGCAACCTCACGCACACCTCCGGCGTGGCCGAGCGCGACCCCGCGTGGAGTCCGGACGGACGGTGGATCGCGTATCTCAGCGATCAGACCGGCGAGTACGAGCTGTACATCCAGCCGTCGGACGGTCAGGGACCGGTGCGCCAGTTGACGGGCCTTCGGCCCAGTACCTCCCCGGCGACAACCGGCACTGAATCCGCACGACCCGAGGACGAACCGCCGCACGTGTTCCGCTACCGTCCCACGTGGTCGCCGGACTCAAAGCACATCGCGTTCGTGGACAAGCGCGGTGCGGTGTACATCACCACGATCGCGACCGCGCGCACAAGATTCGTGGACCGCGATGAGTGGGGCGAGCTGCCCGAAATCGCGTGGTCGCCGGATTCTGCCTGGCTGGCTTATACCCGCACCACAGACAACTTTTTGACCGCCATCTGGTTCTATCACCTGCCCACGGGGGACCGGCAGCAGGTCACCAGCGGCACGTTCCGCGATCATGCCCCCACGTTCGACCGGGCGGGGAAGTTCTTCTACTTCGCCAGCAACCGGCGGTTCCGCAACCCGATCTACGAGGACATAGGCAGCACGTTCGTGTATGCGAATACGGATATTCTGCTCGTCGTTCCGCTGAAACCCGACACATTGGTGCCCTGGGCGCCGCGCAGCGACGAGGAAACCTGGAAGGAATTAGCCGCCGAGTCTGGCGACGAGGACGAGGATCGGCCGAAGGATGAGCAGAACGAAAGCTCCGAGGACGGGGACACGAAGGACGACCCAAACGAGCCGCAGCAGGGCAGCAACGATGCCTCCGAACCAGCCGCGGGGACCGGTCCGCAAACCGCCCCGGTCGACAGTGCGTCGCGGACCGTGCTTCGCAGCGCGTCCGATGCCGGCACGCCGGCGGGCACGGCCAGCGACGATCAGAAGCCAGCGCGCAAGCAGAAGCCGGAAGCCACCACGAAGCCGGTCGAGATCGAGTTGTCCGGGTTCGAGGCTCGCGCTGTGCCTTTGCCGGTCAAGCCAGGTGCGTTCCATGGGCTCCGTGTGACAGCGGACGGCAAGCTGGTCTACGTGCGGCGACCGCCATCCGGCAGCGAAGGCGAACCCGCCGTACAGATATTCGACCCGCGCGCGGCGGCCGAAGAAAACGGACCCGTCGAGAAGGAAGAGGAGGATGACGACTCGCGCGTGTCGAGTCCTGTCTGGGGCGGGCGGGACGGCCGGGCACCGGGAACCACCGGCGTGCAGCCGCGCCTGGTAGCCGGACGTCTGTCCGCCGGTGACCGTTCGAAGGCGGAGAAGACAGTTGTCATGGGCGCGGACGACTTCCGCCTGTCGGCGGACGGTCGCAAGCTGCTGGTGCACAAGAGCGGGACCTACACCATCGTGGACGCCCAGCCTGACCAGAGCCTGGACCACCCATTGGCGCTGGACGATCTGGTGACCGAAATCCGTCCGCGCGAAGAGTGGAACCAGCTCTTCGTGGAAGCATGGCGGATCGAACGGGACTTCTTCTACGCCCCGAACATGCACGGGGTGAACTGGGCGGCGCAGCGCGACCACTACGCCAAGATGCTGGAGGACTGCGTGTCGCGGGCGGACGTCGGCTTCGTGATCCGCGAACTCATTTCCGAACTCAATGTGGGGCACGCGTACTACTGGGGCGATGAGTCGCCGACTGCGCCGCGCGTCGACGTCGGCCTGCTGGGTGCGGACTTCGAGCTGCGCGACGGCGTCTATCGCTTTCGCAAGCTGTATGCGGGCGGCCCGTGGGACGTCGATCAGCGCGGGCCGCTCTCAACCCCGTGCCGCCCCGTGCAAACGCGGCGGCCCACTGACAAGAGCGCGACCAGCTTGGCGTCCGCCCCCGCTTCGCGGCCGGAAAGCACCGCCGAGAAGGACACGGAGACAGGCTTCCACGTCCGGGAAGGCGACTGCCTGCTGGCTGTGAACGGGGTGCCGCTCGACGTGACGCAGGACCCGTGGGCCGCCTTCCAAGGCTTGGCCGGCAAGGTGGTGACCCTGACCGTCAGTCGCGTGCCGCCGGTAAACGGCTCCGCCTCGGGCGCGGCCTTAACTGCCAACACCGCCGCGTCCGACGATGCCCGCCGGCACGAACTCGCCGTGCGTCTGCTCACGCCGGAAGAGGAAGCCGCCCTGCGCTACCGGGCCTGGGTCGAACGGAACCGTGCATACGTCGAGGAGCACTCGGCGGGTCGCGTCGGCTACATCCACGTTCCCGACACCGGGATCAGCGGTCAGAACGAGCTATTCCGCCAGTTCTATGGACAGCGCCACAAAGCCGCGCTGATCATCGACGAGCGCTGGAATGGCGGGGGGCAGTTGCCGCACCGCTTCGTCGAACTGCTCAACCGCCCCCTGACGAACTTCTGGGCAACGCGCGACGGACGCCCCTACCCCAGCCCCGGCGATGCCCATTTCGGCCCCAAGTGTATGCTGATCAACGGACTGGCCGGCTCCGGCGGGGACATGTTTCCCTTCCTGTTCCGGCATGCCCGACTCGGCAAGCTGATCGGCACACGCACCTGGGGCGGCCTCGTCGGCATCAGCGGCAACCCACGCCTGATCGACGGCAGCGTCGTCACCGCCCCCACCTTTGCTTTTTACGAGACGGACGGGACCTGGGGCATCGAGGGCCACGGCGTCGAGCCCGACATCGAAGTCATCGACGACCCCGCGTCGATGATCGACGGACGGGATCCGCAACTCGACCGGGCAATCGAACTGATGATGGAAGAGATCGCGCAGCACGCATACCAACCCGTGCCTTTCCCGCCCTACCCGGACCGCAGCGGGATGGGACTGAAGCCGGAGGACAAGTAACCGCGGTCCACAACCGCCGCAGCGCGTCTCGCGCCCCGCTTGGCGCGCGGATTTGTTGCCGGCCAGACGGCTGTCACCCGGTATACTCCAAGAAGCGGCAACACCACGCGCCAGGTGCGACGACGGTTCGCAGCCGGAGGCAGACATGTACAATCGAATTCTTCGCATCACAGTGTGGACGGGGCTGGTCGCGGGCCTGCTCTGGGGCCTTGCCGCGCACGCCGCTGAGGCCCGCCGCTATGACGGCTACCGCGTGGTGCGGACCTGGATTGCGGATTCGCAGCAGTGGGAAGCCATCCTTGCGCTGGAGGTGGACATCTGGTCCGAGAACCCAGGTTGGGGCCCGGTGGACATCCTACTGGCGCCGGAGCAGGCAGACGCTCTCGATCAACTGGGGCTGCGCTACACGGTCGTCATCGACGACGTGCAGCGTCGGATCGACGGCGAACGTGCGACCGCGGGCCGGGAGTGGTTCGAGGACTACCACCCGTATGCAGACATCGTGGGCTACCTCAGCGGGCTGGCGACCAACTACCCGTCGCTGGCGCAGATGGTCAACGTCGGCACGACGGTGGAAGGCCGGACAATCTGGGGCCTGCGCATCGCCTCCCCAACGCTCCCGGCGCATGCACCGGCCGTGGTGTACTTCGCCGGCGTCCACGCCCGCGAGTGGATCACCGTCACCGTGCCTCAGTACCTCGCGAATTATCTGCTGACGCAGTACGGCATCGACCCGGTCGTCACGGATCTCGTCAACCACGTGGAATGGTTTCTGATTCCCTCCGGCAACCCGGATGGGTACGTGTACACCTGGGAGTCCGACCGGCTGTGGCGCAAAAACCGCCGCGACAATGGTAACGGCACGTTCGGCGTGGACATCAACCGGAACTGGGGTTACGGGTGGGGGCTGAGCGGCTCCAGCGGCACGCCCAGCTCGCTCACCTACCGCGGGCCCTATCCCTTCTCGGAACCGGAAACTTGCGCGTTGCGCGACATGTTCCTGACACACCCGAACACCCGCGCGCAGAATGACCTCCATAGCTACTCGCAACTGATCCTGTGGCCCTGGGGCTACACCGCGCAACTTCCGGACAACAACGCGGAATATCAGACGGTCGGTCAGAGCATGCACGACCTGATCCTGGCTGTGCACGGCCTCAACTACAATTTCGGCCCGACGTATACGACGATCTACGCCGCCAGCGGGACGTCGGTGGACTGGACGCACGGCCAGCGCGGCGTGTTCTCATTCTCGTTCGAGCTGCGCGACACGGGGACGTACGGCTTTCTGCTGCCTGCGAATCAGATCATCCCGAACAACGAGGAGGTGCTTCCTGCGCTGCTGCATCTGGCGAATTGTCCGCAGGTGCGCGCGACGCAGATCACCTTCCCCGACGGACGACCCTCCCAGCTCATCGCCGGACAGGATACAACGATCACCGTCGTTATCACCTCCGGGGTTGAGGCGCTGGAGCCGGGCACGGCGACGCTTTACTACCGCTACGATCCCGCCGGTCCATATCAAGCGCGACCGTTGACGCCCTCGGGCGGCGCGCTCTTCGCCGCCACGTTGCCCGCGACGAACTGCGCATCGTCGCCGCAATACTACATAAGTATCACGGGCGACCTGGGAACAACGACCGCGCCGCCCGATGCGCCTGCGACCGTTTACAGTGCCACGATGGTCAGCGGCGGGCTCCTGCTCGACGCGGATCTGAATACAGACCCCGGCTGGACCTGCGAAGGACTGTGGGCCTGGGGGCAACCCGCCGGCGGCGGCGGCTCCCACGGCTTTCATGACCCCAACTCCGGACATACCGACCGCTACGTCTATGGCTACAACCTGGCCGGCGACTACACGAACAACTTGCCGGCGCGCCACTTGACCAGCACGCCCGTCAACTGCACCCGCCAGTACGGGGTGCGCCTGTCCTTCTGGCGCTGGCTGGGTGTGGAAGCCCCGCCGTGGGATCGCGCTGCCGTGTCGGTCAGCCGCGACGGCACTACCTGGGTGACTCTCTGGGAGAACACGGCCGAGGTGGCGGACAACCAGTGGGTGTACCAGGATTTCGATATCTCCGCCGTCGCCGACAACCAGCCCACCGTCTACCTGCGCTGGACAATGGGGCCCACTGACACCGCCTGGACCTACTGCGGATGGAACATCGACGATATCCAGGTGTATGCCACCGGCTGCATCGGACTACCGGGCGACTTCGACGGCGACGGGCAGCTCGGTCCCACCGACTTCTTGGGCCTAGTTGACTGCCTCACCGGCCCGGATCAACCACGCGCCCCCGGTTGCACCGTCTTTGACGCGACCGGCGATTCTGACGTCGATTTGGCGGACTCGGCCGCGTTTCAGACCCTTTTCTCTCGTTAATCCCGCGTCGCGCCCACGGTTCAACCCGCGCGCCGAACGCTCCGCGCGCCCCGGCCCGCGAAACTCCCAAGACGCATACGCGAAATCATTGACGGCGCTTTGCCGCGCGATACGATTCGCGCGCTGCAATCGTTGCGGTGTGAGCCAATCGTCGGCGTCGCAACGCACGCCACGCCGAGCACACTAAGACGCCAGGAGGTGCAACCATGCGTCTCGCATTGTTGGTCTGTGCGGCTGTAACTCTTGTGGCTGCCATGAGCGAGGTATATGCGGCAGATGCGGCGTATCCGTTCCACTGGCCCGCGCTGACCTTGAACTACGCCCAGCCGCCGGGCACCCAGCCGGCCGCGCCTTCGCCGGCTGAGAAAGCCGTAGCGCCCGAAACCCCATCGGTGCAGGCGGAAAGGGGCTACCGCGGCGTCAGCAGCTTCTTCAACATTCGCGAGGCCTACTCGAATGTGAAGCGGGGCGAGTGGGAATTGGAAATCACGAGCGCCTACGCCACCAAGTCGGGGGCCCGTCATGATCACTTCGAGCTCACCCAGTCAATCAAGTACGGCATCACGGACGACTTCCACGTGGAACTCGAAGTTTCCGAACCGCTCGGGTACAGCGGCTACGGCGTGGGCGAGCTGAAGTTCAAGTTGTTCAACACCTTTTGGCATGAAGCCGAGATTCTGCCCGCGTTCGGCGGCTCGGCCGAGCTGCGGATCCCCACGGGCTACGGCTCGTCCCGGGTGGACGGGAAATTCACCGGCATTCTGACCAAGACCATCTTTCCGCGCTTCCGGGCTCATCTGCTCGGGTATGTGGAAACCGCCAACGGCGCGCAGGGCCACGCGGAGGAGGAAAATCGCCGGGCCTTTCAGTGGGGCGTCGGCCCGGGCTTCGATTACGAGTTGGGCGACAATACGCTCGTGCTGCTCAACTATCTACACAAGTCCAGCGACCGCTACGGCGAACACAACAACAACATCATGGAGGCCGGCCTGGTTCACTACTTCTCGAAGACCGGCGCATTCCGGCACGGTATCAAGGCCGCTGTGGACTGGACGCTGGATGGTCTGGAAGACACCCCCAACTTCGCCGCCAAGTTCCAATGGCTGATCGAGTGGTAGCGCCCGCCTGTGTTCGCGCCAATCCGTAATCGCGCTAGACGGACCCGGCCGCGCATCTTGACCGGCGGGGCTTGATCGGCGGCAAGGAGGCGTCACTATGTCACCTGACCGCCCGGACCCGCGCCTGCCGCAGCCTCGTCCCGTCGCCGCCGACCGCGCCCGCCGGGCCGATTTGCTCGTCGCCGGCGTGCTGATGGTCACGACGCTGCTGGTCGCGCTGCTGCTGGTGAGCGGACCGCTGCGCTTCGGCCTGTGGTCCGACGACAACCTCTACATGGTGACGTCCAAGGCCCTGGCCGATGGGCAAGGCTACCGCTACCCGCAACTGCCCGGGCAGCCTTGGCAGACCAAGTACCCCATCCTCTATCCGCTGCTGCTGGCACTGATTTGGCGGGTCGCGCCCGGCTTTCCCGGCAACGTCCATGTCATCCAGGTCGTGCACACGGTCTTGTGGGGAGCCGGCTCGTGGTTTGCCTATCGGCTGATGCGCCAGGTGTGGGAGGTCCCCCGGTGGTTGGCTGCCGCCGGCATCGTTCTCGCATTTCTGGGCACGTCCACGCTGCCGCTGGTAGGAGCGGTGATGTCCGAACCGCTCTACTACATTCTCTCGCTCGCGGCGCTGTGGGCACTGGTACGCGCCTGCGTTCCCCAGGATGCGGCCTGCGCCCCGACATCCGTTACATCGGGGCTGGAAGGCCCGCAGCTTCCCGTTGTCGGGCACGGGCGCATCATCGCTCGGCGCATCGCCCTCGCCAGCCTGCTCGCCGGCCTGGCCTACCTCACACGGCCCATTGGCGTGACGCTGATCGTCGGCCTCATCGTAGACCTGCTCCTGCGCCGTCGCTGGAGAATGACCGTTCTGGCGGCCTTGCCAGCCGCAGTCTGCGTCATCGGCTGGCAGGCGTGGCACGCCCAGGCCGTGGCCCGCAACGCGCAGATCCCCGTGGCGGCGGCGTTCGGCTACAACCTGGGGCACGGGCGCTGGACAGACCTGAACGTGCAGAAGCTGTTGTGGGTCGCATACCACAATACGTCCGACATGGCCCTCTCGCTGACGATCGTCCTGAACCCGTTGCTTTCCGAAACGTGGATCGACAACTGCCTACGGGCCGGTTTGCCCAGCGCCCTCGCGCTGTATGGCCTGATGCTGATCACCGCCGCCTGCGTCGTCGCCGGGGCCATCGTCCTCTGGAAACAGAGGCCGAAGACGCTGCACCTATACATGGCCTGCTACATCGGCCTGCTGTGGGTCTGGCCGGGCAGTCCCTGGCGCTTTCTGCTTGTACTTCTGCCGATGCTCAACGTACTGGCCCTCGTCGGCCTCCGCACAGCCATACAGTACGCCGCAGCCGGCACGCGCTCCGCAATCCGCGCCGCGCTGCGCAACCAATATGCCGCACCTGCCAAGCGGGACCAAGCCCGTTCCGCGCCGTTGCCGGGAGCGCGCATCGCGGCCGTCGCTCTGATCCTCTTGGCCCTGATCTTCGCGGTCAAAAGCGTGCGCATCCACGTCGCCGTCGCCGTCTCACCCTCGTGGCGCCAATACGACCGCGCTCTCGAAGCGCTAGCCGAACTGCTGGGCACCCGCACCCCGCCGGACGCGGTCATTTGCGCCAACACCGGCGGATATCTCTACCTGCGCACCGGACGGAAATACGTTCCCTATCTGGCGTACGACGACCCGATGCCGTTCATGTACCCTCCCGATCGGCGCTTCGCGATGTGCGGGCGCGGCGTGACGGAAGCGCAATACAACGCCTACATGTCCCTGATCTTCGACCACCTGCTCGATTATCTGCACCAGACGGGGGCTACGTACCTCGTCGTCAACGCCCGCGAGAAGCAGCACTTCGAAGAATTCCGGCAGACGGTGCCCGAGCACTTCACCCAACTGGCCGTCACGGGGCCGTACACGGTCTACCAGGTGCTCCGCCCCGTCGGCCTGGCGCGATAAACACTCCCCGCCGGCTCGAACTCGCACCGCTCCAGCAGCCAGCGCGGACAATAGCCCCGCACTGGCGATACCACATACACCAGCCCCGCGCGTAAACGCTCCTCGATTTCCGCCACCGCGTCGTCCGGCACCTCCAGCGCACCCAGCGCTGGCCAGACCTCCACCGGACGCGTCCAACGCCCCGTCGCCATCAGATAGTGCAGCGGCGGGACCGTCGTGCTGTCCGCGACAATCAGAGCCCCGTCGGGCAAACCCGCGTGGACCTCCTCCGCAAAACGCCGCGGCCCATGCTCCCCGGTCTTCCACGGCCACAGGAAATAACGGTAGGAGTCACGATACGGCACGTCGCGCCGCACTCCCAGCGACACCCCGGCTGCCTGCGCCGCGCGCGGCAACGGCCAATAAACCAGCACCGGAAGTGCCGCCAGCACAAGCGCCCCGATAGCCCCACCCCGGCCACGCGCCGCGAGCACGCGCTCCGCCCCCAGCCCGATCAGAATGGCCAGCAGCACGATCGTCGGGATGAAGAAGGTGTACTGATCCGGCACGTCATACCGCATCGCCCACACCAGATGGACCGCGAGCAACGCCAGCAGCGCCCGCATCAGGCCCCACACAGGGCTCCGCCACAGGACACGCAACCCGACCAGCGCCAGCAAAGCCACCGGGGTCGGGAAGTTCAATCCCAGATACAGAACCGTGCGCCCCAGCAGACGTGCGTCCAGGCGCGTATTCAGTACGTTCGCCGCATAGTGCGTGCCGAACAACGCGGAGCGCAATACATCGCCCGCCGGCGCCCCGCTCGCCAGCTCGCCGATGACCAGCGCCAAGTAGATTGACGCTCCAAGGAGCCACGCCACCGCACAGGCCGGCAGCGTCCATCCGCGCACGCGGTGACGGACAAGCAGCCACAGCAGCAAGACTCCCCACACCGGAAGATTCAACAGCGCCAGCAAGTGGTTGCTGACTCCCAGACCGTTTGCCAAGAACAGCAGGACCAGCCAGCAAGCCTGGCCCGTGCGGGCGTACTGAGCCAGACACAGCAGCTCGGCTGTCAGTAGCGCCGTGGAGACGGTGTACACTTCCGCCAGCGTGCAGTGCTGCCAGAACGTGTGCGCCACGCCGAGGCTCACGGCACCGACTGCGGCCGCCACCGTCCGCCCTCTAAGCAGTCGCAGCAGCAGGTACACGTTCGCCACCGTGACAGCCCCGAACAGGCTCGCGACCAAGTTGGTACTGTAGGCCGATTCACCCCATGGAACGGCCTGAACGGCGATGGCGATGACGTAGAACAGCGGGTGACTCAGCGCCAGCCCCAGCCCGCCGCGCAGATCGTGCCGCAGCACGCGAACCTGCGCCAGGCCGCTGTCCTGCCACAGGGGCCCGGGGGCCGCGGTGGCGGCGTAGAGAGCTCCAGCCGCCAGTAGCACGAGGAGATACTCATACGTGCGTACGCTGTCGGCGACCCGCTGCACACTGGTAGCGGACGTGTCTGCGGTCATCGCTTCGCGCGCCACTGTACCCGCGCGGCGCACCGGCTGAAAGGATACTGTCCGAACCGCCAGGCCAGTCTGCGCCTCGGGCTTCGGTGGGCACCGCACAACGCCGCAACGTGCTAGCGCGGCCAGGCGGCGTTGGTGAAGCGGCCGTTGCGGCTGATGACCTTGCCATCAACCTCGACGACGCCGCCGCGATGCAGGTCGCAGACCATGTCCCAGTGGAGGCCGCTTTCGTTCCGGCTACCGGTCTCCGGGTACCCACTGCCGACGGCGAGATGAAACGTGCCGCCGATCTTCTCGTCGAACAGCGTGTTGCGTGTAAAGCGCCGGATGTCGTAGTTGCAGCCCAGGGCCAGCTCGCCGAGGACGCGGGCCCCTTTATCCTGATCCAGCATCTGGACGAGGAAGTCTTGGCCTTTGGCAGCCCGCGCGTCCACCACGCGCCCCGCCTTGAAGGTCAGGCGGACGTCCGCCACCTCGCGCCCCATGAGTACCGCCGGATACGTAAAGTGCACCGTCCCCTCGGTGGCGTCCTCGATCGGTCCGGTGAAGACTTCCCCGTCGGGGAAGTTCTCGTGCCCGCAGCAGTTCACCCACCGCCGCCCCTCCAGGCCGAAGCGGATGTCGGTTCCGCCAGGCGCGCGGATCCGCATCTGCCGGGCCTTGTTCAGGACGTCCACCAGCCGCTGTTGCGCCGTGGCAACCTTCTTCCATGCGGCCACCGGATCCCGCAGATGCAGTTTGCCGCCGCGAAACACGAAGTCGGCGTATTCGCTGAGCGACATTTCCGCTTCTTGGGCGCAACCATGCGTGGGCATCTGAGTCCCGACCCAGCGAACACGCCGCGGGTCACCGGGCGGGCGGGCGGCCCGTTTTAGGAACATGGTCAGGATGGGCCGGCGAGCTTTGCTGGCCAGGGCCTGCCGGGCGGGCGCCACGTTGGTCAGATAGCGGGTGTTCTCTTCGCCCCAGAAAACCATGTACACCTGGCACGCAGCCATCATGTGTTTTTCCAGCGGCGAAGTGTGCGCGAGCTGAAAGTCTTGCCCGTATTTGAGGAACACTTCATGACACAAATCGGATTTGACGCGCACCCACGGATGCCCCCCGGCCTTCAAAACGGCCCGACACGCCGCCGCCAACGCCGGCTCCGCCGCCGGCCCGCCGGTCAGCACCACCAGGTCGTCTTTCTGCACCCCCACGCTGTAACGAACGAGTACCTCCGCGAGTCGATCCAAACGCGGATCGTACATGACCGCTCCTCGCCGTCTCAGGGCCCGCAGCCGTTCCCCGCGATCTTGCTGCGGGCTATCCTTTGAGCCGCCGCACCTCCGCCGTGATGGCCGGCACAACCTTGAAGAGGTCGCCGACAATCCCATAGTCCGCCAGTTTGAAGATCGGGGCTTCCTTGTCCGAATTGATCGCCACGATCACTTTGCTGCCCCGCATTCCCGCCAGGTGCTGGATCGCCCCACTGATACCGCAGGCGATGTACAGGCGCGGCGTAACGGTCTTCCCGGTCAGGCCGACCTGGCGGCTGTGAGGCTGATACCCCGCGTCGCAGGCGGCACGCGAAGCCCCGACGGCAGCATCCAGCACCTCGGCCAGCTCGAAGAGTATCTTGAAGTTCTCTTCGCTCTTCAGTGCCCGTCCGCCGGAAACGATGATGTCCGCTTCGGTCACGTCCTTGATGGAGCCCCCGGTGCGCGCAATCTCCTGCACCTCGATACGCTCGTCGCCTGGGGCCGGCGCGTATGGCAGCGACTCGCGGGCCGCGGTGTTGCCGCTCGACTGCGGGGCAGGAAACGTATTCGGCCGCACGGAAGCCAGCGCCGGGCGATCCTTAGGGAATCGCACGCGGCACAACGCCTTGCCGTTGTACACCGGGCGGCCAACATCCAGCGCGCCGTCCGCGTCGATCGTCAGGTCCACCACATCGGTCGCCAGCGCCGCCCTCCATCGCGCCGCCACCCGCGGCGCCAGGTCCCGCCCCATGAACGTCGCCGGCAGAAGCGTCACTCGGGGCTGCACCTTCTCCATTACGGCGACTAGGGCCGTGCGGTAGCGCAACGCCGAATAATTCGCCAATGCCGGGTCGCTTACAGTGACCACGCGGTCGACGCCCGCCTGCGCCATGGCGTCCGCGGTCGCACTGAGAGCTTCTCCGATCACGCACGCCACCACCTGACCGCCCGTCTTCGTCGCCAAAGCCCGCGCCGGCGTTACCAGTTGCAGGGCGGCCGGATGAAGCTTGTCATTCCGCTGTTCCGCGAAAATCAGAATGTCGTTCGTCATGCGCCACTCTCGAAAGCTAAGAGATTCCTCTCGCACTACGTGACCCGCGGGCCCGGCACACACCCGCCCCGCGCACCCACAGCCCTAGATCACTTTTGCCTCTTCCCGCAGCAGACGCACCAGCTCCCGGGCCGCCTCCTCCGGCTCACCGGGGATGATCTTCCCAGGCGGACGCTCCGGCGGCGGTTGGAAACTGTGCATTTTTGCTCCCCCCAGCCCCGCCAACAGGTCCCCAAAGCCCGGCACCTCCGCCGGCGTCACCACCTTGACCGGCTTCTTCTTCGCCTTCATCAGGTTGGGCAGCGACGGGTACCGCATCTCGCACAACCCCTTGTCGCACGTCAGCAAGGCCGGCAGCGTAACCCGCACGACCTCCTCCGCTCCCTCGATCCGCCGGCGTGCGACCAGCGACTTCCCGTCCGCGGCGACCTCCAATTTGACCGTGGCTCCCACGTGCGGCACATCCAGCAGCTCCGCCAGGGCCGGCCCGAGTTGCCCGCTGTCCAAGTCGATTTCCTGCTTGCCGGTCAGAATCAGGTCATACCCCCCGTCGCGCACGACCGCCCCAATCAACGCCGCCGTTTGAAGCTCGTCGAACGCGTTGTAGCCATCGACCTGCACGTGGATGCCATCATCGGCTCCCACGGCCAGGGCGGTCCGCAAAGCCTCCGAGGCCGCCGCCGGTCCCACGATCAGGGCCGTCACGCTCGACACGTCCGACCGCTTCTCCTTGAGCTGCACGGCCTGCTCGATGGCGAACTCGTCGAACGGATTGACGACCATCTTCACGCCGGCACGCTCGATGTCCTGGCCGCCGGGCTGAATCTTGATGTTGGTTGTCGAGTCGGGGACCTGGCGAACGATGACGAGAATTTTCATACTGGCCTCCTCGATGCGGGCGCAACAGGCCGCTTATGCGAAGGTGCGGCGCATGATAGCGGGGGCGCCGTGGGGCTGCCAAGGACCTGCCGGCGCCGAACAGGTGTTGCTTCCGACCAAACCGCCCGATAAAGAGGGAACAAGGCGCCGAAGCGCAAGCGCTTTCTGTCGGGCATCCGCACCATGCGCATCCGCGAATTGCTGAGCACCGGCCGTCCGAGCTTCTCCTTCGAGTTCTTCCCGCCGCGGGACGAAGCCGGCTTTGCGCAGCTCCGCGAGACTCTCGCCGCGCTGCGTGAGCTACGGCCGACCTACGTCTCGGTCACCTACGGAGCCGGGGGCAGCACCCGCGAGCGCACCATCGAACTCGTCACGAGCCTCCGCCGCGACTACGGCATCGAGGCCATGGCTCACCTGACCTGCGTCGGTGCCTCCCGAAGCGAACTCTATGCGATCCTCCAGCGCCTTAGCGATGCCGGCGTCGAGAATCTGCTCGCCCTGCGCGGCGACCCGCCAGAGGGCCAGACGTTCCACCCACACCCCGACGGTTTTGCGCATGCCGACGAACTCGTCGCCTTCGTCCGGCAGCATTTTCGCTTCTGTATCGGCGGCGCGTGCTACCCCGAAAAGCATATCGAAGCGCTCTCCCCGGAAGCGGACCTCGCCTATTTGCAGCGCAAGCTGGCCGCCGGCTGCGAGTTTCTCATTACCCAGCTCTTCTTTGACAACCAGAGGTACTTCGACTTCGTGGCCCGGGCACGGGCGGCCGGCATCGGCGTCCCGATCATCCCCGGCATCATGCCGATCACGAGCGTGCGGCAGGTTGAGCGGTTCACCCGCACCTGCGGAGCCACCCTTCCGGAGCCACTGCTCAGCGAACTTCGCCGTGTGCAGGACGACCACCACGCGGTTCTGTCGCTCGGTGTGGCCCAGGCCACGGCCCAGTGTCTCGAACTGCTGCAGCGCGGCGCGCCCGGGATCCACTTCTACACCCTCAACAAGTCGCCGGCCACGCGCACGATCCTGACTGCCCTGCAAACGGTTTATCCGCCTGCCCGACAGCCGGCCGGGACGTGATTCCGTCCGGGTTGTGCCATTCGGCTTGACAGCGCGCCGGCGCGTTTTGAACCCTTAGGACGGGGAGAGAGTGCGCGGAGAAATCGCGCTATGCGCGTGGATCAAATCGCCAATCTGCCGGCACTCCGGTCGTGGACATCGCTATTATCCACCCCGACCGCCACCCAACGCACTTCCCGCCAATCGCTTTTCGGTCCTCCCACCCAGGTCGACATCGGGCAAACCGGCTTCACCGCGGTCGGGTTCCGCGACTACACGAAGCTCGCAACCAGCGGCGTCTGGCAATTCGATCTGCAAACCGCTCTAACTCCCAGCGGCACCGCCGTGCCGCAGACAGCACGGTCCGAAAAAGAGCAGAAAGCCGATGAGGCCCGCCTGACGCAAGCCCTGGGCTACCTCGACCAAGGCCGCAACGAAGAGGCCCGCGAGCTGATCAACGAGCTGCTGTCCGAGAACAAGACGAACGCGGCCGCGACGCAGGCCCTCGGTCACGTGGAGCTCGCCGAAGGCCATTACGAGCAGGCCGAGCAGCTTTACCTCAAAGCGCATGCCTTCGACCCGTCCGCGGGCTACGATCGCGACGCCCAGAACGCGCGCCTGCTCAAAGGCGACGACGCCAGCGTCTTGCGGGCCGCGACCACCATGCTGCGCGCCCCCGACCGTCGCGACGAAGGCGTCCGCCTGCTGCTGACGCTGGCCGAACGCAACCCGCAACTGGTCGAGGCCCGCATCACACTGGGCGACGCCCTGCTGGACAGCGGCGACGGCAACAACGGACTCATGCAGTACAGCCTGGCCATCACGTACGCGGACGCCTCGCAACTCGACGGCGTCGCCCGGAGACTGGAAGCACTGGTGCGCGAATCGCCGCGGTCGGCCTTCGTCCGGCAACTCCTCGGCCGCGCGCAGGTCCGCCAGGGTCGGTACGCCGAAGCGGTCGAGACGTTGACGGCCGCGGCCAACATGGCCGACGACCCAACGCTCTACAACAAGGAACTCGCCAAGGCCTACGTCGGGCTGGGCCGCGAGCGGCTCAAGTACGACGACCTTGCGGGCGGCCTGGCAATTCTGGAACACGCCCGTGACCTGAGCCCGACTGACAAGGATGTGAAGGCCGCCCTGGCCGAAGGCTATCTGCGCCGCGCTGACCGGCTGGCCAGTCAGGGAAACGCGACCCGCGCCCTCAATGATTACAAGCGTGTTGCCCAGCTCCTGGGTTCAACCGGCAACAAGAAGCTGCGCACCGACGCAGCCCGCAGCGCCTACACGCTGGGCTTGACGCTCAGTCATCGCCGACAGGCCGCCGGCGAGGAGATCGACACCGAAGTATTGGCCTTCCAGACGGCCTACGACCTCGCACCCGGGAATACGACCTACAAGCGGAGACTGGCGGAGACGCGCGTCGCTCTGGGCGACCAGCATGCAGCCGCCGGCGAGCTCAAGGAGGCCGCCTACGCCTACCAGCGGGCCTGGCAGCTCTACCGAACAGACCGCACCTACCGCGAGAAGACGATCAACGCGTTCCTCGCCTACGGCGACGACCGGCTGGCGAATCTGAACTACACGGACGCGATCAAAACGTATTTTGAGGCCTTCCGCGTCGATACGACGAACGCGACGGCGCGTTCCAAACTCGCCGCCGCCTACTACGCCCGCGGCCTGGACTATCAGTCGCAGAACGACCTGCGCAAAGCCGTTCGTGACTTCCGCGAGGCTGTCCGCCTCATGCCGGACAACGCCGACTACCAAGCCCGTTACGAGGCCCTCCGCGCGTGGGACACCTAGAGACCAACCCCGCTGCCTGCGCCGGGCCGGCCTTCGCCGCGTCGAACGCTGCGAAGCGGAACCCCCGTCCTCAGGAGCGGCCGCGCTTGAGGTGCTTCTCGATCGTTTTCAGCAGCGCATCTCCCCGGAGCTCTGCCCCGGAAGCCAAGATCGCTCCGCTGTCTCCGTCGATCAGGAACGCCGCCGGAATGCCCGTCACGTTGTAGCGAGCGGCGATCTCGAGCGCCCCGTGGTAGATGTTCTCCCACCGCAGGCTCCGCTCCTGAACATACTTTTCCACTGCGCTCAGCGGAACCCGCGGGGCATCCAACGAGACACCGAGGATCACCAGCTCCTGATCGCCAAACCGCTCCTGCGCTTTCCACAGATAAGGCTGTTCCGCACGACATGGGCCGCACCAGGTCGCCCAGAAATCGAGCAGAACCAGCTTCCCGCGGTAGTCAGCCGGAAAGTTCACCGCCTTCCCGCTCATCGTGCGGGCCGTGAAGTCCGCCGCCCGCGGCTCCGCGCTACGCGTCACGCCCGGACCGGGCGGTACGCCGACCCCTCAGCGCGAAGTCCCCGTTCGCTGGAGGTACACGTACGCCGCAAAGGCCAACACGAGAATTCCTGCCACCTGCCAATTCTTCATGGTTTCTCAACCTGCTCGCATTCGGCCCCACGTCGGCGAACCACACTCCCGCGAAAACGGAGCCGACCGCGGCTCTGTTCCGGACCGCGTCCGGCCCGCCGCGTCTATACTTAAGCAACGCACCGCGTTCTTGTGAGGATCATAGCACGCTACAGCCGCTGCCGGCGTGAGATTGGATATGGACAGCAACTCCGCCCCTCTTGCCGACCCCGCCCTGGAGTCGATCCGGGCCAAGGTCCACGCGCGTGTACGCCTCGACGCGCAAGATGGTCTGACGCTGTACCAAACTCGCGATCTGTTCACCCTCGGTGAGCTGGCGACCATCGTCCGCCAGCGCCTCCACGGCCGAAAAACGTTCTACAACATCAATCGCCACATCAACTACACGAACTACTGCGTGCTCCGCTGCCGGTTCTGCTCCTTCTACCGGCCCTACCCGACCGCCGGCACGCCGAACGACAATCCATCTTCTCCACTGCCGACGGCTGGCGCTGAACGGGCCGTGCCGTCCGAGCGCCCGCGACGCGACGGCTACGTACTGTCCGTCGAGCAGATCGTCAGCCTGGCAAGCGAGGCCGCCGCACGCGGCGCGACAGAAGTCCACATCGTCGGCGGCCTGCATCCCACGCTGCCCTTCTCCTACTACACGGATATGTGCCGGGCCATCAAAAACGCCTGCCCGAGCTTGCACATCAAAGCCTTCACCGCAGTCGAAATCGTGCATTTCACCCGCATCTGCCGACCTCGACGCAGTCTCCGTGATGTCCTCCTCGCGCTCCGCGAGGCCGGACTCGACAGCCTGCCCGGCGGCGGCGCGGAAATCTTCGACGACCGCGTCCACGACGAGGCCTTCCGCGCCAAGATCGGCGAGCAACACTGGTTCGACGTGCACCGCACCGCCCACGAACTCGGCATCCCCTCCAACGCCACCATGCTCTACGGCCACATCGAGACTGTCGCCGAACGCGTCCGACATATGCTCAAGCTGCGCCAACATCAGGACGATTCGTTGCGTCACTGTCCGGCGGCGTTCCAGTGTTCCGTACCACTGTCGTTCATCCCGGAGGGCAGCGCGTTATCGCACCTGCCCGGCCCGACCGGCCTTGATGACCTGCGAACGCTCGCCGTCAGCCGCCTGCTGCTCGACAACATCCCCCACATCAAGGCGTTCTGGATCATGCATTCCCCCTACCTGGCCCAGGTCGCCCTTCACTGGGGCGTCGACGACTTCGACGGCACCGTCGTGTCGTATGACATCACGCGCCGCGAGGGCAACGGCGACACCCGGCAGGAACTTCCGGTGGCCCGGATCCGCCAGCTCATCCGCGAAGCTGGCTATGAACCGGTCGAACGCGACACGCTGTACCGTGAAGTGATCCGTACGGCCGCGACGCCGCCCGACGTGCACCACACCGCAGGTCGCAAGGCGTGAACGCGGCTGCACATCTTCCCGCGTAGCCTCGCACGCCCTCCGCGGGGCACGGTTCGCCACCTCGCATGGACGTCGCCGCTGATCTAGCGCCCTCGGACCTCGGCGATCGCCGCCCGAAACCCCGGCAACGCCCGCTCGATCACCTTGCGCTCGACGCAGAACGACACCCGGATGTGCCCAGGCCGTCCAAAACCCCGGCCCGGTACCGTCAGAATCCGATGCCGCAAAAGCACGTCCACGAAGGCTACATCGTCCTCGATCGGCGTGCGTGGGAACGCGTACAGAGCTCCTTGCGGCATGACCAGCTCGTAACCGTACTCGCGCAGCGCCCCGCACAGCAGGTCGCGATTGCCGCGGTAGAAGCTCACGTCGCACAGCGCGTCCGCACACCGGGCGATCACCCGCTGCATGAATGCCGGCGCGTTTACGAATCCGAGCGTCCGGTTCAGCATCGTCATCGCGCCCAGCAGCGGACCGCGATCCGGCACGCTCTGCGGCACGGCGATATACCCGATCCGCTCCCCTGATATGCTCACATCCTTCGAGTAACTCGAAACGATCAGGCTGCGGGGATAATACGCCACGGGTGTCGGACACCAGTCCAGATCGTAAATGATCCGCCGGTATGGATCGTCACAGAGCAAATACACTGGCTGGTCCGGCCGGTCGTGCCGCGCCAGTAACTCGGCCAGTGCACGGCACTTCTCCGCTGTGTACACCGCACCACTGGGATTGTTGGGCGTGTTCACGATGATCCCCCGGGTACGCGGCGTAAACGCGGCCTCCAGTGCAGCCAAGTCGGGCTGGAACTCGCCGTCGGTCTGCACCAGCACCATCCGTCCGCCGGCCTGCTCGATATAGAAACGATACTCAGGGAAAAACGGCGCCAGCGTGATGATCTCGTCGCCGGGGTCGCAAATCGCCCGCAACGCCACGTTCATCCCCCCCGCCGCCCCGCAAGTCAGAATCACCGAAGCCGCGTCCATCGGCAGCCGATATTCGCGACTGACAAACTGCGCCACCGCCGCCCGGGCCTCATCAAAACCCGCATTCGGCATATACCGATGGGCAACCGCGCGCCGCTCCGCCGCCACGGCTGACACCGCTTCGAAAAACGCCGGCGGCGGTTCGGCGTTCGGATTCCCCAGCGAGAAGTCATGCACGTTCTCCTCGCCGTACTCCGCCTTGAGCCGCCGCCCCTTTTCGAACATCTCCCGGATCCACGATGCCGCCTGCATGTCGGCCAGGACCTTCTGCGCGACGGCTCTTGTCATGACGGGCCCTCGTCTCTCCCGATCCCTGACTCGGCTGAACGCAGCCGCCCGGATCTCTGCGCAGCGTAATGCAATCAGCAAAGCCCGCCAACTGCGGCGAGCACACAGCACAGGGGAAGTGCGACCCGCCGAGGAATCAGGGCATCAGACACTATCTGCGCGCTGTAGACCAGAACCTGCATCGCTCGTCAGGCCCGCCCCCAGCCAGCGTCCACAACGACGGCCTCAGCCGCTGGCGCCTTGGCCCGATCGCGTTTACCCGCGTGCGCGTCACAACCGCCGTCATGGGCTAGCAGCACTGGGCTGCGTCGGCGATGAAAGAAGCGGCTGGTCGGCGAGCTTCTCAAGATACTTGCCGTACAAGTCCATCAACAGTGTCACCGCCTCGCCGCGGTTGGCCTGACCAAACCGGCGCAGGGCACCCACCAGCCGCGCGGCCTGATCGCCGTCGCCGCGCTGTACCGCCTCGATCGCGCGCCGCCGCAGTTCCTTGCCCAGTTCGCGAATCCTTTCCCCGCGGTCGAGCATCTCCTGCTGAAGTGCCGTGCGCTGCTCGGCGGACAGCGCCACAAACTCCTTCTCGCTGAGCGGATACGGCCGCCAAGCGCTGTCGGCCGCTCGGTCATCGTAGAACTTGAGCACCCCGGCGACGGCCTCATCGCGTCGGCCGGCCGCCCAGTCGTCCAGAACCTGCAAGATAGGCGCCGACTCCCCCGCGCCGTGCGCAGGGCCCGTGGAAGCAACCTTCCGGGGCTGTCCTTCGGACGCCTGTGAAGGGCCCGACGCCGGCGGCCGCGAACATGCCACCGGCCCAACGATCAACACGACCCAAAGCACCGCCGCAACCTTCCACATAGTCTCCGGTCCTTACCGCATTGCCAACATCGTGAATCGAAATTCGCATACCGGCGGCGCGCTCAATCAGAGCCCGCTACGCGCGTGGCGGAACGAAGCCGCACTGGTGTGCGAGGTTGAGATAGCGCGCCACCGATCCGTGAATCGTCATCCGGCACAGAAATCCCTCTTCGACGGGCAGCGCGCGCTCACACCGCCCGGCCCGCGGGTCGGGCGCGAGGCTTGAACGAGTGCGGCGTCCACCCGACGCAACTCACGTCGACACCGACCACCCGGCCACCGCGTACCCGGACGAGTCTAACAAGAATGCCCGCGAAATCTCCGCGCGACGTCCGTCTGAGTTAGCGCCCACCGCAAGGCTCGGCAGAACGAACAAAAACGCAACCGTCGTCGCTCCACACGCGCTGAACACCCTCAGTGATTCTGAAGGCGCTCTCAGGAATATGCATGCCCAGCTCCATACGCGTAATTTGGTAGCTGACGCGCAGGGCTTCGGCGCCCGAACTGTCATAAGCGCTTACCACGACCGAGTGGGGAAGACGCCACTTCCCGCCGGCGGCCGAGACCAACCGATAATCGCCGAATTCGGTACGGGTCAGCCGATCTCCGTCTTCAGAGATACGCTCGATGGCGTGGATGCAATGACGCGTCTCCGCGGGCACGTATACCCGGAACGTATAACGCCGACCCTCGTACACACCACCCGGAAAGCTCGCTGCCTCCAAAGTACCGTCGTTCACATCCACGCGCTCCCACGCCGCCGCGCCGAAATCCACATCGCGGGGTGGACACTCCTGGATGTCCTTGAACCGCAGCCAGAGGTGTGCGTTCGCGTCAGTCAGCGGGTAATGAACCTGCACAAGCTCGAGCAACGGGTCGGGCAGCGCCGGCACGGCGCCCCGCCGATCGCCAGCGGACGAAACCGACAGGGTACCATCCGGCAGCAGGAGCTGGTACCTCTCGCCATCGTAGGCCACCTGCACCATCATCCACGGCATTTTGCTTGGGTCTACCCGACTCTCCCACCGGTAGCGCGGCCCCGAACCCCAGAACTCAATATACCCCGAAATCGGTTCCCCCGGCATTATGTCAGCTCCCCAAGGTGCCGCCAGCTCGTCGGTAGCCCACACCTGAACCGACGCGGCCGCGGCGTAATGAACCGCGCCGATGCCGCGCAGCACCGCAACCGGGTCCGGCGGCGCCGACTTGGCTGGCAGGTCGGCGCCTGTCGCGGCCCGCGGGTGCCAAGACCACTTGCCGAGCGCGACCGCCGTGAGCAAGATCAACAGTACCCCATACCGCCACCCCCAACGGCTTTCGCGGAGTTGAGTTGCTCTTATCATGCGCAGGCCCCGTCAATTAGGCTGAGGCCCGCCGGCTTCGCACACCTCTCCGACAAGTGGCGGGCCACATGGCTCCCATAAAATCCAGAACTTCCTCCGCACCCCGCAACCAACGCTCCCCGCAGCAGGCGACCAGCCAGAGTCGGCAGGCGGGCCAATCGCGGACAGCGACGTCGGTAATGGAACGCACCCCGAGGGAGCAACCGTCACGCACGGAACACCAACAAAGCATTGATCAATTTGCGGCTGAGCGCGTGTTTGCCACCCCGACCGCGCGAACGCTAAATGCCCGAATACAATGGAAATCTGGAGAATGCGTCGCAGTAACGTGCTTCTTTGTTTGCACATACTGCTGCCTAGTCGGCACCCAAGCGCGTACGTTTCCGCCCGGTCCCCAAGCCGCGGCATTACTGTCCTACATCGACGAATCTTATTCTCTAGATAAATCCTAGTCAACCTGTGTTCTACGACCACGTGTCATCGCGGGGCTCGTGGGGCAGTGACGCCTCGCTAAGAGCGCCTAACAAGACCACGGCCGAGCGGAGCCGCGACCGTCAGGGAACGGTTTCTCCGCACGTCGGCCCGCTTCCTTACGGGCGCGGGTCGGTTTTGTCAGGCGCTCTAAGCCGATCGCCCACACCCGACACCGCCTTTCCGTCCCAGCGCTCGAATCCGCGTCGGCCTCCCCGGAAGGCACACGCGAGGCCCCTCGCGCTGGTGCCGCGAAGTCGTGGCGCGCGGGCGGTTACGCTTGACAGCCAGCCTCGGAACCGCTAGTATCGCTGGTAAGACGATGTATTACTGCTGGCCAATCAAGGGTCGGATAGCGCGTCAGAACCGTCAGTGCTTGCGTGTCCTGACCGCGCTACTGACGTGCGCACCGACCCTTATCGTGCCGATTCCGCATTGGCATCACCATTACGCCCCATCAACGCCGGGCAGCGCCGCCGCAGTTGTAACGGACGCCCAGCCGACCTGTCGCTTACCCACGCTCGCACACGACGACCCCGCCAAGTGTGCGGCGTGCATCACGGCGCAGGTGGTCAGTGCGGTGGATCCGCAGCCCCCACCCTGCGTTGAGCCGCGGCCCGTTGCACCTGTGAAACAAGAGCCGCGGTCTGTGCACGTCTACGCGGAACTCCCCGCACCGCGTGCACGCAGTCCTCCACTCGCGCCCGCCTGCTGACACCCGGCGGCCCGCGCGGGCGCGCCGGGCTGGTTTGGCATTCCCAGCACTGACTGGTCGCTCGTAGTACGCGACCGCAGGCATCTGCCAGCGGTTATGTCCGCGCGCGAGTTTTTGGGACAGTTGGTCGGAGGATTTTCATGGCAAACCCGCGGGTAAACCCGCCGGCTGCTGGCCGCGCATTTACGTTGATCGAGCTGCTCGTCGTGGTCGCGATTATCGCGCTGCTGATCTCGATCTTGCTGCCGGCCTTGGGCCGGGCACGGGATAGCGCCAAGTCCGTGGCTTGCCAGAGCAATTTGCGGAACCTCGGGACCGCGCTGCGCATGTACTGCCAGTCCAACAACGACTGGTTCCCCGAGTGGGGTTTCGCACACGGGGGCGGCGAAGCTCGGGCCGCATACTCCTGGATCCGCACGGTGAGTCCGGACTATGGCGAGAACCCGAAGATTTTGCGGTGTCCGATGGACCGTAGTCGCTACTGGACCACACCGATCAACGGGAAGCTCCGGCGCACCAGTTACGCCACCAACTTCTACATTACCTGTCCCGGCGAAGACAATCCTTTGTACGCTCGCGATGGGCACGCCTACAACCGTATGGACTACATTCGGCGACCGGCGTCCACGATCTTCTTCGTCGAGCTCGCCGAGGGGCCCGTCGGTGACAAGGATTACACGCTCGCCGACCACATCCATCCGGAAACGTGGGCGGACTTCTATCCGGCACACCGTCAGGAAGCCGCCAAGGAGATGGCGCTGGACCGACATACCCGACAGGCCAACTATGGCTTCGTCGACGGTCACGCCGAACGACTGCCGTTCGAGAAAACATTTTCCATTCTTCGCTTTCAAGGCGAAGAACCGGAGTGGGAGTACAACAAGTACGATCCGACAATCGCGCGCTGAGCCGCGCGGCTGTCATTGAGGGAGAAAGGAATCATGCGTCAAACGTTCGCCTTTTCTGCACTGCTCGTGATCGCGTTCGCAACCATCGTCACTCAGGCGCACACCGGGGACTTCGAGGTCGGCGTGGATCCGACCGGCAACCGCATTCTGGTCGAGTTCGATCCGGATGCGTTCCCCTGGGTGCTGCCACTTTCGGAAGACCCCATGTTGCCCGGCTTCGCGCTGGATGACCCCGGCTTCGTCAGCCTGGAGCCCGACGAGGCCGAACCGGGCGTCTTCGAGCCGCTCAGCCCCGCTGCGATCATTCGCATGCAGGTCCTGTCGGTCAGCAGCCCTGAATTCAAAGTGTGGGACCCGCTCGGACCCGGCGAGGACGGATTCCAGATCATCGGCACGCGCCTCTGGCAGCTCGGCTCCCCGCACTTCGACACGCACTGCTGGTGGCACATCGACACGACCGACCCGTCGTATGATCCATCACACGGCCCCTGGAGTGTCACCTTCCGCCTGCTTGATGCCGCGCAGGTGCACCTCCCGTCAGAACCGATTACCGTGACCTTCCTGCCGGAACCCACCTCCCTGGCTGCCGGCCTGGTGGCGCTGTTGCTGGTCCGGCCGCGCCGCAGCGGAACGCCCAGGTGAAGGGAAACCCACATGAAGAGGAACTGCCAGATGACCGTTCGATACACCATCAACAGCCGCGCGGCACCCGCCCCGTCCCTGCGGACCGGGCGTCTTAGTGCTATGCGCGCTTCTGGCTCATGCCGGTCGCATTTCGATCGGCTGTCCCAGTTCCTTGCACTATTTGTTGCCGGGCTGTTTGTGATGGAAGCCACCGCTCAGCACGCCGGGGACATCGGAGTCGGCCGAAACAGTGCTGGCCAGTTGATGATCCGCCCATACGACCCGAACGACACGCCGTGCTTCGACCCAAACGAGGGCATCGGGCTGCTCGTACCGGTACCGGACCCACCGACCCCGCCCACGAGCTTCCGGAGTACCAGTCCCGGTTTCGACGCGAACTTCGGCCCCGCACCCGAATGGGATTACTGGCCGCTGGAGTATGGTGCGTCGATCCGCCTGGTCGCTGTGGAAGACCCGGCCCCCGCTTTCTACGTCAAGTACAGCACGCAGACGATTCGTCACGCGGGAGACTGGATCACGCTCGGCTCCTACGTCTTACACCGCCACCCCGTGTTCATTGTGGATTGCAACGACCCGGCATATGACCCCATACGCACGCTGTGGTGGTGCACTTTCGTTCTCCGGGATGTCGGCTCCACGGCCTATACGGATTCCGACCCGTTCAAGCTGCGGTTTGGGCTCGTGCAATGTCAGCCGGGAGACGTCAACGGCGACGGCGCGGTGACCTTCGCCGACATCGACCCGTTCGTTGCAACGCTCGGCGCACCGGAGATGGCGACGCTGCAACAGCGCTGTGCGGCGGACACCAACCTCGACGGCTACGTCACGTTCGCGGACGTCGATGGGCTGGTGGAGCTGCTGAGCGCCACGGGGCCATAACAGGCGCCCGAGGCGGGGTTGAAGTTATCGGACTTCGCTGCCCAGGCGCTTACGTGCGATATTCATTCTCGCTCCCACGCTGAACGATAACGCTGGTGAGCCGCGGACCGGTCCAAGGCGGCGGCCTGGACCGGTTTGTGTTGCGCGACCGGCGCAGTAGGCAGTCTGTCCACAGGCTGCCTCGCCGACTGAACATGAACTTTCCCGCGGCGCGAAAGGACGCGCGAACCATGTCCAAACTCGATGAAGCCATCGCCGGACTTCAAGATGCCGTTCACACACCCCTGACCCGCAACGACCTGGGCCGTTTGGCACAAATGCACTCGTGGGCGCAGGTTCTCGCCGACGAACAGACGACCACGGGCACGCCGGAAGCCGATTCGGCGCTGCACAGGCTCGCAGCCGAACTTGTCTGCCTTCTGGAACGCATCATCCTGGACGAAGCGGCTGACCCGGTCGCGGGCATCACTCGCCTGCCTGAAATCGTCGGTGTGTTGGAAACCCTCGCACGAGGGCAACAGGCCGATGTGCAGCCACTGCTAATCGCCATTGAAGCTGCCATTAAAGGTGCGGCCGCAGCACAGCCGGCCGCCGCGACAACTCAGCCGGCCGCGCAGCCTGCGGCCGTATCAGCGGCCCCGTCCGCTCCGACCGTACCCCGCGTATCCGCTCCCGGGTCGAACGCAGCGCCTGCGGCCGGAGCCGCTCACGACGCCGTAGCGTCGCCTCCCAAGCCGACCTCCGAACCCACGATCGCGGCAGAGTCGCGAACACCCGCGCCGGAGGTGGAGCCGTACGTGAGCGAGCCGCTCGTCCTGAATATGAATGAGCGCGAGCATCTCGAGGGCTTCCTGGCCGAGGCCGCCGAGCACATGGATACGATCGAAGTGGCGCTGCTGGACGTCGAAGCCAATCCGACGGACCTTGGCAAACTCAACGAGCTCTTCCGCCCGTTCCACACGATCAAGGGCATCGCGGGCTTCCTTGATCTGCGCGACATCAATCGTCTGACTCACGAGATCGAGACCATCCTCGACCTGGGCCGCAAAGGGGAGCGCCGCATCACTCCCGCCATCGTCGATCTGATCTTCGCCGGCGTCGATGCCCTGAAAGCGCAGCTCGCGGCCATCCGGCAATATCTGGCGAACCCGACCGGCGGCCCTTGCCCCCAGCCGGACATCACCGAAATCATGGCGAAGCTGCGGCACGCCGCAGCCGGTCACACGGAGTCCGGGGGGCAGCCCGCGCGTCCACGGTTGGGCGAAGTGCTGGTGGCCGAGGGCGTAGCCGCCAGCAGCGACGTGGAAGCGGCGCTTGAGGTCCAGCAGCGGGTTCCGCCGCCTCGTCCGAAACTGGGCGAGATCCTGGTGGAAGAGGGGATCACTTCAGAGGCCAGCGTTCGCCGGGCGGTCGCCAAACAGCAGGAAGGCACGCAAGCGCTGTTGGACACGTCCATCCGCGTCGACACCGCCAAGCTGGACATGCTCGTCGACGCGGTCGGAGAGCTGGTCATCGCGCAGGCGATGGTCGGGCTGCACCCCAAGATTCATGAAGACGACAAGCTGCTGCGCAGCGTCTCCCAGGTGAACAAGATCGTCCGCGACGTGCAGGAAACGGCCATGGCCATGCGGATGGTCCCGATCGGGCAGACGTTCCAGAAGATGCGGCGCGTCGCCCGGGACGTCGCACGGAAGGCCGGCAAACTGGTCGACCTGATCCTCAGCGGCGAAGACACGGAGCTGGACAAGAACGTCATTCAGCAGATCTCCGACCCGCTCGTCCACCTGGTTCGAAATGCCATCGATCACGGTATCGAGACGCCCGACGTACGTCGCCGGCTCGGCAAACCCGAGACCGGACAGGTGCATCTGCACGCGGCGCATGAAGGCGACAGCATCATCATCGAAATCCGCGACGACGGGCGCGGTCTGGACCGCGATCGGATCCTGGCCAAGGGGCTTGAAAAGGGACTGATCCGGCCCGACGAGGCCCTGACCGACCAGCAGTTGTTCGCGCTGATTCTCCAGCCGGGATTCTCCACCGCCGAACAAGTCACGGATATCTCGGGCCGCGGGGTCGGCATGGACGTGGTCCGCCGCAACGTCGAACAGCTCCGCGGAAAGATCGAGATCCAGTCGGAGAAGGGCGCCGGCACGACGATCACGATCCGGCTGCCGCTGACGCTGGCCATCATCGACGGCATGCTCGTCCGCGTCGGCCGCGAGCGGATGATCATTCCGACCATTCTCATCGAACAATCCCTGCGGCCCACGGCGCAGCAGATCGTTTCCGTACAAGGGCGCGGGCAGATGCTCCAGGTACGGGGCGAGCTGTGCCCGCTCGTGCAGCTTGCGGCCCTGCTCGACTATGGTCCGCCGGTCGACCCATGCGAGAACCTGGTCGTGATCGTGCAAGCGGAAGGCCGAAAGGTGGCCCTGGTCGTGTCCGAACTGATCGGGCAGCAGCAGGTCGTCATCAAGTCGCTGTCCGGTCAGCTCAAAGGGCTTCAGGGAATTTCCGGCGCCGCCATCCTGGGCGATGGACGGGTCGGCCTGATCCTGGAGCCGGGCGGCGTGCTGGCGCTGCACAACCGCCGACAGTGTCCGATCTACCGGCCGTCGGCCGCGGACGAACCCGCGGCAGCCGGTCCCCAAGTCACTGACGAGTCGCCAGTCCTTGTAGCTACAGGAGCGTGACGTATGACTACTATCGCAGAACCGGTCAACACGCAGCGTACCAGTCTGGGTGGCAAGTATCTGACGTTCAGCCTGGCCGGTGAAGAGTACGGCCTGGAAATCCTCAAGGTCCGCGAGATCATCGGGATCATGGACATCACCTCCGTTCCGCAGGTCCCGCCGGAAGTGAAAGGCGTCATCAACCTGCGCGGCAAGGTGATACCCGTCATCGACCTGCGGCTGAAATTCGGCATGGAGGCGGCGCAGTACACGGACCAGACCTGCATCGTGGTCGTCGACGTCGGCACGCTCGTGGGTGTGATCGTCGACACGGTGCAGGAAGTGCTGGACATCGATGAGTCGCAGATCGATCCGGCCCCGGCGCTGGGCGCGGCCGTCGACACGTCTTTCATTCTGGGCATGGGCAAGGTCAAGGACGACGTGAAGATCCTGCTGGACATCGACAAGGTTCTCGGCCGCAACGACATCGCAGCCGTGCTGGAGTCCGTCGCCGCGGCCACGCAGGACCAGCCGCCGGCATGACCATCGTCGTCGACATCGCGGATCTGGCCGTCTCGAAAGATCCCAACGCCACGCTGATCACCTATTCCCTCGGGAGCTGCATCGGCGTGGCGATTTGGGATCCGGTGGCACGGGTCGGGGGCATGTTGCACTACATGCTGCCCGACTCCACGCTTTCGCCGGACAAAGCGGCCAGCAGTCCCGCGATGTTCGCCGACACGGGTATTCCAAAGCTGTTTCGCGCCGCCTACGAGCTCGGGGCGACCAAGCAGCGTCTGGTCGTCAAGATCGCCGGGGGAGCCCAGCTCCTGGATGACCACGGCACGTTCAACATCGGCAAGCGCAACTACCTGGCCCTGCGCAAAATCTTCTGGAAAAACGGGGTCATGATCGCCGCGGAAGATGTCGGCGGCGCCATCAGTCGCACGCTGCGGCTGCACGTCGGGACCGGTGTTGTAAGTATCAAGTCGCGCAACCAGGAGGTGATGCTATGAGCGCCCCCGCGCTGGACGACATCGTAGCCCGGGTGAGCACCCTCCCGCCGCTGCCCAATACGGTCCACCATCTGCTCAGCGTCATCAGCGACCCTACCAGCTCGCTGACCGAGATCGTGGACAGCATCCGCTACGACCAGACCCTGACGGCCGAGGTGCTACGACTGTGCAATTCGGCCTACTTCGGCCTGGCCCGGGCTGTGGAAACGCTTGACGATGCTGTGCGACTGCTGGGCACGGCCAAGGTGCTGCAACTGGTCGTCGCCGCCCATACGCGCGTGATGTTGTCCCGCCCGCAGGTCGGTTACGGACTGCCGGCCGGCGCGTTGTGGCTGCACTCGGTCGCGGTCGCCCTGGCTGGCCAGCGACTCGGCCAGCGGATGCGCCTGCCCCAGGCCGGCCTGGTGTTCACCGCCGGCCTGCTCCACGACGTCGGGAAAGTCGTGCTGAATGAATTCGTCGCTGAGGAATACGCGGAGATCTTTGCCCACGTGAATCGCGAGCGGTGTACATTCGCCGAGGCCGAGGCCCGCGTGCTCGGTTTCACCCACCCGGACGTCGGCAGCCGACTGGCGGAGGCGTGGAACCTCCCCCCCGCCATTACCCGCTGCATCCGATACCACCACGACCCGCAGGGCCTGCCGAACCCTGACCCCCTCGTCGACGCCGTTCATCTGGCAGATGCCGTCTGCATCGCACTGGGCATCGGCGCCGGCGACGACGGACTGGCGTACCGCGCGTGCGCCCCCATCCTGCGGCGGTACGGACTGGCCGAAGCGGACTTGGAACTCATTGGCGCAGACACGGTGGCGGAACTGAAATCCGTCCAGGCCGTGCTGGCCCCCAAACGGTAGGAAGATCACCATGGGTGTCAACATCCTCATCGTCGACGATTCCAACACGATGCGGGCGGTGATCAAACGCACCCTGGCCATCAGCGGCCTGGATGTCGGCGACGTCTACGAGGCGTCCAACGGGATCGAAGCACTCGCCCGCATGGCCAGTCACCCCGTCGGCGTTGTGCTGCTAGACATCAACATGCCTGTGATGAACGGGGTCCAGTTCGTGAAGCGCGTCCGTGACGACCCCCGGCTGTGCGACATCCCCGTCATCATTACTTCGACTGAAGGCAGCGAAGCACGCATCGAAGACCTCATGCGGGCCGGCGCTCGTGGCTACGTCCGAAAGCCCTTCCGACCCGAGCAGCTTCGCGATGCCCTGACGCCGTTCGTGGGACTGGCGCCGATCTCGGCCACTGACGGGAGCCAGCATGATGACCTGGCCTTCTAGCCTCGCTCCGGACACCTGCTTCCGGGGGCCGCACCCAGGCGCCTGGCCGCCCCCACTGGCCGATAAAAAATATCCTCCGGTCCCCCGGCGGGGGTGCCCCGATTCCGCTTCACGCTATAATGCCGCCGATAATCTCTGCTGGTGCAGCTATGGTTGAGAAAACCTGCAATCTCTGGCTGGAACCAGCCGACTATCGCTGCATCCTGACCTGCGGTGCCGTGACCGGCGGCGAAGCCGTGCTCGAGTCCCGTTCCGCCCGCGAGGCTGCCAGCCGCTTTAGCGGACTGGCAGCCGACCTAGGCCGCCTGATCACGGCCCGCGGCAACCACGTGCATCTCATCCGACCTGGTTTGTGCTCCTTCCCCATCAAGCAGTATCAGTGGTCTGGGCCCAGCCTCCAAATCATCGAACGTAGTGCGCGCGAGCTGGTCGAGCTGGTCGGAAACGCGAAGACTCTTCTGCCCCGCCCGGGCTGCGACGAAGGCGAACTGAAGTGGGAAGATGTCGCGAAGGCCCTCGCCTTCCTCCCCGACAACATCGTCGTTGTCAACCAGACCTGACCCGCCCACCCAGCGGGTTCCCCAGGCTCTACCCCACCCGATACCCCATCACGACCGGAATGCCGCCCGGCAGAAGCCGCGGGGGCGGAGTGACCGTCACCGCCAGTTCCAGAACCTGCGGCGCATCCTCCGCCGGCCGGGCCTGCACGCTGATCTGTTGCTCGTCTGGCGGGACATCCTCCATCGTCATCCAGTCTCGCACGTGCGCCAGCACGAAAGCCACCAGTTTCTCCTGGGGCATGCCGACCAGGTACGGTTTGAGATCCAATAGCAAGCTCGAAAGCCGACCCGCAAACAGACGGTAGGGCAAGCTGACTTCGAGCAGGGCAGCAGTGTCGCCGCGGGCGGGACGTGCGGCGGTGAATCCGTTGCACACGACCACGTCCGCCTGATCGCGGACGCCGATGACCGCGTTGAGGCCGCCAACCGCGAGCTCTTGTGCTTTGTCGAGCAGAAGTTGTGTATCGGCCGGTCCGTACTGCTTGTCTCCCTTCTTGCCGCCCAGACCAATGGCGAAGCCGCCCAGCCGACCGACCATCCCCGTCGGCCACCCGGTTTCTGCGACGCTGCGGGCGATCGTGCAGGCGGCCGCGATCGCGCCGCTCGTCCACACGAAGTCGCTCTCCGCCAGACACTCCTCGCGATAGCGGAAGTCCAGTTCGTCGCCGTCGGCCGGCGTCCATGGCGCCCGCAGCAGGCAGCGTCCAAACACCAACCCCAAATGACGCGCGTGCGGCTGCCCGCGAAGCGTCTTCCACTTGGCGTACTGCCACTGGTCGAACAGCGACACGATGCTCGGCAGTGTGGGAACTTGCCACGCGTTCTTGACGCCCAGAAATTCGGCCGAGACCCCGCTCAGCAGGACGGCTGGCAGACTGCCAGCATGCTGCGCCAACTCGTCGAGCGTTTCCAGATCCCGGGCGGAGTTCGTGAATTGGGCGTCCACGACGATCAGATCGGGCGCCTCAGCGCCGGCATCGAAGACCGGATCGATCAGCAGACGCACGAGTCGCTCCGTCAGCGCAGCGCGCGGCGCGTGCAGCACGGACAATTGCAAATGCTTGCGGAAATCCATCTGCGTGATCAGAAATGCCAGCCCGCGCCACGCCGCTTCCAGTCGCTGAACCGCCGGCGCGTGCAGGACCGTAGTCAGCCACACGCTCACACGCCGGTCGATCTCGGCCAAACCCCGACGCAGCGCCAAGGACTCCTCGGCCGGCAACGTCGTCCCGCCGCCCGCCGCCGCGGCCACGACGGCCCCGATCGGCGTCTTGCGCGGCGGGGCAGGCGTTCTCGTCCCGAGGTCGAGGCTCCCCAGCAGCTCATCGACCACGTCTTCGGGAGGCGGGGGCGCCGCGCTCGGGGTCCAACGGATGGCCTCGGGCAGCCAGGCCAAGGCCGGTTGGGTCGCCAACTGCTCGACCCGTCCCGCGAGCTGGGCAGCCGTCAGTTTGCCCCGCAGGCGGCCCACCAACGCTTCGCGTGCTTCGAGAAAGGCCCGTGTAGCCGGGAGCTGTTGGGCCAGCGCCTTGGGCTGGAAGGCCTTGAGCGTGTCGAACGTCAGTTCGACCTCCGTCAGCACGCTACCCGGCAGCAGCGGATCCGCCAGCTTGAAACGCACGGTGGGACGTGCCGAGGCCATCAGCGCATCGAAGCCGTCGGCGTTGGTCGACACCACGCTCTCGTCCAGCGGACCGGATACAGACCCGGCCTCCGTGCCGCCCATGTCCGCCACCAGCAAGATCCGGTAGGGCCGCTCCGTAGTCACCTTCAGCCCGTCCGGCAGTGGCACATTCACGTCCAGATCGGGCGGCAACGGTTCTTCGGTCATCGCCATTCTCCCAGTGTGTCCGGTCGGCGGCCCGCCTGCGGGCATCGCCGACGTCTCGCTCGGCCCCCCGTCCTGCGATCCGGTGGGCAGCGCGGCTACAGCCGCCCGCGGCGCGGGTTCCTCAGCAGCCAGTCACGGATCTGCGCGCGCAGCGCGTAGTCGGACACTTCCGTCCCGCCGCCGCCCAGCGCTCGATCCACGATCGCGGAGGCGATCCGTCCCTCCGGACCGGCGCCGAGCCCGGCATGCCGGAAGGCTTCATCCAGCTCGTAGCCGGATACGCGGGCCAGAACCCGCATGCGCTCCAGGATCGTGCCGCAATCATACGGGTGATAATGCAGCTTTCTGGTCAGGTAGTCGCGAATCTCAGCCTCGACCAGTGAGTTCATCGGTTCTCTCCTTACTTCGGCACCCAGACACCTACCCGAAACGACGTGCTGCTATCAGTATAGCGGCACGCGTGTTGGACTTGCGCCACTTCTCGATCTCGCGTTCCTGCTCATCCCGCGGCAGAGCCATCAGTTCCTGCTCGCTGTGCAGCGGAGGCTCCCGTCGGCCCAAGATGTCCTGCACCCGGGCGATCAGTCGACACGCCCGATCGCACACGCGCAGCGGACGCCCATCCCCCGGCGGCGTTCCCGCCGCCGCCGTCGTGTCCCACAACAGTGCATCCAGTTGCAATAGGATCAGATTCCGCAAGCGCACGACGGCGTCCACCGCCGCCCGCAGCAGCTCGATCCGCTGCGGCCATGGTCCGCGGCCTGCCTCCTCCAGCAATGCCGCCAGCGCCAGTTCCTCCAGTTCCTGCCCGACCAGTGCGGCGCGACCGGCTGACTCTCCCGTACCGCGCGCCCATTCCCGCACGATAGCCGCCGGCGCGTCTTCGGCTGCGTCTCCCAGTTCCGCCGCCAGCCGGCGCAGCCCCACCTCGTCCTGCACACTCAGACCCGCGAGCCGCTGCGGGATGTTCTCTGCGGGCATGCTACCGTCCATCCTTGCCGTCGTCGTCCGCGGTCAGATCCGCCCACTCCTGCTTGTCCTTGTAACGCCGAATCGTCCGGTCGCGCTCCGGATCCGTCTGGAGAAGGAAGGCCCGCTCCGACTCGAGTGCGGTCATCTGCCGCTCGTCCGCCTTCAACAGTTGTCGCAGCAGCAGGTAGGCCTCATCGCAGACCCGCGTAGCCGGCCGACGCTCCTCGATTGGTCCCGGCCACGCCGGGAGCGGCAGCGGGGTCGTGTCGTCCAGCAGCGGACGCAACGCATTGGTCAGCCGCTCCTGCACCACCCGATACGAGTCGATTACCGCTTCCGCCGCCTCCAAACGCTCCGTGGCAGGCACCTGTCCAAATCGGTTCAGCCACGCGCGAATGCCGAGCTCTTCGAGGGCGCGCAGGACGCAGGCGGCCTTGCGACGCTCGTCGCCGCTGTGTGTAGCCCACACCTCCCCCACCGCCTCCAGCGGCGCCCGGGCCTCATCGACCACCTGGCGGATCAGTGCTTCGAGCTGATCCCACTCGTGGCGCTTGAGGGCCGCAATTCGTTTGAGTGCTTCCTTGCCGGTCATGCGTCAGGCTCCTTGGCCGGCGCGCCGCTCAGATGATTCGCCACGGGCCGCTGAACCCGAACTCGCGCAGCTTGGCGAGAATCAGTCGGTTGGCCCGCTCCCGGGCCCACTGGAGACTCGGGTACCACGACTCGTAGTCGTTGCGCCGCGGGTACTGAAACAGTGCCGTGATCCAACAGGGAACGGTGATCGCCATAGACGGTGCCGTGGTAAAGTATGCGAACCGATCGGTCTCGGTCCGCGTCCAACCGCGCCGCTGACGGATAATCCGCCAGTTGTGCCGAAACGTACTGCACCCGAAGTGACAGAAACACCGGCAGCGCAGGTTCGTCGCCCCCAAGTCCATCGGCATGCTCGGGGTATTGTCCCAGCCGGCGTGCAGCAACACCGCCTCCCCCTCGCGATCGCTATAGCCCCAATACTCCTCGGCGAGCGGCTGCCCCTGCGGCAACACCTTGGCCCGCAGATCATCCGGCAGACGGATGCGCCGCAGCCGGCGCGGCACATCGGGGTGAATATCCTCGCGCGGCAGCTCGTCGCCAGCGGCCACCGGGTAGAAACTGTACCCGTGAGCGCGTATGTCCTCGAAGTGCACGCCGATGTACGGGTACCCACATCGCCACAAGCCGCCCGTGTTCGGGTCCGCCCCCTGCTCCCAGTCCTCGCCGGGGTCCGGGCGGCGGCCGAAGCACGGCCCGCGCCCGTAGCGCGCGTGCCCTCCATAGATCACATGCACGCCGGGTGTTTCTAAGGCCCGCTTGAAGGCATCCTTCGTATTGATCACGCGGATCGTGAAACGAACGTGCTGGACGTCGCTGACGTACTCGGCTTGGTCCCCCTGGATCACCACGTCCGGAAAGTCTTCTTGAAGACTGTGCGGCACGCGACAGTACTCCAGCATGCGGCGCGTGTCGCCGCCGTGCTCGCCGGCTTGGCGAACGAAATCCGCGTTCGTGAAATCGATGCCCTGTGCCACAATCAACTCACGCGTCTCGTAGGCCGTGTTGAGGACGTTGGCCGTCTGGCCCTGAGCCGTCGAGCGGGCCGCACTGCTGGTCTGCTCCGGTTCCTCCATCGCCCGGCTGCCTCCTCAACTGCCGTGCTTTTCCCGCAGCTTCTGGCGGGTCGCCTCATCTGCCGCCCCCGTCCCCGGCAAGCCACGGTCGCGCTGGAAGGCCCGCAACGCCGCCTCCAACTGCGCCTTCGAAGCGTTCTCCGGACAGTTGTAGCCCAGGTTGAACAACCGCTGGCACACTCCCCGCCGCGTGCTCACGGGCTCCACCCCGCCCAGCGCCAAGTTGTAGCGATACTCCTTTCCGTCCGTTGCCGTCACCACCAGCCGCGCCCGCCGCGCGTGCCCAGGAATCCGCACATCGATTTCGCCTCGCGCGCCGGTCGTGCCCGTGTACTTCCGCCCGTCCACGTCCAGTTCAAACGATGCCCCCGCCACCGGCTGCCCGTTATCCTCCACGACCAGTTGCAACCGGCTCGGCTCCCCACGCCGCACGAACTTGTGCCGCTGATCCGTCGCGCCGCTCTCTGTCCGCGGCCGCTTATCCGGTATGAACACTGCGTCGCCCGCCAGCAGCACGTTCGGCGAACCCCGCCGTCGCTTGAGCTCCTTGTTGTTGGGATGGTTCCAGATCGTGTCCCAGAAATGACCGGTGCGGACGGCGATGCTGGAGATGCAATCCCCGCTCGACGCTTTGATCCAGCGGCCTCCCGTCACCGGTCCGGGAGGAATCGGAACCGGCCCGTCTTCGGCACCGGACTGCGGCGGCGCATCGGCCGCGGGCGACGATGACGGCGGACTGCCGGTCCACCGTTGCCACGCGGCCATATCCAGGTCCGTGAAGCGGATCTGACAGGTCCCGCTCTTCTTGAGCCCCTGCACTCGATAGGTGCCGCGGGCATCAAGCGCGCCGCGAACCTCCTTGCTGCGCTCGCCGGGCGGCAGCGTGATGACGAAGGGCTCGCCGACGACCGGCTGGTCGGTCTCATCAACGAGTTCGATCTCGATCCAGTGGGTGCCGGTGTCGACGCGTTCGCCAGAGGGGCCGGGCGTGCGCTGCGCCGCCTGCGGCTCGGTTGTTTCGGGTGGCGCGGTAGGCTCCTCTTGGCCCGTCGCACCTTCGCTGCCGCCGCCTCCTCCGCCACCCCCCGCGCCCCCGCCGCCGCCACCGCCGCCCCCCCCACCGCCTTCGTCGCCGATGAGGACGGTCGTGCAGCCGACGGCGATCGGGTCGGCGCCGCCACAGGCTTCCATGACCTTATCGCCTTGCCGGCAGGCAGGCAGGTTGTTGATCAGAACGGTGCTGCTGCCCTTGGTGACGAAGCCGGGGCCATGGGGCACGGTGCCGGCCGGCAGCGGGCAGATGTGCATGTCGGCCAGCCCAGCCATCGCCGACACGACGGCACTGGCCGCGGCCCCAGCCGCCGCCTTGATCCCCTCGGTGTACGCCTGATTCGCTGCCGGCTGTCCTCCCGGAGCGGCCGAGGCCGACGTCCACGTCGCCGTTAGCGTTGCGTTGGTCGAGTTCAACGTGGCCACCTGAGTCGCCGCAGCGCTCGCGGCTGCGGGCGCGCCGGCAGCGGCCGCCTGCGCACCCCCTTGAACCAGATTCTGCGAGATCTGCGCTAGGTCTGCCGCCGCGTCCGCGGGTGTCATGACCGGCTTGGACAGGAACGAGTTCATCGCGTTCGAAATACCGTCCATCGCGGCGGCCACCGAGGACGGCAACGCACGCCAGGCCGCCATGTAGCCGATCAGCACGTTGGTGCTGCCCGGCCCCGGATTGAGCGGGTTGCCGTGCGAAGTCGGATCATTTATGCGTGCGGCCGGCGGCATTGCTCGGCACCTTCCGTAACGCCCGTCCGCGCTGTCGCCGGGGCGGCCGCGTGACCGCGGCCCGAACCCGCGGACCGACCCTCTTATCCGCAAGCCAAAGAGACCGTCAGGTAATCAGGTCGTCCTGAGCGCGTGCGAAAGTCTTCTGATCGTCCTGCTCTTCTTCCGTCAGCGTGTCCAGGAAGTACTCCCGGGCGTGGTAGCCGCGGGTCTTGCGGAATTTGACCAGGTCCGGGTCATCCTTGTTCGGATCGATCCGCGCCATGGCGGCTTTGATCGCCGTCACCGCAGCGGCATCCCCCGCGGCCCGACCGTCCTGCACCAAAGCAAAACCGGCGTGCCGATCCCATGCAAAGGGAGTCGTGTTCTCGTAGGCCAAATACGCCTCCGCCCACCGCTGCAACCGCTGCGGTCCCGCAGGCAGACTCCAAATCGAATCCTTGCGCGTCTTGGCCGAAATCACCCACGGCAACTGGCGGATGTCATACTCCATGTACTCCCCGAGCTTCTCCGGCGGCCCCTTACGCTCGCACTCGGCCCGCAGGTCCGCCACGCGCTTGCGAATCGTTGCGGACGAAGCCCTCGGCGGCAGACTGAAAAACGTCTCAATCAGGACCTCCAGCCCCTCCACCGCCGCCGGACTGTTGACCAGCCGCTCGAACTCCCGAACCGCCTGATTCTGCTGGTCCGGCGTGCCCAGCTCGGACAGAACTACGATCAGCCGGCAGGCCCGCTCCACGTCATTGCGCGTCTTTTCCGTCCCGGTGAAGAAGCCGGCGAACTGCTCGACGCGGTCCCGCAGGGCATAAAAGCGCACCAGATCCGTCGCGCGGCGCATCGGCAGCCCCCAGAGGTCCTTCCGAACGGTGTCGCGGATGAAGCGGCTGACCCGCTCGGGAAGCAGATCGGTAGGCATGGGCTGGCTGGCGCACTCTTTGGGTACCACATACTGCTCAAGTACCTGGCGGGTTTCTTCTTCGGTGTAGGTGCCGAGGCGGGGCATCGTATCTCCTCCGCGTTACCACTCCGGACCCGGGACGCGATCGGTGGGCGCCCCAACGTTACTGCCACCCACGAACGTCAGGGCCCGCGAAACTGCGGTCCCGAACGCGCTGCCCGGCCCCAGCTCTTTCAGCCCCGGGTACGAGCCGTCTGCTTTCAGAACCTGGTACTTGATCTTGAGCGGGGCGTCCATGATCCGCCGCCGACCCGGCATGTCGAACGCGTTTCCGGCCGCCAACCCGCCCATCACCATGAGCTGTTCCCGCTCCGCCGCCGTCACGCAGTGCCCGCAGTGCATCAGGCAATGGCCCATCTCATGGGAGAACGTGTACCGCTCGTCCTGGGCTGGCGTCATCCGGGCCCGCTCCACAATGAACGCCGGCCCGAACGGCAAATGCATCCACGTCGCGATGCCGAACAGCGTCGCACCGCCTTCGACCGCAAACGACCGGATGACGATCGCGTCGAACCACTCCGTTTCGCAGCACGCCTTGAGCAACCGGTGCTCGCGCCGCTCGTCATCCTGCGGAAAAGCTCCGAGAATCGCCGACGTCAGCGGCGTGAACGTCGCCGACAGCCGCGTGTCGTCGCACGTTACCGACGTAATCTCCGCGTATTGGCGGAACTGCGCATCGCGAAACACGAGAATGTCGCGGGACGGCTGCGCGGGGGCCGCGGGCGGCGGATTCGGCCGGTACACCTGCACACGCGTAACGAACCCCTGCGCCCGCAAGGCGGCTACGACCCCGTCCGTGACCGCGTTCACCCGCTCGTTCGCGCCCGGCCGGTATTCCACCGTCTTGCCGTCCACTTCAATCCGGATCGTCGAGGGCCGTGGCGGCGTCCCGGGCGTCTGACCGCTCGCCGGCTGCCCCGTCCCCGTCGTCGAACCGATCGTCAGAATGTTCCGCGGCGGCGGGTGCTTTACGATCTCCTTCAGATGCGGCCGCAGATGCGCCTGCGCATACGTGCGCCGACACTGCTTGTACACCACCCGGCGCACATCCTCGTACGAACAGCAATCGTCCATGATGTGCACGACCAGACGGATTTCCTTCTTCAGCTCGCCCACGTCGGCCAGCACCTCCGCCCGGCATTTCCCCTCGCCGCACATCTGCGGCGTGTACCGGGCCCGCACCTTCTGTTCGAGGATCTCCGTGTAGCGCTTCTCGTCGTCGTTGGCTCCATCGTCGTAATAATCGCCCACGAACAGCGTCTGACCGGCGATCGTGTCCTCCGTGTGCGTCACCAGCCGCAGATACCGCGAGCGGTAAAACGCCTTCTGGCTGGCATTCTGAAAACACTCGACGACCAGTTTCCGGGCGGCATTGCCGGGAATCTTGAACCCGGCCGGCGCGTCGGGATCGGGCCGCGACGTCCGGTCCCGCACAATCTTCGTCGTGCCCCCGCTCGTTTCGCGCTTGTACAGCGGCTGAAGCACCTGAAGCTCGACCGTCACCTTGTCCAGCCCGCGGGCCGCTGCCACCACATCGTGCACCTCCACGCGGAAATGATCGGGGTCGGCGAAGGTCTTCCGCTCGTCATCGGTCATCGCTTCCGGCGTGTCAGCCCCCTTTCCCGAATAGAACGGGTCCGCCGTCCCGTTGCCCGTCGCCCCCGCCTTGTTGGTGATGTAGTTGCTGATGCCCAGACGGGTCAGGCTCGGCCCGCCGCGCTGGTTCATCGCCACGCCCTGCCCCAGGAAGCGCACGGTGGCTGGACGGTAATTCACTCGCTTGCACTGCACGAGCGTCTGATCCGGGGCTTCGGTGGTCTTTTCCTGCTTGTTCGGGACAGTAACCCGGTCCCCCTCATCCAGCACCGCCTTGTTCGCAATCGCGCTGTTGGCCGCCTCCGTCCGGAAATCTTTGCAGTCGCGGAAGCCCGCGTCGGCCGCGAACCGGCATAGATAGTCGCCGGCCCGCGCCGTGAGTACCTGCTGGACCGCCGGCGGGGTTGCGCCCCCGGCCGACGTCGGCACCACACCCGCCGCCGCTGAGGTTACACCCGACGACATACGCACTCCTTCTCTGGGCCGCTCACCTCGTGGCCGCTACGGCGCAGCCCGCGGCGGTATCCGCCGCTACCCGCTCCGCTCCCACGCATCGTCATCCAGATTCGGGAACGTGATCACGCACTGGCCCTCGGGCACGATGACATGCGCGCGCCCGTTCGCATCCAGCGAACCCTCATGCACCTTCCCGTCCGAATCCGTCACGCGATACCGTTCGCCCGGTACCGGGTTGCCTTCCTCGTCGGTCAGCACAATGTCGATGAAGCTTGGTTTCTTCTTCTGGGGGGGCTCTTCGCCCGGCCACTCGTGCCCCGGCACCTCCGCCGGCGCCTCCGGGGTCTCCGGCGTCAGGGCCTGTCCACCGTAGCGCGTGTCTTTGCCGGGCTGGGCGCTGTCAGCGCTGGAGGGATCTTCGGCCTGCGTGGGCGCCGCCGGCGAACAACTGGGCGGTGAAACGGCCGGCCCCGACCCGCTGTTGATGTAGACCATCGTGCCGTTGATGTAGATGCCGCCCGCCGCGATAGTGATCGTGCCTCCGGGCCCCTGCAACTCGAGCGTGCCCCCCGCCTGGATCAGAATATTGCCCCCTACGATGTGCGCGGCATTGCCGGACACCTCGACCTTCTGGTCCCCGCCGATCTTTCCCGCGGTGGCTCCGTCGACGGTGAAGGACAGTGAACCGGCGATCTCCTCTGCCCGGTTGCCGTCCACCTTGAGAGAGTCGTCCTTCTCGATCCACGTCCGGCGCTCGCCCTTGACGTGGGTCTGCTTGACCTTGAAGACCTTTTGCCGATACTCGCCGAACAGCTCCCCGTCCTTTTCGCCGCCGACCAGCAGGTGGTAGCTGCCGCCGACCGTGTGGAAGTGGCTGGCTTTGACGCGCAGGTCCATCTGGCGCTGGGCCTGAATGAATAGCTGCTCTTTGTCCTTGAGGTCTTCAAAGCGGATCTCGTTGCAGCCACCGCCGCCCTTGCTGCTGTGCGTCTTGATGACGCTCTTGGTCTTCTCGTCCGGGAGCTTGTAGGGCGGCATGTGGTCCGCGTTGTACACGCGACCGATGATCAGCGGCTGGTCAGGATCCCCCTCGAGAAACGCGACCACCACCTCCTGGCCCACCCGCGGCAGAAACATCATCCCGTAGTTGCCGCCTGCCATCCCCTGCGCTACGCGGATCCAGCCGGACGAGTCGGCGCCGAACAGCTTGGCCTGCCCGCCCTCGTTGCCCTCGCGGTCCCAATGAAACTGGACTTTCACCCGCCCATACTCGTCGGTGTGAATCTCCTCCCCCTCCGGCCCGACCACCCGCGCCGTCTGCGTGCCCCGCATCACCGGCCAGGGCGTCACCCGCGGCGGGCGGTAAGTAACCGACGCCGGAATGCACTCGAACCGACACTCGTACACGGGCGCGTCGTAGTCCACCAGAGCATTCTGAGCCACATCCTCGATCAGGTTACGCAGCGAGATCGCGTCCATCGGGCTGCTGCCCGCCGCCGCCGCCACGTTCGCCAGATCGCGCGACACCTGCCCGGCGTGGTACATCCAGTGCGTCAGCGCCCGGTGCGCGCTGGCGTCTCCGACCCGCAGCCGGGAGGCGATCTGAAGCAGGGCCTCGGCCAGTTGCCGAACGTTCTCGTCCTGACTCTGCCGCGCCGCCAGCAGCGACTGATGCACCCGCGCATCGAGAATGCCCGACCGTCCGTTGGACCCCGTGGTCGCCCGCAGCGTCGCCTGCTTGCCCTGATGCAGAAGGGCTGTCACGAGATAGGTATCGTTCAGCGTGTCCACCGGATGGCCGGTCAGCGTAAACGTCCGCGCGACCGCCAGCCGATAGGAATTGCTCAGCCCGACGCCGACCGTTCGGCTCCCATCGAACTCCTCCAGGCGCGTGCGGGCCAGCGCCGTGCCGGCCGACTGCTCGGTGTACTCGCCGGGGTAATCGAAAAACTCCAGGCTCTTGTCCCGCCCCGCATCGGCTTGCGCATCCAGCTTGAGCTTCGGATTCTTGAAATTGAAATCGTTCAGCGCCACCGCACCCGGCCGTACCGCCCGCCCCAACCGGAAGCGAAACACGTGCTCCGTCTCGTGCGACATCCCCGACGGCGGGACGAACGGCAGTTCGGCTTCCCCGTCGATCGGCTTGTACGCCCCCGGCCCATCCGCCATCACCAGTACGTGGGCATCCTTGGTCTGCTCGAAATACCACCAGATGCCCTCTTCCTCCATCAGCCGACAGATAAAGTTGTAATCCGTCTCGCGGTACTGGACGCAGTACTCCCGCGGCGTGTAGCTGCCCTGGAGCGCGAAGCGAAAGCGGTCGCTCGAAAACCCCGCCCGCGTGAGCACCTCGGTCACGATGTCCTTCGTATTTTTGTTCTGGAAAATGCGCGAGTTGTACCGGTGCGTCAGCAGCCACAACGCCGGGACCAGCTCCGCCCGGTAGTACGCCTGCCCCACCGTCTGATTGGTCAGCTCGAAGCGGCTGATGATACCGTGGAACCATCGCTCCTCGGTCACCGTATTGATCGACAGGACCGCCGGCTTGCCCACGATCTCGTCAAAATTCACCGCCATGTCGTCGCTGACCAGCTCGATTTCGAACCGGTACAGTTGGCACAGTCCCTCGCTACCCCGGTACCGGATGACCTGAAAGCGGTCCACGTCGCCGCCGGCGACCTGAAACGCGAGCTGCGATCGACTGCGATCCTGCACGAGAGGCATGGCTCGTACCTCACCTGTCGACGGGGGCGACGGATGCGCGGCGACGGCCCCGCCCGCACCCGCCGGGCTGGCCCGACCGACCCACTCCGAAGTTACCCGCCCGTCGCAAACTCATACACAAACTCGTTGTTCTCGACCCGCATGTGGATCGCCTTCGGCGTGCGCTCCGCTGCCATTTCTTCGAGCAGTCGGCGCGACAGCACGGGCAACACCTCGCGGTCAATCACGTGGTCGATCTGTCGGGCGCCGAGGTCCACCTGCTGGCAGCGCGCCGCCATCGCCTCGTACACCCCGTCCTCGACCTCCAGGGCGATCTTGTGCGCCGCCTCCAGCCGCTGCCCGACCTTGCGCAGCTTCATCTTGGCGATGGTCTTCAGAATCTCCGGCCCCAACGTCAGGAACGGGATCACGGTCATCCGGGCCACCAGCGCGGGCTTGAAGTGCTCCCGCAACTGCGGGTAAATCGCCTCGCGCAGGGCGGCGATGTCCACCGGCTCACCGGATTCGCACATCTGCTGAAGAATGTCGGTCCCCAGATTGCTGGTCATGAAAATGACCGTGTTCTTGAAGTCGATCACCCGCCCTTCGCCGTCTGCCAGCGTGCCCTTGTCAAACACCTGGTAAAACAGGTTCATGACGTCCGGGTGCGCCTTCTCCACTTCGTCCAGCAGGACCACCGAGTACGGATTCTGTCGCACCGCCTCGGTCAGCACGCCACCCTCGCCATACCCCACATACCCTGGTGGCGACCCCTTGAGCTGCGAGACGGTGTGCTTCTCCATGAACTCCGACATGTTGATCGCGGTCAGAAACCGGTCTCCGCCGAACAGCAAATCCGCCACCGACAGGGCCAGCTCCGTCTTGCCCGTCCCGCTCGGTCCGACCAACAGGAAAACGCCCATCGGCTGCGTCGGGTTCCCGATCCCGGCCCGCGCGGCCCGCAGCTTCTCCGCCACCGTCGCCAACGCATGGTCCTGCCCGACCACCCGCTGACGAAGACGCTCCTCCATGTTCAAGATCGCCGTTATCTGGTCCCGCACGACCTTGCCCACCGGGATGCCCGTCCAGTCCGCCAGCACCGCGGCGATCGCCGCCGCGTCCACCTGCGGAAACAGTAGTGGCTCATCCCCTTGCACCTGACGCAGCTCCTCCATCGCCGCGTCGATTTCCCGCCGCAGGGCCGCCTCGTCCGACGCCGACGCGGGTGGGCCTTCCTGTCCCGCGGCCGCCTCGACCGGCGGCGATCCGCCCGCAGTCGCGGTCGGCGCAGCCGTCGCCGCCTCCTCGCGACGCGCGATCGCATCGGGACTCTCCGCACCCTGAAGTCGGGCGCGCAGGTCGCGCACGCGATTGACCAGTGCGAGCTCCTTCTGCCAACGATGTTCCGTCAGTTCGCGCTTCTGAAGCACCTCCTGACGCGACGCCTCCATCTGCCGCAGCAGCTTTTCGTCGATCGTGATGCCCGCCGCGTGGTCGCGCTGGAGCGCCTGAAGCGCCGTATCGAGGTGTGTCAGCTCTCGATCGAGGTCTTCCAGCGCCGCCGGCCGCGTGGTCAGCGCGACGGCGACGCGCGCCGCCGCCGTGTCGATCAGGTCCACCGCCGAATCGGGCAGGAATCGGCCGCTGATGTAGCGTTTGGCCAGCTCGGCAGCCGCCACGACGGCCTCATCCAGGATGACGATTTTGTGATGCCGCTCGTACTTGTCCTTCAACCCGCGGAGCATCACCACGGTGTCCGCGATCGTCGGCTCGTTACAGCGCACGAGCTGGAAGCGCCGTTCCAGGGCCGCGTCCTTCTCGAAGTACTTCTTGTATTCGGCCCAGGTGGTGGCCGCGATGGTGCGGAGCTCACCCCGGGCCAGCGCGGGCTTCAGCAGATTGGAGGCATCTCCGCCCCCCGCCCCCGCCCCGGCCCCGATCAGCATATGGGCCTCGTCAATGAACGTGACCATCGGCTGTGGGCTTTCCTTGATCTCCCGAATCACGTTCTTCAGCCGATTCTCGAACTCCCCCTTGATCCCCGCCCCGGCCTGAAGCAACCCCAGGTCCAGCGTCACCAGCCGCACGTTGCGCAGGAACGGCGGCACATCGCCCTGCACGATCCGCAGCGCCAGCCCTTCAACGATCGCGGTCTTGCCGGTCCCCGGCTCGCCCACGATGATCGGATTGTTCTTGCGCCGCCGACCGAGGATGTCGATCATCTGCCGGATCTCGGCATCGCGACCGAACACCGGATCGATCTGCCCCGCGCGGGCCTTAGCGGTCAGGTCGATCGTGAACTGCTCCAGCGCCCCACCGGCCCCGGGAGCACCCGCCGCCCGCGCCTCGGCCGCGGCCGCCTGTGCCGCCGGCCCCAAAACAATCTCGTGGAAGTGGTCGCGCAACTGGTCAACGTCGATCCGCTCCAGCTCCAGCGCGAACTCGCCCAGCTCCACGAACTGCGGGTTCAGCACCAGCGCCAACAGCAGCAACCCCGGCCGAAGCTGCTCGAACCCGAATTCGTCCCCCAACACCGCCGCCGCCTGAAACCATTCCAGCACTTTCGGCGACAACGCCGGCCGCCCGCGATGCTGCCCCGGCATCTGATCCAACGCCCGTTGCACGCCCCGCCGCAGCAGACTCCGATCCACCTTAAACGTGCTCAGAATGGCGTTCACGTCCCCCACCGTCTCGTCCAGAAGACGCAGCAACAGGTGCTCCGGAGCGACGGCGTAATGGCCGCGTGACGCGCAGACGCTGGCCGCCCCCTGAAAAACCTGCACACACTGGGCGTCGCAACGCCGCAAAATCGCCCGCAACTGTTCCGCCGTCGTCGTAGTCGTCGCTTCACTCATCGTCGCAACTCTCTCATGCATCCCGCCGCGATCGCGCGGCCCCGCGCCCCGTGTTCAGCGCTCGCTCCTCACCGCGCCCCGCGCCGGAATTTCTCTGCACGGCGGCCGGCGCCGCGGGCGGCACGGAGCGGGTCGCCGCGGTCGAAAAGCTCACCGATACCTCACCTACCTCGCCGGAACACAGCCACGTCGTCAGCCCCAGCGCCCCCGCCCCGGCGTCGGACACCAGCGGCAAGGGCGGTACCTGTCCCGGCTTGAGCGTCACCTGCAGGTTGAACGCCAGCGGGTCGCAGCAATACAGGCGGGCCAGATCGCAGGTTTGCTGAAACCGGAACCCACCCGGCACGAAGGTGACATACGTGTCCCAATCCACTGGACCAATTGCAATCTGAAACGCCCCCGCCAGATCGTACACCTGATCCCCGACCGTCAGATCCACCCCCAGCCGACTGTTCCGCAGGCCGATCCGGTTCAGATCCGCCGGATCCAGCGGCACCCACTGCCCCACGAACTGCTCGACCCGCACGGGAATTCCGCCCCACCAGTCCCACAGCAGACCGGCCAGCGTCGTCGCCGAGCGCGGATGCTGCGTCAGCGTCCCTGCATAACGCAGCAGCCGCACCGGCGGAACGCCCAGCGTCGCTTCGGTCCACTCCGGAGCGCAGCCGATCAGCCACAACAGGTAGCCCGTAATGACATCGCGCTGCTGGAGCGGAAACGCTCGCTCATACCGGTACTTCAGCCAGCTCCGGTAGAACAGCGCGATCAGCCGGTTGTGAAAGAGGTCCAAGAAGTCGCGCACCGGGTGCGAGCCCGGCACCAACACCCCTTCATCCGCCGGAGCCCCCCCGGCCTCCTCCGTCCCCACCGCCTCGGTCGCCCGCACCACGCTCACCGCGTAGTGCAGCGGCAGCGGCGTCGACACTCCATACAAACCGAGGAAGTGAACCTCCAGCAGCAGCCGTTCCTCGTCCGTCAGCGGATCGCGGAACGTATGCAGTCGCGCCACATCCGTCGCCGGAAACGAAAGCGATACGTCCGGACGGAACCGCAGCCGCTCCTGAGCCTGCGGCCCGCGCTCTCCCACCGGTACCCCCGGCCCCCCGTATCGCTCCAGCAACCAGACCGCCTGGAAGAAGTCGAACTCCCACGCCCGTTGCCGCAGACGGTCCAGCAGCGTCCGGGGCCCGGCCTCCGAAGCGTCAACCAGCGAGTTGGTGAGCTCGGTCGACATCTCAGCTCTCGGCGGGAGTCACCTGCTGACCGGCCCGCGGCGGGAAGGCGTACGTCTGCCCGCTGCGGACAAACCGCACGTTCAACTGGGTAAACGCGTTGACCGTCACGTACGCCGCCAGAAACCGGTCCACGATCGAAGCAAACAGGTAGGCGTCGCCCTCGCCCGCAAAATGATCTTCCTGAAGCTCCAGATCGACCTGGACACCGCGAAGCGGCGCCCCACGCACCATCCGCTCCCGGTACTGGGAGCGCAGCCCGGCAATCCCCTCCAACAGCCGCTGATGAGCGACCGCCCGCTGGGCATCCTGCGCCGCCTGAAAATCGTACACCCGCAGCAATTCCCGAAACCGCTCAACGTCCGTCAGCGACACGTAGTTCAACGACAAGTGGGAGATCAGCCGCCAGTGCAGCCCCTTGCCCAGCGGCGGACTGATCGTCGCCGTCGGCTTTAACAGATTCCGGAACCGCATCCCCGAAGGCGACGCATCTGTGGGTTCACAGATGTCCCCCGCCCGCAGCTCGTTCGGCAGATCCCGGTTCGTGCACGTCAGATCGACCGACACCGTTTCCTCGGGCGGGACTGCGTCCGCCTGCCCCCCCACCACGAACGAAAGAAAAGTGTCCGTCCCCCAGCGCGTGCCGCCGCCCAGCAGGCTCGGCGACAGATGCACCTGATAGTACGTCGCCGCCCGCGGGTCCGCCCCGCCCACATGCGCGAACGAGTAGAACGGCTTGAACTCGTGCGCCTCCATGTCGCGCGTGCGCACCAGTCCAAGCACCCGATCGATCGAATACACCTCCGCATGCCGCCGGTCGGCAATCCCCGCCCGCGCCGGCTGCACCAGATACCGGACCCGATCATGACTCAGCCGGATCGGCTCCGCATGGTGCGCGAACAGATTCACAATCGGCACGCAGTGCAGCCGCAGATTCTCCGCCGACACCAGCGGGAACGACTCCAGCCGCCGGTCGAACGGAATCGTCACCGTCACCGCGTCTTCCAGCTTCAACGCGCGGACCGCCGCATCCAGCCCGCACAAATCCACAAACAAAAACCGCTCCTTCAGCGTGAAGTACTCCTGAAGGAAGCAGTAGCCGGGAAACACGTACGGCGGATACGGAAGAACTCGCGCGTCCAGATCCAGCCCGGCCGCGCGGACCGCATCCCGTGGCAGTGCCGTTTCCCGCCGCGCTGTGCCGGTGGCTCCGTTCGAGACCAGGACCGCATCCGCGTGCGCCGCCAGCGACAGGTACAGCGTGAACGTCGTCCGCGGGTCGCCGAAGAGGAACAGCCGCACGCTGTCCAGCTCCAGGTCGGCCAGCTTGGCCTTGGCCGACGCCTGAAAGCGCAGCACCAGGCGCGGGGGCTCGGCCGGCGGGCTCTCCAGCCGCGCCTCCCGCAGCGCCCAGGGCCGCACGCGCGTCGGCCACGCTGCCCGATAGCGGCAACGCGTGCCGTCAATGGGCCGGCTGGCAAACTCCGCGCCCGCCGGCACCACCAACGGTGCCTGCATCGCCTCGATGTCCGGCAGCAGTTCCAGAATCGACAGCGACGGGATCGGGCGGAGGTAATGCGGCCATAGCAGAGACATCAGGCTGGCCGTCAGTTCCGGAAGCTCATCATCCAGCTTCTGACGGATCCGCCCGCACAGAAACGCGACCCCCTCCAGCAGCCGATCGACGTCCGGGTCCGCGCCCGGGTCCGCCAGATAGCGGGCGATCTCGGGATTGGCGCGGGCGAACTCCGGCCCGATCTCCCGCAGGTACCGCAGTTCGTCCTGGTAATACGTGTTGCCCACAATCCGCGCCTAGCCCGAAACCTGAAAGCGTCCGGACGGCGAAAACGCCGTCTGGTACCACACGCGATGTTCGCCGCTACGCCCGACCAGCACGCCTTCCACCCGAAACACCAGCGTCCGGGCATCGCCCTCGTCCGCCCGGTGCACCACGCGAACTCGCCGCAAACGTGGCTCGTATTTCTCGATCGCGTTGCGGATGGCCTCCTGGACCACCTGGAGGTACTCCGCGCTGCCCACCACCAGGTCCGTCAGCGCCGGCAAACCGTAGTCCGGGGCCGCTTCGCACATCCCGTGCCGCGAATTCAACAGCCGCGTCAGGTTGCGCTGGACGGATTCCATGAGCGCTTCCGCGTCCTCTTCCGTCGTCGCTTCGTAGCGCGCCGAGGCGCGCTGTCGCCCCGCGGCACCAATCCGCTCCAGCAACGCTTGCTCGCGGGCCACGCTCCACACCTCCGACGTGCCGGCGCGGCACTCCGCGCAGGGTCGACGCCGGCCGGGCCACCGACCCACGGTCACGCAACCAGCGGTTGCCGGCGCCCCCTGGTCGCGCCGCCGACGTGGGCGGACAGCGCGGCGCCCGCGTAGCCACAGCGCGCGCCCGGCCGCCGAACGTACTCCGTGCAGCGGACGGGGGGCCTTTGACCCTGCCACGGACGATGGGCCCACGCCGGAAACGGCTGGCGGGATACCGCGGCGCGGGATATCCCCCGCGCCG
>JGI11944J13513_1000077_pt1 | contig 100821 bp, 92 predicted proteins | sample TerdegcoTASludge_FD_13513 | JGI IMG/M metagenome (IMG submission 13513) | reverse complement strand
AAATCAGACCTCATTGAAAAGGGATTGCGACTTAACCAAACTTGGAATAATCCTTGAAGTTCCAGACCAGAAAGAAATCAGACCTCATTGAAAAGGGATTGCGACCTTCTCGGTAAAATATACCCGATTTGCTGCTTGCGGAAAGAAATCAGACCTCATTGAAAAGGGATTGCGACGTTTCTGTTACCCTATATCCCATAGAACTCAAAAAGAAAGAAATCAGACCTCATTGAAAAGGGATTGCGACCTAAAGCTTGCGCTAACATTTATACGACCCCCAATAAGAGAAAGAAATCAGACCTCATTGAAAAGGGATTGCGACTCATCATTCGTATGCGTACCTTTCCACCCCATTCGAAAGAAATCAGACCTCATTGAAAAGGGATTGCGACGTGTGGGGCAAAATAGGCATTAGTGTAAGGTCAGGAAAGAAATCAGACCTCATTGAAAAGGGATTGCGACGTTGGGAAATGGACAAAAATGATTTGGATAGATGGAGAAAGAAATCAGACCTCATTGAAAAGGGATTGCGACTATAATATGTAATTTGGCTTTTCATAATATCATCCGAAAGAAATCAGACCTCATTGAAAAGGGATTGCGACTTCATTATTGAATCGACATACATCTTAAGATTATCAAATGAAAGAAATCAGACCTCATTGAAAAGGGATTGCGACATTGCCTTGAAGTGCAAGGTTTTACCTTGTCATCAGAAAGAAATCAGACCTCATTGAAAAGGGATTGCGACTGAATTGAGCTTGTATCTGCAGTCCGCCGACGAAAGAAATCAGACCTCATTGAAAAGGGATTGCGACGCAAGAGCAAAGTTATATATTGATTGCTTAATTTGGTGAAAGAAATCAGACCTCATTGAAAAGGGATTGCGACCGCCCGTCAAGGAATTCTGTAATACGGGATTTGTGAAGAAAGAAATCAGACCTCATTGAAAAGGGATTGCGACTTTAAGATTGCTTCAGTCTGAAGCACAGTCTGGAAGAAAGAAATCAGACCTCATTAAAAAGGGATTGCGACCCATGGAAGACCCCACCTCGCAAAGGGGGTAACCTATGTAGCTGACGAGTACGGTTTCCCAACGGGGGCCAATGTTACCGACACCCATCTCACGGGCTTTGTGAGCGTGAAGGGAAAATCAGTGGATAAAGTAAAAATCCATTCGATTTCCGGGGCAGGCTACATCCAGGCGCCTGATGCTACCGAGACAACGGGCAGATATGCCCGGTTTGGGTACATCCTCAACGGAGGCTTCACCAAAGGTGAGAAGATGCCCCAGATCAGCCCCGCCTGTGGGGATATGGAATTCGTTTTCTGAGCCGTCATCAAACTATCTTTTCTGACGAGAAAACCTTCTCCTGCCTGCGGGCACCATGCAACCCATGGGCAGGAGCTGCCACACCGTAACTGTGACCGGAATCATTGTCCGTTACATCTTGCAGATTATACTATTACCTAAATGGGTGCAGAGAAACGGAATATGCTACACGGAGCGTATCACCATCAATTATGGCGCCTCTCTTTATTACATATTCTTACTTTTTCTTCTGTCTTATTAATATACGACACGAAAATATGTATGGGAGGAGGTACGCAATGATTAAGGAAATCAGATTCACCGTCACAGGGATAGTCCGAGAGCCAAATGCCGGTGAGTGGTTTCTCGGCAACAAGGGCATGCCCATATGTGCGATGACTGACTTTCGCACAACCAAGTTCCCCATTCTGAAAGTGGAAGTCATCGAAGACACGGTAGACATGGTACCGGCAAAAGCGCAGATACGGGTGGCCTGAAAGGAAAACGGCAAGAAAAAACTGCTTTCGGTCTATCGGTACCAGGAGTTTTCCCGGAGGGGTTATAAAACAATCGCCCCTTCTGGGCACATTTCCTGGCAGCAATAACATCTGATGCATTTTTTGTAGTCAAACCTCGGGTTTTTCTCAATCAATGCAATCGCCCCGGCAGGACAAACCTCGCAGCAGACGGCACAGCCTTTACACACATCTTTTTTTAATCTCGGCTTTTTCACAAAAATTTTCTTCAGGATCTTCTTCACAAAGGCCGGCATTGCCCAATCGGTATCAATAAGGTTCGGCATTTCAAAATCTTGTATTGCAGGAATACTGTCAGCATGGACCTCATACACCCCTATGAGATCATGCTCCAGCGCCTTCCGGGTAATCGGCAATGGGGAGGTAAGCCCTAAAATTCTTTCCATGTAGTGATCCAGCGCGAACGCATCTGTGGATAGTGCAATTATTCCCGCGTTTCGCGCCCTTCCATTGGACGGACCATCACGATCCATGGCAACAATACCGTCGAGGATAGTTACCGTTGGATTCACAAGCCGGTGAATGTCTATAAGAATCGCGGCAAACAAGGCCCTATCCTGTCCTGCTTTGAGATGCCACCGGGCTTTTTCGAACGAGTGGATAAAACCGAAGATGTTTTTCACTCCGAGCGTTAAACCCATCATGCCATGGGTCTTCAATTTTGGAAGATTCACGATTGCATCGTATATGGCAGGGTCCTCACCAAGCGTAAACACCTGGTATGGCGATATACTTTGTGTATGTCTCTTACGGATGGTTTTATTGAATGGAACGACTTTCAGTCCCAGAGTATCCGCAACTTCCAGGATTCCTGCCGCTTTCAGGGCTCTCTCGGTTGATTCGTAACCAGGGCTGTCTCCTATATATACGTCGCATGACCTCTCAAGAAGAAGTTCTGCCACTGCCTGAACAATCTTCGGATGAGTGTTGACGGCTTTGTGGGGTGCCTTGCCCATGACGAGGTTTGGCTTGAGAAGGACTTTCTTGCGGTAAAGTTGTTTGCCAAGATCAATGCTGCTGAGGCTGCTTTCGAGGAATGCCTTGATGTCTGTGACATCATACTCACTGAACATCCTGGCTATTACTTTTTTCAAGAACTCCTCTTAAGCGAACCTGACTTCACGAAACGTTACGCAAATACTCCCTTCGGGGCTTTCCCAGCAGATGGTATTTTCTTTCTTCCCTACTGTATACAGAACCCTGTATGCTCCCCGCTGAACAATCGATTTGCCGGTATGGGCGGTGCTCTTCTCTGCAATGGCGGATATGTCATCCATGAATTCCCGTATCGTAAGCCCGAAACGATCCTCAAAAAAACTCGGATCGGTAAACCTCTCGTCCTTTGTGACGAGGAGGAAATCGTCACCATCCTTTTTGAGAAACATGAGGGTATTTCCAAAGGGCCCATACACCTCCATCCGAAGCCGAGAAGGATAATCCATGATTAACGACATTGAGCCGCTGTACTTCATGTCCCTCCACGACATATTCAGGTCACACAGTGCCTCCATGTACGTAATGTTTTCAGGCCACAGAATGCGTTCACTTTTGAGTTGGATAAGTGCACAGGCCGAAACCAGCACCAGCAGCCCTGCGCACAGGAGAAGAGACCTTTTCACTTCATCCTTTCTTCAAGGATTTTTTTCTTTTCCTCAATCTGTTTCTTCTTGTCTTCCTTTTTCTCAAGACCCAGGGCTTTGTTAAAGTACTCGATAGCCTTGGTGTATTCCTTGAGTGCGGCATATACATCGCCAAGATGCTCAGCGATGGTGGGGTCATCAGGCAGAGATTGAAATGCCCTGAGGAGTTCTGTCAACGCCTTTGCATATTCACCTTTCTTGTAGTATACCCAGCCGATGCTGTCCCGTATGTAAGGATCGTCAGGCTTCTGATTCAACGCCCTTCTGATTTTCTCCTCTGCTTCGGGAAGATTAATTCCCTTGTCAGCCCAGGTATATCCAACAAAATTCAAGGCATTTGCGTAATCGGGGTCTATCTCAAGAACTTCATTCATATATCGGATGGCAGTGTCGGTTTCACCTAATCGTTCGTGAAGCATCCCTATCTGATAGATCACATCCACATTTTTTGCGGAAATCCGATGGGCCTCCTGCAGGAGCTCAATCGCCTTCCTGTAGTCCTGTTTCTCCTCATAGAGGAGTGCAATCATGGTATAGATATCGGGATTATCCTGTATCGTTCCCAGATATCCCTGGAGTACACTGATTCCCTCATCGAGGGCGCCCGACTTTATATAGAGAAAGGTGAGGCTTTTTATTGCTCCGCCAAATTCTTCTGATTTCGGATCTATTTTAAGAAATTCCTCGGCAGCTTTTTTTGTATCCCCTTTCCCTCTCCATGACAGTGCAAGATAATACCTGACAGAATTATTCTTTGGGTTCGCGGCAAGCGCAATGTTGAATTCTCGGATTGCCTCGTCATACCGTTCCTCTTCCAGGTGAAGCAGGCCTATCTTTACCCTGAGATTCACATCCTCCCTGTCAAGGTCCGAGAGCTTCTCAAATTCATGAATCGCTCTATTATACTGTTTCTTTTTTACGAAGATTGTGGCTATTCTCCCCCGCGCCTTCTTGTTCAGCGGATCAGATGTAACAACCTTCTGATAATACTCAATTGCCTTGTCAAAATTTCCTTCCATCTCAAAGAGCGTGCCCATATCGAGGAGGGCTGGCTCAAAATTGGGTTTCACATCAAGAACTGACTGGAAATACTCCTTTGCCTTGTCGAAAGATTTTATTTCTGCATGGAGCCGTCCCAGATAATAGCGGGCCATGATATTGGTATCGTCATACCCGATAATCTTTTCATACACTGATATGGCATCGTCGTACCTTTTTTCAGCCATATAGAGCGAACCGAGGAAGAGATGGGCCTCAGTGTCTTCCGGGTTTGCCGCAATGCATTTCTCGTAGAGTGCTTTTGCTTTGAGGAATTCTCCTCTGGCCGAATATATGCCTGCCAGAAGAATCATGATATTTCTATTATTCTCACTCATGCCGAGCGCTTCTGTGAGGAGCCTTTCCGATTCCCCTACATCGCCCTTCTTCAAAAATAGAAGTGCAATGTCCGCCCTGAGCTCAATAGAGGACGGGTCGCTTCGCAGCGCTGACCTGTATTGCTCGATCGCTTCATCGAATTGCCCCCGTACCTCGCTGCGATACCCTTTGAAAAAATCAACGATGGGAGACGACTTCCCTGCAGCAAGTACAGGCGATGTGAGAAAAATAAGAAAAACCACGATAAGCGCTTTCTGCATGAGAACCAATGATACCATACTCCGGGCTTAAAAATCCATTGTGGAGGAACGTCGAAGCACTAACGTATCAGCTTTCCAAACCGCGTCCAGCGGATATATTCGACAGGATTGTTTGCGTTCCGATTCCACGAGAAATAGAGGATTAACGCCTCACCTACCAGATCGTCTTTGTGCACAAACCCCCAGAACCTGCTGTCTGCGCTTCGGTCCCTGTTGTCTCCCATCACAAAAATCGAATCCTTTGGAACCTTGATTGGCCCTAAATTATCCTTTGGAGCGATATATGCCGGCACAATCGTTTTGTCGAGAAAGTGACCCCACGGATCCTCTATCTTTTTTCCATTGATGAAGATGACCTTGTCTTTGATCTCGACGGTCTCTCCTTCGGTAGCAATGACCCGTTTAATAAAGTCCTTGTCCCTTTCCAGTGGATACCGAAAAACCACAACATCACCCCTTTCCGGGCTGCCCAGATGGAAAAGGACAATATCGGTGAAAGGCACTTTCACCACATAGCTTAACCGGTTTACGAGAAGGTGATCGCCGATAAGAAGAGTTGGTTCCATTGAGCTTGAAGGGATCTTAAAAGCCTGAAGAAAAAAACTGCGAACAATAATTGCTATTATCAACGCAATAAAAAGAGACTCGCCGTATTCTCTCCATTTGGTCTTTCTTTTTCCGTGGTGTTCTTTCATGTATCACTCCCGCTTGATTCAGTTCATGTCTGATAGTTCATTGCTCACAGACTAAGGGATACGCTGGTGCTATGAGCTTAAAGCCGCGAGCTGGCTTACTCACATACGTTCCGGAGCTGACACGCCAAGTATGGTTAAAGCGCTTTTTATTACCTGTTGCAGTATTGCAAGCAGGAAAAGCCGTGCCATCGTTCGCTGTCTATCGTCAACAATAACTCTGGTCTTATTATAATAACTATGAAACCTTCCTACAAGATCAAGAAGGTAGAAGGTGATCCGGTGCGGTTCAAGGCTTTTTGCACTGCCCTCGATCACGTCAAAAAAATGAAGTATCCCCTTTATCAGGGTGATTTCATCTTTTTCAGTCAAGAGATCAACCATGGCTGTTTTCACCAATTCCAGATTGATTCCTTCTTCCCGGGCCACACGAAAAATGCTTTCGATTCTTGCATGGGCATACTGGACATAGAACACCGGGTTTTCGTTCGTCGTCTTCTTTGCAAGGTCAAGATCAAATTCAAGATGGGCATCACTTTTCCTCATGAGAAAGAAGAAACGTGCTGCATCCTTTCCCACTTCATCGAGAACTTCCTTCAGGGTCGTAAATTGGCCTGACCGCGTAGACATGCCAACAGGTTTCCCGTCTTTGATAAGGGTTACAAATTGTATCAAGAGAACTTTCAGTAAGTCTTTGTTCTTCCCAAGGGCTTCTATAGACGCCTTCATACGGGGGATATACCCATGATGATCTGACCCCCATATATCGATAAGGATGTCGAACTTTCTCTCAAATTTGTTCTTATGATAGGCGATATCGGAGGCAAAATACGTCTTTTCGCCATCAGACTTGATGAGCACACGGTCCTCATCCTTTTCAAACATGCTTGTCTTGAACCACAGTGCTCCGTCTTTTTCATAGGCATAGCCCTTATCCTTCAGCGAAGTAAGCGTTTCATCGACCTCTCCGCTCTCGTAAAGCCTCGTTTCCCGGAAATAATTATCGAACAGAACTCCAAAGTCTGCAAGGTCCTTTTCGATACCCGACATGACATAGTCGCTGGCATACTTCGACATGAATGAAATTGCATCAGCCTTTTCACTCGGAACAGGAATGTTGTTGGCAACTATACGGGAGGCGATATCCTTCACATACTCTCCCTGATAGTAATGCTCTTCGAAAGGTACAGGGTCACCCGTTAGCTCCTTCCACCGGGCATAGGTTGATTGTCCGAGTGTTTCAATCTGCTTACCGGCATCATTGACATAATACTCTTTTACCACATCGTATCCGGCCTTTCGCAGTATACTTGCGAGGACATCACCGACTGCGGCGCCTCTTCCATGGCCTATGTGGAGGGGACCAGTCGGATTTGAGCTGACGAACTCTATGAGAACCCTTTTCCCCTCGCCCACATTGGGAAAGCATGAATCGAATCCCCTGTCCGAAACCTCACGCAAGGATGCTCGCCAAACATCATCCCGTATATAAAAATTGATAAAGCCCTGTGCGGCAACCTCAACGTTCTCGCAAAAATCCTGGAAATCCATATGGTGAATCAGCGTTTTTGCAATCTCCCGGGGGCTTTTTCTCAGTTTTGGCGCGAGAAGGAACGCGATATTCGTGGAGTAGTCCCCATGAGCCTCCTCCCGCGGAACCTCGATGATGATGTTTGCATCAAAGTCCTGGGGGAGGAACCCTGATTTCTTCAATTTCTCGATTGCTGTTTTTATTACTGTGTTTATCTGCCGTCGTATCATACGGATCTATCCCCTGTTTGAAAGAACAACGCCCATGTCCTACCGTATCTGGGTGAGAATTTCTTTATACTGTTCTGGTCTTCGTTCCCGGAGAAGAGGCCATTCTCTGCGAACGTGCTGAAGGTAATCAAAATCTATGTCTGCTAACAGAACACTATCTGCAATTCCCGTTGGTCCGCCAATCAGTTCGCCCTCTGGATTGGCACAGAAGCTCGCTCCATAAAAATCCTGCTTCTCCTCACTGCCCACCCTGTTAACCCTCAGTATGAAAACGCCATTCATGATAGCATTGCCAGAGATTACCGTTTGCCAGAGGTGCTGGGATTTAAAAGCGCAGGCTGTCGGAGCAAAGATAATATCAGCGCCTTTTAATGATAAGATTCGTGTTCCCTCGGGGTATAAGTTATCCCAGGATATCTGGACTCCAATTGTCCCGTAGCCTGTTTTAAAAACCGGAAAACCTGTATCGCCGGGAGAGAAATAAAATTTTTCTTCCCACAAGGGGATATCGGGTACATGAATCTTGCGGTAAACGCCCGCTATTTCACCGTTCCCGTCAATTACCACACAACTGTTATAGAACTGCGTTCCATCTTTTTCAAAAATGGGAAGCAGAATGACAACGCCTGCTGATTTCGCCTTTTCACGCATAGCACTGACTATGTTCCCAGTTACCTCTTCAGCCAGCGTAAAGGCATCTTTGTCTCTGCCTTTGGGAAACCAGTAAAGGTTAAAAAGCTCCTGGAAGCACACCATGTTCGCACCGTTTGAGATGGCTGCATCGATTGTACGAAGGGCGTTTTCTACATTCTTATCCGTATTCACAGAACATGCAAACTGAATTCCTGCTATTTTCATCGTTTATTTTCTGTTGGTTGCGTGGAGGATGAACCAGGGGTCTAATTTATGCTTTTTTGTAATCTCGTCAATGGAAAGATTGCAGTGGTTTGAAAGTACGTCAACCGATAAACCCGTTTTCCATCCGAGCTTCATGAAAACAGGAGACAAGAGTTTTTCCATTCTTGAAAAAAAGGATAATTTTGCACATAAATGATTAATGATGATAATCTTTCCGCCTTTTTTCGTTACCCGCTTCACCTCTGCCATGAGTCGCTCGATACTTGGTACAACACTGATCACAAATGGCAAGACTGCATGGTCAAAGCTGTCATCCCCAAAACATATATTTTCTCCGTCCATTTCAAAAAGGTCTACATGGTCTAAGCCGAACTTCTCCTTTTTTGCTTTTGCTTTTTCAAGCATTCGTCGCGTAATATCGATACCGACAACCTTGCAGGATTCCGGGTAGAGAGACAGGGAAAGACCTGTACCAACGCCTACTTCAATTATTCTCTCCCCAGCTTTTATCCCGATCTTCTCAAGGCCAAGCCTGATTCGTGGGTAAAAGAACTGGGAGAATAGTATGTCATAGAACCCTGAATAACGACTATAGATTTTTTGAATCTCTGCTTTTTGCACAAAGAGAAAAGTAACTCAGGAGGAGGGGTATGTCAAGGAAAAAGAAGGGAAAGTTTTGATTGATTTCGGTATACTCTTGGTGTGAAGGTGCTCCTTATTCAGCCGCCAATAGAAGATTTCTATGATACGTCCATACGGACATACCCCCTGTCGCTTCTCTCCATCGCCACAAAGATCAGGCAGATATGCGATGTCTCAATAGTTGATTTCAGGAGCACGAGAAAACCACGGGCAATTGCCGAGCATCCGTTCCCCGATCTTATACCGTACTATCGCAATGACAGATATACACCTTTGTCACTTTTTACGCGGTACTCCCGTTTTGGTGCAGGCCGGGACGAGATAAAGCAGAAAATTCTCTCAGAGAAGCCGGATGTGGTTGCCGTGTCTTCTCTGTTCAGCGCCTATTCCGAAGAAGCCATCGATGTAGCACGATGCGCCAAAGAAGTGAACGAAGAAATCGTTACTGTCATGGGAGGAATCCACCCTACCCTCTTCCCTGACCATGTTCTGCAATCGCCCTTTGTTGAGTATGTGATTCGCGGAGAGGGAGAAACACCTTTTTTTCAGCTCATTGAATCTCTAAAAATGGGTAAAAATTCCGGTGGTATGAACGGGATCGCATCAAAGCGTCACCGTGGATATGGTATACCCGATATTCATATCGAAAAAGACCTTGAACATATCCCTGACCGCACGTTGCTTGATCCCTCAGCGTATCGCATTGGGAAGCGAAACTACACCTTTTTTCTCACATCCCGTGGATGTCCATTTCATTGCGCCTTTTGCGGCAGACCTCCTTTTCCCTACCGCGTGAGGAGCCTGACGACCATTGAACGCGAAATAGACCAATGCCTTTCGCTTGGTATACAGGCAGTTGATTTTGAGGATGATATGCTCACCCTTGACAGGGAGCGCTTTCACCGTATACTGAATCTGTTCAAAGGAACAGGGCTCACACTCTCGGCCATGAATGGCATTTACTCAGACAATCTCGATGTCCCAACGCTCGAACGCATGTTTGCATCCGGTTTTCGGCGACTCAACTTTTCCCTTGTTGACGCATCAGCGTCGGTCACTGACCAGCAGAAACGACACAATACAGAGACTTTTGTAAAACTCGTGCCCTATCTTGATGCTTCTGATTTCCTGGTAGAAACTCACTTCATCATAGGCCTGCCAGAGCAACTGGTTGAACACATACTCGATACCATTATTTTTCTCATGGGGAAAAGGCTTCTTCTTGGGCCCAGTATCTTCTATTTTGCACCAAACAGCGACGCTTACAATAGGTATAGAGCTGAGCACGAGGATGATGGACTGGGGTTTGCGCTGATGCGGTCAAGCGTCATGGTTCCCGCAAATCCTAACCTGCCGAGGGACACGCTGTATACTCTTATAAAACTGGTACGGTTCGTCAACCTTGTAAAGCGGCTGCTCGACAGTGCTGACACGCTTACACATCTGTCCGATATCGTGGAAATGCCCGCTATCAAGAACAATAACCGCGATAAGACAATTCTCGCTGCCTTGATCAATGAAAAACGTCTCATCTGGTTCGACACATCTCATGCAGACTTCATTCCCGAACCGCATAACAGAAACATTGTGAGGCTCTTCTTCGATCGCGCCACAAACAAACCCATCCGCGGTTACAAAACAATGAATCAGCTGATTGTGGATTGATGAGAGTGGCCTGAGCGGCCTCGTTTGCCTCCTTGGTCGCATGAGCATCAACAAAAGAATGCGGGTAAACCTGAAACCCACTGCAAAGAGAAGGAAGGAAAACACAAAAAAAAATCGCCGGAACGGGGCCGACTATTTTTTCTGTTTCTGTGTGTGTTCGTTCAATGCCTTCTTCCACCTTTCCTCGTCATAAATCCGCACTTTCTTGTTGTTTACCACGTTGCACGTCCATTCGGGATGTTTCCGGCCTTCCTTGACTGCGGGACCGGCGACGGAACCATAGAGAACCTGAAAGGTCTTCTTATCGCACGGGGGCTCTCGTCTCCAATCCACCATACGCTTTGCACCGGCCCTCCAACCCCACTCGACGACCTTGAGGGGGATCCAGGCGCAGGTCTCATCATCGGGTTTTGCACAGGGGGTAAACATCAAATATGTTTCAAACTGGTCCCGGATATAGGCTTCGTTGGTTGAAAACCCAAGCTCTTTCGCAGGGGTGTCGTTCATGGCTACTCTGTTCGGGGCAGGGTCCCTGAAGGGAGAACCTGCCGGTTCCATTTTCCCATAGGGATAGTATGTGTCCAGACACCAGTCCTTATTGGACATCTGAAAGTAATCGATATCGTGATGCTCCAATATTTCTTCTTTGACGAGCTGGACATGCTGAAGGAGATGGGGATGACCGGAGAATTTGGCCGGCATCTTGATTTCATGAGACATAAGTATCCCGGGTGTTCCCTCAGGAGGGCTGGCCTTCGTGAGTTTCCCGTGATAGAGCCAGCATCCTGCTTTCCCCTGTGTTTTTTCCATCGGCCCCACCGTGATATCCCGCGAGGACTCCATCTCCTTCGTTATCACCTGCGGGGTGAAAACGAGAAAGCTCGTCGTACCTGCTATCTTCCCTTTATCCGCAACGTATCTGAGGGTTATTTTTTTGCCCTCCGGTTTTCCCTCAACGAAGAAAAACTCGATTTCCGGCTTTTCGTGACCTCGAAACGGTACAACTTTCCCTGAATCATCGTTCGCCGTGTACCCGGAGATAACCGACTCCGGAATGCCGCTCCAGCGCCCGCCCCCTGCGTCAGCATACGGAAGGACGACGGCTTTTATCTTGATCCTCTGTCCCGCCAGCACATCCACTTCCCCATCGGTGATATCAATATCTTTATTCTTCGTCACCTGATAGATTTTGACCTGGGGTTTCACTTTTCCAAACTGCCAGGCAACATTATACCGGACGTTATAATTCCTTCCCGGGGAAGGCTCGACAAACTGCGTGCTATTCCCGCACTCCCGAATGACAGCCTGATTGAAGTCAGAGGCCTGCCCTTGCCAGCTGTAAGAGCCCCGCATGCCACTCGCGTCCACCTTCTTATGGGCTATGTGCAAAGCAAAGGCCCTGCCCCCGGCTGGAACCGGGCAGTCTTTGTGTTTCCTGACGGTGGTCCGAAAGGGCACGGTGAATGAAAACATGTAATTGTCGCTGGGCGGAGCCTCCATCACCGTGAATATGTTTTCCTGAATCTTCCTTGCGTCTCCGCACAATTGCAGGTTCTTCATCTTCCCAGCCATTCCCAAAGCCACCGACAGGTTGAAACCGGGCTCTCCGATACCAACATCCTTGCCCCTGACCATTTGAGAACCGGAAGCTTCCTCTTCGGCGCACAACACGCCTCTGTCAAAATATTTATTTTTGAACGTGTAGGTTACTTTCATCTCCTCCCCGGGAAGATACGTTATTTCCTCGCTGGCGGAAGAAGATTGCCTCCGGGTGCGTCTTTTCTTTTCCCGCTCGACTTTCATCACCTTCCCGGAGGCCTGAATGAGACAAGAACCCTGCTCCTGAATGTTACCCCCTGCGCGGGGAAGCGTCTCCCAGGCAACATTCACGATAATGCTGGCATCCAGTTTCTCCTCCAGCTGATAACCTGCACAGGTTTGTGACACTGTGGCAGCAAAAGCGCAGAGGAGCGCCGCAGCCACTATGGAGACGAACAACACGCTTCTCATGGTAGTATCCTCCCTCACACGCTATATGATCGATCCGGCGAGGATCATCAGCACTCTCCTGCTTGACCATCTCTCCGCGCCGGTTCCTCGCCGTTCCGCCCGCTGTGAAATTATAGTATGTTCACTCACTGCATTGTCAATACTATTCCGGACAAATACCGATGCCCCGAGGCACATACAAACGGAAAGACACGGTTGTGTTTGCGCCCATTCCCCGGGATTTTAAAGGTTAATCCGCGCCCATTCATGGATACGGTCGAAGGCAGTGTTGATCTCGTCCTCAGTCCCACCAAACGAGAACCGAATGTGCCCCTCTCCGGAGGGGCCAAAGCCATTTCCGGGAATGCTTATCACCTGCGCTTCATAGAGGAGCTTGAGCGCGAAATCCATGGAGTTCAGAGGGGTGCCTATGATCCTGGGAAAAACATAGTATGCGCCTTTGGGTATCTGGTATGAAAAAAGAGCTTCTAAACTATCCAGGCGGCTGCATGCCAGTTTCCTTCTTGTATCAAGAGCATGAACGAGGTTTTCGATGAACCTGTCACCTTCCCCATCTTTGCCATTGGTGGCCCGCAAAGCTGCGAGTGCCGCATATTGAGAAATTGTGGGTGCACAGATGGCAAATGCGTCATGCACTTTCAAAACCTGGTCTATGATCCGTGAGGAGGCATACATAAATCCAACTCTCCATCCCGTCATACAGTACATCTTTGAAAAACTGTATGTCCCGATGAGTCTGTCCTTCACCTCCGGAATGGAGGCAAAACTCAGATATTCTTGGTTGTCATAGACGAGAAAGTCATAGGCTTCATCTGCAATGACAAAAAGGTCTTTTTCCAATGCAAGCTGGGCAATTTCCAGAACATCTTTTCTCGAAAAAACCGCACCCGTTGGATTCATGGGATTACAGACAATAATTGCTTTGGTTTTCTTGCTGACAGATTTTCTGAAACCATCAACATCGAGCCTCCAGCCCTGTTCTTCAAGAAGGGGAACATAAACAGGCGTACCTTCGGCAAATAGTATTTGTTCAATGTGGGAAGCATAATTGGGCGTAGGAATGAGAACCTCATCCCCTCTCTCCACCACTGTGGCGATGCCTGCTGCCAGAGCTTCCATGGCACCGCAGCTGACAAAAAGCTCTCTGTCGGGATCAGCGTCAACACCTTTTTTCCGCTTCAGGTACCGGGCGATTTCAATCTTAAGATCTGGCAGGCCCGGCTGCAAGGAATACTTGCCGATCCGCTCATCGCGGGCCAATGCCTCGCATACAGCCTCTGTTATGAATGCCGGGGTTCCAAAAGACGGGATACCCTGACCAAGAGAAACGGCATCCGGTACATTCCTCGCCAGGACCGGCATCTGCTTAATAGCTGATACAGAAATTTGCGCTACCCTTCGCGAAATACCGGTAAGGTTTTCCTCCCTTCCTATGCTTTTATACACAGACCGTTCGTCCATAGATGTCCTCCCATAGTCAGTTTACCACAAACCAACCGCACCAGGGTTAAATAAATAGGTAATCATGATACGCGGAAGGTGCGTGCGGTTGTCTCGCTTTGTCCTTACTAACCTTTACTATTTTGTTTTTTTGACGATAACAAGTGAAAGCTGGTTTTAATAGCTAAGTATCTTTTGTAAGGTGCAGGGGGCCACAATGGAACCGATAAAAGTTGTTGTTCGATATGCTGACGGTAAATTGGTAAAGGGCGTAACCCAGGATTTTTTTCCGAATAAGGATCGCTTTCATCTTCGTTCAGATACAACCAACTCAGAGGAGCCTGCTGAAGTACTCATCCGGGATCTTAAGGCAGTTTTCTTCGTAAAGGACTTTACCGGCAATCAAGACTATAATGAAAGAAAAGAATACAGCAATGGAGATAAGGCTCAGGGCCGTAAGGTTGAAGTGTTGTTTGTTGACGGAGAAAAGCTTGTAGGCTCCACGCTTGGATATGATCCAAACAGGCTTGGCTTTTTTCTTTTTCCAGTAGATCCGGAAAGTAATAACATACGGGTATTCGCGGTCACAGCGGCAGTGAAAAGCGTCCGTTACATTCAGTAGTCTCGTTTCATCGTTCTTTTCAAGATTATACAGGGATGACTGGCTGATTTTTTTAATGTATAATCCATTATCCTTGATTTCTTTGGACACCTTTTGGCATGACTCGTTCAGTATATCATAGCCGGGAAAGACCGTCAGGAATTGATATTCCTGCCAATCTTACTGTGAAGACCCCTGCATTTGATCTGCCTGACAACATTAAACGCTTTTTTGGGAGAAACGGATCGTGGTGGGGAACATGGAAAAGCCCGCAGACAAAAAATGGTTTTGACACTATCATTATTATCAAAGAGATCGTTGACGAAGCAAGCGCCGTTGTCGCCTATGTTGTGCCGGATTATCCCCCCTGGTATATCACCAAAGGCGACTACGAGATAAAGGGGCAGTTTTTAAAAAAACCGAACGGAAGGACTTCGCTGTTGTTCCGTTTCGAACCGTTTGGGTATACCATGGAGTGCTGGTTTCAACACGGTATATTTAAGGGAGCAGTACATATGCGTTTCATGAGCGCCTATATAGAATTGAAACCATTGATCGACTAAGATATTCTCGGTTTTATTCAGGGTCAGGAAAATACCGGTTTCGATTTACAAAATGAGAATGTCCGGCATAGGACGATTTATCCTATACCGGACAATAATTTTTCGCAGTCACCCTGCCAGCTTCTTTGCCTCTTCAAGGGCCTTCATGTAGTCAGGCTGATTGGTGACTTCCGGTACGATCTCGACATACCGAACGACGTCTGATTTGTCAATCACAAAGACTGAGCGCGCGAGAAGCCTTAATTCCTTAATAAGGACACCATAGGCATTGCCGAAAGACGCATCCCTGTGATCAGACAGAGTTCGAATCTTACCAATCTTTGCACCTTCGGAAAACCGTGCTATGGCAAACGGAAGGTCCATGCTGATGTTGATGACCACCACACTCTCGGGGAGTTTTTCTGCTTTCTCTTCAAATGTTTTCGCTTGAAGATCGCAAACAGGAGTATCCAGCGATGGGGTTACGCTGATAATCTTCACCTTTCCCGAAAAATCCGAAAGCTTGACCTCGCTTAGGTCTTTCTCCAGGACTGAGAAAGCAGGAGCCTTGCTACCCACCTTCACTTCATCCCCGATTAAAGTCAGGGGATTGCCCATAAACGTTATGACGCCTTTTCTCTCCATAAACACCTCCCACATTTTCAGTTATTGCCGTCTTTTTAATGTTGTCATTCCATATCACCATGTCAATATGGCCGAAGCATATATGCTATATTTTTTTTCCCACGGAGAAGGCATCGCCAAGCACAGCTCCCATCCCAAAGTATTTTCGTAATTCTGGAGCATAAAGGAGCGGTCTGAATCTGCCACCCATATCGGGAAGGTTTTTTTCGTTCAGGATTGACTCATCGGCCTTTATATTCTTTATCTCGCCAATAAACTGGGTGTGAAGGCCAATCTCGGTTGTCTGAATAAGCTGGCATTCCAGTATGAAAGGAAACTCCTTTACATACGGTGCGTCTACAATATCGCTCCTGATAGCCGTGAGACCTGCAATAGAGAACTTGTCTTCCCTTTTTCCCGACGCTATCCCGAGATAGTCTACCTGTTTCACATGGTTTTCAGACGGAATGCTGACTGTGAACGCCTCACGTTCGACAATATTGCCGTATGTATATGTGGCCTTTCTTAAAGAAATCCCGACGCACGGCGGTTGAGAACAGACAATACCAACCCATGCGACAGTCATAGCGTTTGGCCTTCCTTCATTGTCATACGTTCCGACAACAACAATGGGTGTTGGGTACAGGAGACTCTTTGCTCCCAGCGATCTTTTCATGAAATCCTCCTGAATTTTCATGGGGCGCATAAATACATGGCAAGGATTATACCGTATTGGAAAAAGAAGGGCAATGAGTTAGTGGCAGGCTGATAGCGGACAGCATAGAAATTCAAATCGCGTTGTATATACCAATGAATTGAGCTATACTTTCGCCGTGAAAACACTCTCTATAGATCAGATCAATAGACATGACAAACGATTCTGCATAAGCTATCCTCTCGACGATACAGCCCTTTCCGCGTCAATTCAAAAGGTAGGGATTATCCAACCCGTTATCCTCCTCGATACGTTTCCCTTTCTTGCTGTAACAGGTTTCAAGAGATTAGAAATCGCCCACCATTTAGGCCTGAAAGAAATACCCTATATCACGATAGATATCACCGAACAGAAAGCCCTCCTTTTTGCCATTCACGATAATATCCAGCGGGGGCTTAACCTCGTTGAAAAAGCCCATGCCATTGAACGGATGCTTCATATCGGTTTTTCTTCCGCGGAAATATCCGACACGCTGAATATTCTCGGAATGAATCATCACGAGAAGGTACTGAAAACACTGATTGCATTGGCATCGGCGGAAGATTTTCTCAAACACTTTACTGTGTCACATAATCTTTCTCTGAAAAATGTCGGGTATCTCTTGAGGTTCGAAGTCAACGAACGAACTTCAATTATTCAGTTGCTTTCATCGATCCACATCACGGAAAGCACGGTACGGGAAATCCTTGAGATTTTAACCCTGCTCAAGCTAAAACACGGCACACTGCCTCTCGAAGATCTTCGTCCGGCAGGCATTCAAGACTTGTTGGGTCGCCTCAAGGTTATGGCGTATCCTGTCCGTACATCTCTCCATGAAGAGTTGCAGAATTTGCGGAAGGCGTCGGGGCTCCCGCCTAACATCGATATTAAGGTAGACCCTTTTTTTGAAAAAGAGTATATTGATATAGGCATCAGGGCAAAGAACCAGGAAGATATCTACCAGGCCCTCGAAAAATTACACAGATTAACCGATGACGGCATACTCGGGAGAATACTTGATCTCACAAAAGGTAAGCTTCGTTGAGGCCCGGGGCAATATTGTAAGGGATTGTCCCGGTACAAGAAATCATATTTGTTGCGGGTATAAGACGATTGATCTTGTAGAAGGGTGTGTCCTCTCCTGTTCTTACTGCATACTCAAATCATACATAAATTCACCTGATATTAAAATTACCAGAGACTACGATTATATATTCTCCCAATTGGATGAGGTAATTGATCACGAAAAAACCCATGTACTCCGATTCGGAACAGGAGAGCTGTCTGACAGCCTTGCCCTTGACCGGCGCTTTGATCTGAACAGACCTCTCGTCACATTCTTCGGCGAAAAAAAGAAGGCGCTTCTTGAATTGAAATCAAAATGGGCATACGTTGACCACCTCAGGGAATATCTCAATCCCTATACCATCATCTCCTTTTCGGTAGCTCCCCAAAATATAATCGACAGGGAAGAGAAGAGGACAAGCCCTCTTTATAAAAGATTAAAGGCTGCGAAGCGCGCACAGGATGCAGGATGCTTTGTCGGCCTCCATTTTGATCCGATCATTATTTACCCTGGTTTTGAGAAGGATTATGAATATCTCATCCATGATATCGGGAGAATTCTGGATCTCGAACGGATCATATGGATAAGCCTTGGCCTCTTGAGATTTCCTCCCCGTCTTTTTGATGAATTCATGGAAAAGGGAAGAAAAAATCTCCTTTTTGGTGAATTTATTCGCGGAGAGGATGGAAAGTACCGGTACATAAAGTCGGAAAGAATTAGAGTGTACTCTATGCTGTATACGCAACTGAAGAGTAAATCACGTGATCTCTTTGTGTATTTCTGCATGGAGAGGTCGGATGTATGGAAATCCGTGACAGGAATATCCCTTGATGATAACGAAAGCCTTGTAAGGCTTTTTGATACAAGAATACACGATCTTTATGGAGGTATACTATGAAATTTAAGGATAAAGTTGTTTTTATTACCGGTGGAACGAAAGGATTAGGAAAGGCAATGGCGAAAGCTTTTCTCGCTGAAGGTGCATCTGTGGCAGTAAACGGGAGGAACAAAGAGGCTGTAGCTCAATTTACCGAGGAGCTACAGGGAAAATCAATTCTCGCATTTAACTCTGATATCACTCAGTATGAAGAAATGGTCGATACAGCATCGAAGGTTATTGAATCATGGGGAAGAGTCGACATCCTCGTTAACAATGCAGGCATTGTGAACCCCCTCGCTCCTTCAGAAAAAATGAAAAAGGATGATTTTGACCGTACAATCGATATAAACCTGAAAGGCGCGTTCTACGTGACACAGATTTTTGGGAAACACATGATCGGGCAGAAAGCAGGTCGGATCATCACCATCGCATCGCAGGTTGCCTTTTTTGGTGAAAAAGGCTTTCTGCCGTATGCGCTGAGCAAGGGAGCTTTGATTATCATGACTCGCGAACTCGCCTCTGAGTGGTCGAAACACGGCGTAACAACATGCTGCATCGCTCCAGGATTTATCAAGGGCGGTATGAATGAAGGGCTTATCCGAAAAGAGGTTTTCGTCAATTTTCTTTCAGGCAAGACACCCATAGGGAGAATGGGGACTGTCGATGAACTGGTTTCTCTCGTTCTTTTTCTCGCATCTCCGGAAGCGCAATATATCAACGGCGAGACAATCACTATGGATGGAGGCATGACAGGGTACACCCAGGAATCACTGCTCGATTTTATTTCCAAAGGAAAGTAATATGGATATCGTAGCATTTATCCAATTTACCTTTAATAGCCGTTACGTTGCACGATGGGTGTGTGGTGGGCTTGTTATGTACATTCCGGTGGCCAATTTTTTCTCCCTTGGGTATCTCGCAAAAACGTCACGTATTCTTTTGATTGGAAGTATTGGGCTTCCTACCTGGGAAGACAAGATGGAAATCTGGACGAATGGAATTAAGCTCCTCTTTGTTTTTATTCTTTATGAGGCAGTCCCTTTTTTTCTGTTCTCAATGGGTTTTTTTCTGACAACCCTCGGCAGTATACCGGCGTTTTTTGGACACATCGTAATTAAATTTTCGTATCTTGCTCTCCTCATCTTTTCCTTTTTTATTCCTTTTGCATTTTCGGTCTTTTCCGAAAAGATGGAATTCAGGGATGCCCTGGAATTCGAAAGGATATTCACTGGAATCAAAGAAGTTTTTATTCCCTATGCGGGTGGTTATCTGTGCACGCTCATTGCCTTGTACATATGCAAAGTACTCATTAAAATTCCCTACCTTATCGGATTCATCCTTTCCTCGTTATGCACCTACTATGTGTTTCTCCTTGCAACGTATTATTTTACCCACTTGTTTAAGAAAACGAGTCTGGTTAGTATAAAAATGATTGAAGAACACACGGGCGAGACGGCGCAAAGCTCATAGCTGATAGCAAACTTTCAGACGATACCATATTCATCGAAGCCTGAACGCATCGTCACATAACAGGCTATGGGCTCCTCTGATTGACTTTTGTCCTGTAATTGTGCTAAATAAGCTTACGAACGGTGGCTGTAGCTCAATGGTAGAGTACCTGACTGTGGATCAGGGTGTTGCGGGTTCGAGCCCCGTCAGCCACCCCACTCAATGAGTGATATCTCCTGCGGGAATATTTTCAGAATGCCCCAAGCTGGCATGGGGAAATCTTAACCTTCATTTTCTCGCATACTGCCGCGATTACCGGTTTCGACACAGTAAACTGTTTTGCAATATCCCATGCACTTGAGCATGGCAGTCGGTCATTAACAAGGGACGACGTGATGGCCAGTTCAACGTCTGGATTTATTTTCTCAGGGAGGGAAGGAATATTTTTCTCTTTTCCATATCCAAAAAGTCCAAGCTGGCATTTTACAATTCGAACTTCGAGAAGATCAATTGCGGTTCCAATATCTGCGGGGGGTACGTTTAGATTTGCTGCTATACTATGCGCTTCAGCACAGGATATTGTATGTTCAGATATTTTTTCTTTAATCTTTGCGGCGATTGCTTCATCTAATTTCACACCACGCCTCTTCCCTGCATAGTGTCCTGTATCTTTGTGTGTCATGGCGTATTCTCCTTCAATCAGTAACTTTTTATTCGGTGTTTCCCGCTTTTTAATATGATGCAACCGTGTTCAATTTTCAAGATGATATTGAAAAACAGAACCAGATTTTTTCAATTCCTACTTTTTACTTTTCACCGTCAAGTTTATTGATTAAACCAAATATGGTTCCCACATCTGTGCCGTTTTTCTCACATAATCGGCAGGGACAGCGGTAACAATCTGGTTGTGACCGGGCAATAACATATCGATTTCAAGATCAGCTAACCGGTATAGTGATTTCTTCAACTGATCCGCGTTGGCGCCATAGAGGTCAAAACGACCTATTGCATAATCTGCGTAAACAACATCCCCTGGGATCAGAATCTTCAAGGAGGAGTGGTACAGAGCAATACCACCCATAGAGTGTCCTGGTATATGGATTACTTCCCATTTCATGCCCCCGATATCGAGGCTTTCACCGCCCTCCAACTTTTTATCAACGGTGAACCTAAAGGCATCGGATTTCAACCCATATTGCATCTGGCACATTCCCTTAAATTCATTCATGCCGTAAACCCCACGGTCATCTCCCTTTTCAAGCAGCTCTGCCTCCAACCTATGTACCCAGAGTTCAGCCCCCGGTATTGCTTTTCGTATTTCGGAAATACATCCAATGTGATCAAGGTGGGTATGGGTCATGATAACGCGTTTAACCGCTTCAAGCTCTATCCCTAATTTCTTTATTGATTGTATTTTATAATTACCTTTTCCAGTAAGCCCACAATCAACCAATGAAAGGTCGTTTGATGCCGGGTCGCCAAGAACATAAACATGGGAATCAGGGATAAATTCATCTTGTCCCTGAATAAAAAACACCCCTTCATTTACCTTTGCCATATGTCACCCCTTTGTGGCAAATCGCATATCGCATACCGTATGTCGGATATCGTGACAGCTCTTGCTTTCATTAATATTTCCAGATTGTCTATTGTACGTTGAGGTGTTGTGACAGGTCAAGGCAATTCTGCACGCTGTCGAACCGCACTATCGTGCGTTCCGAGTTCAGAAAGAGTGCGTGAAGGTATGGTGAAATTCCTCTCCCATCATAATGACACCAAAAAAACGTTTAAGAAAATGATTTCGGAGTCGATAAGTGAATCAAGGAAAAAATTTCATATGACAGTATCAACAAGCCAGGTAAGTGCCGTTATACGGACGTACCTGAAACATACAAAAGATAAGATCGAAAGGGTTGCCGATCCTGATATTAATCCAGATGATGTTCGTGATGAGGTAACTGTGTCTGATAATGCGAAAAAGATTCTTTTTGAACGAATTGGCAAACGCGTTGTTGAGAAACTGAAAAACGAAATGGCTCAGAACCATTAACCTGTTTCAGATAGGATCCGCAGATTCTTCATCATCGAAAGAGTTCGAATCAGGTGTTTACGGTATATCGACAATATTTTGTCATTCATCGCACGCTTTATGACATTTTATATGGTTAACGTTCCTTTGCCCTCTCCGTGTCTCGTTTCTGTATTATGTAACGTGCGCTAAACTTTGAGGGATAAAAATCCTTTACCAACGAGTGCACAAGAAGCTTTCGCTGTTTCTTCACCAGCTCTTCATCATAGTCATAGCTGGTATCCCTATTTATTTCTCTTATGGGCTTTACCATGAAATGCACCTCCTTTCCTATGCCTGAAAAGAAAATATGCAAAAAGGATGCCTCGATGTCGCATACTGTGCAGTATTTCGCAGGCAACAACATAATTCAATGCAAGAGAACAACGGTATACGCTATACGAATCACGATATACGGTTCTTGACGATATGCGATATACGTTTTTCCCTTACAGGCGTGAGAGGCGTTTGAATGCGCTTATCTTATCGCGGTCACCAACGTTTGCTTTGTCGATACAACTTTTCAAAAAATCTATTGTTTTTTCGTAGGTCTTTCTATCGACGGGGAACGGATAGCCATCTTTTCCTCCATGGGCAAAGCTGAAACGGGCCGGATCACGAAAACTTGGTGGAGCATTATAAACAAGCTCTGACACAAGGGCAAGGGCCGATAGCGCTCTCGGCCCCACTCCGCGGATTCCAATCAGTTCCCGGAACGTTTTTGGCTGTAATTCGTAAATGCCCCTCCAGGTTTTCTGTAAGCGTTTCTCATCAAAATCCAGGGGCGATATGGAGTGCCTTTTTGGCATTTCAAGAGATATCTGTCGCCACGTTTTTATCATGACATCTGGATGTTCTTTGACAAAATCAACAACAGATTCTCTGGCACTCAGGCTTTCCTTGGCAACAAAGTTTACGACATGCGTTTCCGCGTCACATGTTATGCCTGAGTGTGGTTCTGATACAAGATCAAGGTCGTCCCTCGATAGCCATTGATACCGTCTGGCGGTTCGCTCGACGCCATTCATGCCTTGCTGAACAATAGCCCACTGACCCTTCTTCGTTAAGAAAAATGTATGGTGGTATATCGTATGTCCATCTTGTATTGCAGCATTATCGATCTTGGCGCATAATCGGCTCAATTCGATAAAATGACGAACATCCATGCCCCATTGTTCTCCATACAGAGTAAGCTCATCAGGGGTTCGCATCGCCCTTTTTGCCTTCCCTCCACATATCGCAAGGGGAACGTCCTCGCCGAGGCTGCCGAGTCCTTCTTTTAACGCACCGCAGAGCGTTGTGGTTACGCCACTACTGTGCCAGTCAAATCCGACAACGCATCCCATTGCCTGGAACCAGATCGGATCAGAAATTCTCGCCAGAAATTCTTCCGGACCGAATTCCATGATTATGATTTCCATGATTGCAGCAGACAGCCTTTTCATCTTCTGAAAAAGCCATGCCGGAGCCTTGCCGTAATGGAGGGGAAGGGATGTAGTTGATCGTCTCATTATTTAGCTCTCAGCGAAAAGCCTTTCACCTTTCAGTTTACACCAATTTCTTCCTCGTCTTCATCTGTTTTAGAGGCTCGGTGACGCCTTGTGATGATTATCCGGAGAAATCCACAAATTGTGAGCAGGGCCGCAGCAAAAAGGAGAATCGTATACATATTGGCCGCCACATATCCAATCCATGTGACTCTTTCCTGGAGGTATAGTATCCATCTCCTTTCAAGTTCATCGAGCGAGATAGATAATTCTTTTTTGATTGCGTCATCAATAGAATCTCCGGACTTCACATGGTTCATCATGCTTACAATTCTGCTTTGACCGTGTTCTGCAATCATATATTCTACTATGCTCTTGCTTTCTTCATACGCGAGCGCCAATTGATCGCTATCAGGGGGAAAGTAGCGGTTCAGAGATGTCAAAGGGATGAGTCGTCGGGAAAGTGATGCCTTATGCAGGTTGGGCTGTCTATCACCTATCATGAGCTCCCCAATGCCACCAGTGACCCACTGACAAAATCCTTCGTTCAGCCAGCGGGGCAAGCGATCGCTCGCTATGTTGCTGCCGATGAGAAGATGGCATAACTCGTGCTTCACCGTCACCTCAAGGGTAAATGGATTGACATGCATCTTTGAGTAGTCGATTACTATGAGATTTTTATTCGGATCGGCAAAAGCAATGGTAAACGGATTTCCTGCAACCTCCTGAAACCGTGCATGCTCTTTTATGATGAAAATAGTCGGTTTAAAATCAACCTTCCACCCGAGTATGCCTTCAAGCTCATTTTTAATGCGGGGGTAAAGATGGATGAGTTCTTTGGCAGCATTCTTTATTGGTTCATCAAATCTGATTTCGACATTGTTTTCCTCTATGACAGCCAGGCTATCAGAATACGCAGGCGTTACGGCTAAAAAAAACGGAACAATTGCACACATAACCCTTAATGAAGCTATCAGTATCATCTTTACATGTATATACCATATCTTTTGATGCGGTACCCCATCCCCGTCACTACCATGCGTTGGAAAACAGACTAAAAAACAGTTGAAGTGAGCGAACGTCGCTGGTAGACTAAATGACTTTCAGAAAGAATGAAGTCTAAAACTATACCATGAGAGCAAATCAGTAGAGTGTGCCAGATGACGGAAAAAACCTGAGGAGGAAACGCATGAAGATTGAGTTTACCCAGAAACAATACGAGGCATTACTAAAAACAGTATATCTTGGAAGCTGGATGGCAAGCTCGACAAAGGAAAAACCGGAAAAGGAGTATGAGGAAATAGAACAATACATACTTTCCTTCGCAAAGGATTTCAGCATGGAGAAGTTTGTAGGTTTTGATAAGAAGATGAATTCCTACTACCCCACGGAAGATTTTGAAAATTCAACGGATGTGGTTCAGCTGATAGATGCCTATGATGAATATCAAGTATGGGAGACCCTTGTGTTATCTCTTTCACATCGCGACATGGTAAAGACATATGGGCGGAAAAAAGTAGAGCAAATGCCTGAGGATGAGCTTCTTGAAAAAGAATACCCTCTGATTCAAAAATATGAGGAAGAATTTCGGGAACATGGTTTTGACAATCTGTATGTGAGGTCAAAAAAATAGTCTGAATGTTGAATTTGATTCTCATGAAGAACACGTAATTATTCCATGAAACAGATACGGAATTTCAGCATCATTGCCCATATTGACCACGGCAAATCGACCCTTGCAGACCGTTTGATTCAGTATACCCATCTTGTTGATGATCGCCAATTCAGGGATCAGATTCTTGATACCATGGACATTGAACGTGAACGGGGAATAACAATCAAAAGCCAATCGGTGAACCTTCCGTACACAAGCAAATCTGGTGAGGAATTCGAGCTAAACCTCATTGATACGCCGGGACATGTTGATTTTTCCTACGAGGTCTCACGCGCCCTCGCCTCGTGCGAAGGAGTATTACTTCTTGTCGATGCATCGCAGGGCGTAGAGGCTCAGACCCTTGCCAACCTTTATGCGGCAATGGAACACGACCTTGTCGTAATTCCTGTCATCAACAAGATTGATCTGCCCTCCGCTGATATTGATGGTGTTAAAGAAGAGATAGAAAATGAACTCGGCCTTGATCCGGAAACATCATTGCTGTGCTCTGCCAAGGAAGGGAGGGGGATTGAAGAAATTCTCGAAGCAATTGTTGAACGTATACCTCCCCCAAAGGGAAATGCCGAGAAACCCCTGACCGCACTTATCTTTGATGCCCAGTATGATTCGTTCCGGGGAACAATAGTGAGTTGCAGGATTTTCGATGGCACTCTGAAGCCCGGTGATATAATCCGTCCCATGTCGACGGGGGCGACGTACAAGGTTGAGGAGGTGGGAATCTTCAGGCTTAAGCTCGATCCAGTCAAGGAGCTTTCTGCGGGCATGGTGGGCTATGTCATTGCCGGCATTAAAACAGTAAGTGACACGCGAATCGGTGACACCATAACCCGTGAGGCAAATCCTGCACCTGCACCACTTCCCGGGTTCAAGGAGGTTAAGCCTGTGGTGTTTTCCTCTATCTACCCCATCGCATCAGATGACTACCAGTCCCTTGCTGAAGCGCTGGAGAAATATAAGCTCAACGATGCTGCCCTCGTATACCAGAAGGATTCATCGGCTGCGCTGGGACAGGGTTTTCGTTGCGGTTTCCTTGGCCTCCTTCACCTTGAAATTGTCCAGGAGCGGCTTGAACGGGAGTTCGATCAATCCATTATCCTCACTGTTCCAAGCGTGCAATACCGGTTTGAATTGACCGATGGCACGACCGTCACGGTTGACAATCCGGCCCATTATCCAGATCCGACCCATATTAGAAAAACCGAAGAACCATATATCAGGGCAAGCATCCTGGTGCCGGAGCGATATGTGGGGTCCGTTATAAAGCTCTGTATGGACAGGCGGGGTATGAACCAGCGGATGAATTACCCAACTCCCGGCAGGGTTGAAATTACCTTCGATATGCCCCTTGCGGAAGTTGTATTCGACTTTTACGACAAACTGAAAAGCATCACCCAGGGCTATGGCTCCTTTGATTACGAACTTATCGATTACCGGGAAAGTGATCTCGTAAAGCTCGATATTCTCGTTAATGGAGAAAAAGTCGACGCCCTTTCAATCATCGTACACAGAGACCGTGCGCGTGATCGGGCTGTCATCGTGTGTGAAAGGCTCAAGGATGAGATTCCCCGTCAACAGTTTAAGATAGCAATTCAGGGGGCTATAGGGGGGAAAATCATAGCCCGTTCTACTATTTCGCCCTTCAGGAAGGATGTGACCGCCAAATGTTACGGTGGCGACATCACGAGAAAACGAAAGCTCCTGGAAAAACAGAAAAAAGGAAAGAAACGGATGAGCGTGGTAGGCAATGTGGAAATCCCCCAGAGTGCCTTCCTCGCAGCTCTGAAGACAGATAATGAGTAAATCCGTAATGCGTAATCTGTAACGCGGAATAGGTTTAAACCAATCACTGATTTCGCGTTGCACGTCACGAAAATAATGGATAATACAAGAGATAGCTCCATAAGAAACAAAACAGATGTTGAAGCCGGCCTCTATATCCACGTTCCCTTCTGTAAGACTAAATGCCCATACTGTGATTTCTATTCGGTGACTGACCTTACCTTAGTGGAAGAGTGGCTAAACCTGCTAATACAGGAGATGGAGTTTTATAAGGATGTTTTTGGCACCTTCGATACGATTTATCTCGGTGGGGGAACGCCAACGGTGTTAAGTAACACAGTTTTGACCGACCTTTTCCAAAAACTCCGAAGAAAGTTTAGCTTCAAAGATAACACCGAGATTACCGTAGAGGCCAATCCGGATGACGTCACGCCGGAAAAACTTGAATTGCTCAAAGACCTGGGAGTAAACCGACTAAGCATTGGCGTCCAGTCTTTCAATGACGAGGAGCTAACATTTTTGAAGAGAAGGCATTCGGTCAAGGGTACCGAAGAGGCGCTTCACTGGATAAATGAGGCAGGATTTTCAAACTTCGGCATTGATCTCATCTATGGCCTGCCCGGGCAAACAGTAGCAAATTGGATGGTAAACCTTCAAAAGGCTCTTCCGTTTCAACCTACTCACCTATCGTGCTATCAGCTGACTATTGAGAAAACTACACCGTTTGGTAAAATGTTGAAGCAAGGCATCCTCCAGGGCTGTACAGAAAAACAGGGAAGAGATTTTTTTCTCGAAACATCAAGGTTTCTTGAGGAGAATGGTTTTATCCACTACGAAATCTCAAATTTCGCCAGGGGAAATGGATTCCGGTCGCATCATAACTGCAAGTACTGGCATCATATCCCGTACCTTGGCCTCGGCCCGGCAGCCCACTCCTTTTTAGGCAGGACAAGATGGTGGAATCATAGATCCGTCAAAAGGTATTGTGCCGACCTTCAAAAAGGCATGCCTCCTGTGGAAGAGTCCGAATCTCTTACATCAGAGCAGGAACGCCTCGAAAAACTTTTTCTCGGTTTGAGAACCAATGAAGGAGTAAAAATGGATGATGTTTTTCCCCGATCTCAAACCAATTCATCATTGGACGACATGGTGAAAAAGCGTCTTATAACTGTCCATGGTGACAGGATCATTCCCACGAAAAAGGGCTTCCTTATGGCAGACAGGCTTCCCCTCCTCTTCCCCTGACCTTTCGATTAAAAATGGTAAAAGCCTGAACATGACATAGGACACAATGGCAAACTGGGCCAAAATCTTTTTGACAGCACTTCCTACTATGGCATACACGTCTATTCTGTAAAGTTTTAATCGCTTCACGATCTACTTCACCGGAGCGCGAACTGGTTTGCCTGGAGTCATACCGGTTTGCAGTTGACCGTCTCTTACAACGAAGACCCCATTAACCAACACGTATTTAATACCATCTGAGAACTTCACCGGTTCTTTGTAAGTCGCCCTGTCAATCACTGTTGTAGGATCGAATATGGTTATATCGGCATCGGCCCCGATGCGGATACGGCCTTTATTCTTCATTTCTGGAATCCTTCCTTCCAGGTGTTGGGCGGGCATTAGTGTCATTTTGCGTAATGCATCCATCAGAGACAGGGCCTTCTTCTCACGAACGTACTGACCCAAAACACGTGAGAAAGTGCCAGAACTGCGAGGGTGTCCCTTTCCATCCTGCACAAGGCTGTCGCTGGCAATCATTGTGAGAGGATGTGTTACTGAAGCTTCAATTATATCCTCAGACATTAAATGGACAATGACTATTCCGCCTATTCGTCGGTAACCGTCAAATGTCTTTTCAGTCAGTCTCTCGCCAGTAGCTGCCCACTCAAGATCCTTATAATTGATGCCGAGTTTCTCTTGCCAGCCTTTATCGAAAATCGCAGACCTAATTCCTGTTGCCGCCGTAGTATACGGATAGCATTCCGTTGTTACATCCAAACCACGTGACCGAGCCTCGCCAATTACCTGAAGGAATCTCAATGTGTTGCCCAATCCCATGCTGTTGATGTGGACGACATGGAGTGAGCCTTTTGTAGCATCGGCCGCGTCAATAACCTCTTGGAGCGCACTCATGTCAGATGACCTTATATGGACATAGCATGGAGCATTGAATTTTTTTGCAACTTTAAATATTTCAAGAATTTCCTCGCGTGTCATCTCAGGTATGTACTGTATGAGAAGTCCAATTCCGACTGCTCCACGCTGCAACTCCTTTTCAAGGCCTTGTTTAATGACTTGTAACTCAGATGCCGACGCAGCCCGTTTTACTCCAGCACTAGTCATCATTCGAATATCCATATGACTCGCGCTGGCCCCGTAATTGATAAGTGATTTGCCTTCTCACGCACCATACCAGTTATCCAAATCCCTTGCTCCAGATTCAAGATCAAGAGCCGTCGTTACCCCATCCATGGCCTTGATGCTAAAATTGGTTATATCTCTTCCCTGGTACGTCATATGGACGTGGAGATCAATAAAGCCTGGTGAAACAACCAAACCTTGCGCATTAATTGTTGTGACTCCTTGGCATGGGTCGGTTGTGATTGTCTTAATCACACCCTTAGAGATGCCTATGTTTCGAACGGTGTTCATATTGGATTCTGGGTCCATGACTCTACCATTCAGAATCACAACATCGTAGACCTCCCCGAATACAGGCAAGGAACTCATGTGTAGTAAAATCACAGCAAGTACCAGTATCATAGAAATAAAACGCATTAATGCTCCCATGGGTAAAAATTGATTATGAACCACAGTCTTACCTCCTTTCCTCTTTCAGTCATGTATAAAAAAATAAAATGAGTATATTACAGGAAATGATTGCATGGATTCGACCATGTATTTTGTATCCGTGCGAATTTTTATTTTGACCATACCTGAAAATATAATAAAGACACCAACATTACAACCAGAAATCATTGTGCCTTCGCCCTGTCAGCATCAATAAATTAGATATGGAGTAGTTCACAAAGAAGGTTTTGTCTCATCAACGCACAAATCCGAAGATTATATCGATGCAGTCAATACTTTTAACAGGAAGAAGTTGAGATTGAGCCATGCATCATTCGATTTAATTCCTTACTCGCTCGTCCTGCCTTTCCCGCCATAATCCCGTTTACCTTGCATTTCACATAGATTTGTTGTATTATATCCAATCGTTTCAAATCCTTGTGATTCGGGAGTTAAGATGTACATTTCAATTATCGGCAAGGCCGGTGCGGGAAAAACTACGTTATTTCAGGCATTGAGCGGTATGGCAAAATCGGCCGGCAGCGCCTCTCACGGAATAGTTGCCATCGATGTTCCCGACGAGAGACTCGATTATCTGACCGGTATTTTCAATCCAAGAAAAACAGTGTATGCTCGTATAGATGTATCTGACAGCGTTGCTATTGATGAAGGAGACCTAAAAAATGAAACTCTCAATCAAAAATCTATACAGCAATTACGGTCAAGCGATGCCTTTCTGCTTATTCTCAGAAACTTTGATAATGGAGAAATAATCGATCCGCACACTGACTTCAAGACAATTCATACCGAATTTATTCTTGCCGACATGGCACAGATTGAAAGCCGCATCGAACGGATGGAGAAACAAAATGGAAAAAAGGATACCCCTGCAATTCAGCAAGAAAGGGCATTGCTGGAAAAATGTCTTGATCATCTCAACAATGAATCGTCTTTATCTCTTCTCACCCTCACTGAAGAAGAGGACAAACGGATACGAGGTTTTCAGTTCCTTTCCAGAAAACCCATGATGATTGTTGTTAATTGTTCCGAGCAGGAGCTGTTATCGGGAGAGGCGAGCATGGAAAGCTTTCAAGGAAAATTGCCGGACAACATCCCTGCCCTGGCTCTCTGTGCAAAACTTGAAGCAGAACTTGCTCTCATGGCTCCGGAGGAGCAAGCAGTCTTTATGGAAGAATATGGGATCAAGGAAGCCATTCGCGGCCGCATCATTCGACTTGCTGTTGATACGCTGGGTCTCATATCATTCCTTACCGTAGGGGATGATGAGTGCCGGGCATGGCCAATCAAAAAAGGCATGAACGCCCAGGACGCTGCAGGGACAATTCATACTGACCTTGCAAATAAGTTCATCCGCGCAGAGACTGTTTCATATGAAGCTTTTGTTGAGCATGGTGGTTTTGCCGGATGCAAAAAATCGGGCCTATGGCGGCTTGAAGGGAAAACCTACATGGTTCAGGATGGGGACATCCTCTCCATCAGAGCAGGAAATTAATCCCATATAGGTCATTGGAGCACGGCGTCGGATTTTCCTTAAACAAACCGTCGAGAAGCGAGGAAGCTCGGTCTTTTGGGAACGCAAAAGTTCCGATGCTGAACGCGAGCGAAGTTTGCCGCTGGAGCAAATGAGTGTGTTTGCGGGAAAAACCGACGCTGTGCTCATCCAAACAGAAAGCTATGGCTTATTATAACTCTACTGTCTTGATCCTCATGTAGCTGCGACCGGCGTCCCCTCCTCTTTCCTCAACTTCTGCATAACAATAACCAGAATCAAGCATACAAAACCGATCACATCACCGATTCTTGAGGGATAAACAAACGCAAGGGCCCCGATAATTATCACAATTCTTTCCAGGATGTTGGACCTCTTCACCAGCCAGCCGGAACAGCCTGACGCAAGCATGCCGATACCAATAAAAGCGGCTATGATTGTCCAGATACCAGAAAGAACGCCAATCCCCTCCCAGTGCAGCAAAATTGCCCTCCCTGAAGGCAATACAGTAAAAATGAAAGGCATGAGGAATGCCGTAATGGCATACTTCCAAGACATCATCGTTGTCTTAAAAGGATCACCGCCCGTTATGGCTGCCGCAGCAAAGGGAGAGAGGGCTGTAGGGGGAGATACCTCCGACAGGAGAGCATAATAAAAAATAAACATATGGGCAGCATATTCAGGAACACCGAGCTGTGTAAGCGCTGGTGCTGCAATGACTGCTGCGATTATGTATGTTGCTGTAATAGGAACGGCCAACCCAATAATCCACAAAAGAATTCCAGTGAATATGGCAGTGACAATAATATTGCCCCCTGCATAACCGATGATGATAGATGAAAGCTTAAGCCCCAACCCTGTCAAACTAACAGTGCCAACAATAATGCCTGCTGATGCACAGATAGCAGCAACATTCAGCACAGTCAGTGATCCCTGCTTTAAGGCTTCAATAATCTTCGGTACCGTAAACCATGTCTCTCTTCGTATAAAACATGAGAAAAAACATACCAGAATAGCTGCAAATACTGCAACCTGAGGCGTAAAACCTTTCACGAGAAAAACCACAATTGCGATAAGGGGCAGGAAATGGTATCCGTATAGCTTGGTCAACTGCAGTAATGTATATTTTTTCTCAATATGTACGGACTTCAGGCCAAATTTCTTGGCATCAAATTCGACCATGAGGAGAAGACCCCAATAAAAAAGTGCTGCGGGGATGATTGCCAGCAAGATAACGTCCACATAGCTGATTCGCAAGAATTCTGCAATGAGAAATGCTGCTGCGCCCATTACCGGCGGAGTGGTGATTGCACCCATACCGCCTGCAGCAAGGAAACCGCCCGCATTCTCCTTATCATACCCTGATTTTTGGAGCATCGGATACGCTACAGAACCGATTGCAACCGTGTTTGCAACACCTGATCCTGATGCCATTGCAAGAAGATATGACGTTGCTATAACTGCTCGACCCGAAGCTGTCGGCTTCTTTCCCATGGCGGTAAAAGCAAAATCGACATAGAATTTACCTGCTCCTGATACAGTGAGGAATGCACCGAATATGCAAAACATTATGATGATAGAGGATGATACATCAATGGGAACGCCAAAAATACCTTCCAATGTCATGTACATATGACCCACAATACGTTCAAGATCATAGCCCCTGTGGGTCCACGGTGCGGGAAGCCATGGACCAACGTACGCGTATACGAGAAAAACGATGCAGGTAATAGGCATAATCAGCCCAGATGTTCTTCGTGTTGCTTCCAGTATGAGAAGAATAAAGAGGACGCCAAAAATCATATCCCACACTTCGGGAGTTACTGCCCTGTAGATAAAATCCTCAAAGTCCACGAGCATATAAATGATACAAGCCATTCCGAGAAGACAGAGAAAAACATCAAAAATGTTTATCTTTCCCTTGTACTTTTTTGCTAATGGATAATAGAGAAAGGAAATTGCCAGAAGAAAAGCAACGTGAACACCCCGTAAGATTTGAGTTGTCACCGGTTGTACGGCCGAATATATGGCAAAAAGCGACATTGCCACAGCCAGGACAGTGATGATGGCGTTCCAAAAACCCCCAACCTTTCTGGTCACCCCCTCCTCTTCTTCTATCAATTCTTGTAATTTTTTCTTCTGTTCTTCTGTTAAGCTTTCCTGGGACTGATTGAGGACGGACTTTTCTTTTTCTTCCATAAAATACCCCCAGAGGAAATTTCAGAGATGTATCTGGCAATCTGCTGGAGCAATCTCTTTTACGCTCTCAGCGAAAGCATCGTAACGCTCACTATAGAAGGGCAGCAGGAGAACCCTCCCGCTGCCCTTGGATGCGTATTTACGTTAAGACAGTGATGCCCTTTTCCTTGAAGTATTTCGCCGCGCCTTTGTGATATGGAACAAACTTATTCATGGCATTGTCTTTGATGTTAATATTTTTTCCTTCGGCATGAATAGCCGCCAGGTCGCTCTGGTGTTCAAAGATAGTCTTAACAACGCTATACGCAAGTTGTTCATCCATGTCCTGATGACACATAAGAAGATTTGCGACACCCGATACCGGAACATCATTTTCAAGACCAGTATATGATTTTTTTGGAATTACCGTCTTATAATAAATGGGCCCGTATTTGGCATTCATTTTCTCTACCAAATCATCATGAGGAAGAATAGCAATTTTTACACCGGGAGAGGCGGCCAGATCCAGAACAGATGCTGTGGGAACACCGCCTGACCAGAAATAAGCATCTACCTTGCCGTCCTTGAGGGCTCCGGCGGATTCAGAGGCACCAAGTCTGTCCTTCTTTATGTCTTTTTCATGATTTATGCCTGCAGCCTCAAGGATTCTAAAAGCGATAACCTCAGTTCCGCTTCCCGGCGCACCCGTGGAAACTCGTTTTCCCTTTAGGTCTGCAACCTTTTTAATGCCTTTACCTTCCAGGGTTACAACCTGATTGTAGTGAGGATATATTGTACATAATGTTTTCAGGGGAAGGGCTTTCCCCTTGAAAATTCCTGTTCCCTTGATTGCATCATAACCTGTATCGGCTATGACAAGGGCAATATCCGATTTCTTTGCGCCAAGAAGTTTACAGTTGTCGACTGAGGCCGCCGTAACCTCTGCAGCTGCCTCAACTCCTGCATATTTGGTCAGAATGCTCGCTATACCGCCCCCAATGACAAAATAAACACCTCCCATACCGCCCGTCGCCACAGAAATCCTCTTCTTTGCCTGGGCAAAGACCTTGCCAGTATTCCCAAGGAGTATTGTTCCACCGAGGACACCGGTTAATTTGAGAAAATCTCTTCTCTTTACGTCTTTCCCCTTCAATAAGCCTTCAAAATCCATAATTGTACCTCCCCTCATCGTTTATCCTTGCGCTTTGTGTCGCACAATGGTGCTGTCTTGATCGTTGCATCCATTCAATCTAAATAGTGGCTGAACGTATCGATGAATTCTATGGTATTGTTAACGGTATTGTCAACTTTTTTCTATCCCCCAGTGCCATCGATATCCTCTGTTTACCGCAGTAGAACCTGTACAGCGTTGTCAAAGTTCGGTTTTTGGCAAACACTTTTTTGTATACAACCTTGCTCTATGTGTGGACCTTCAGTGAATGAATCAAAAATAGCTTGACAACATAATTGAGGGAAGGGTGAAATATGGCTGATAAAGTCAGGATTAAAGGATCAGCGGGGTAAAGGGATTAAACCAGCCCATTCTTGGGTGAGAAGGGGAGTCTCTGACGGTTTAGCCGTTACAGGGGGGGCGCCGCAAACCCCTGGAATAGACGAAAAGGAGAACGGACTATGGGAATGTATCCGGAGATAGATGACAAACTGTTGAGCCTTGAAGAGGCTGTCAGACGTTTCATAAAAAACGGTTCCCAGATTGCCATCGGAGGTTTTACGGTAACCAGGAATCCAATGGCTCTTGCGTATGAAATCGTGAGGCAGGGCATTAAGGATATTCACCTCGTGTGCCACTCCCACGGACAGGCACTTGACGTCATGATTGGAGCTGGCTGCGTCAAGAGACTTGAAATTGCCTACGGAGGGAATGGCAGGTATGCACCCACGTGCATCCGTTTTAAGAAGGCAGTCCAGGGGGGAGAAATCCAATTCGAGGATTATTCAAATTATCAGATGAGCCTCAGGTTTCTCGCAGGCGCCCTGGGAATTCCTTTCATACCAACAAAATCAGGCCTTGGCAGTGATCTGATCAATCTTGAGGGTTTTTCTCCTGAGGTACGGAAAGAAAATAAGGTTGCGTTAAAAAAGTACGTTATCACGCAAAACCCATTCAACGGCCAAGACGACAAGGTAGTGCTTCTCCCCGCCCTCAATCCTGATGTCGCAATCATGCACGCTCAATACGTTGGTGAGGATGGAACTGTTCGTATAAAAGGCCTTACATTTGCTGATATAGAACAGGCTAAATCAGCTGACACTGTCATTGTTACCTGTGAAGAAATCGTACCCAGGTCATTCATTCGTCTCGATCCGGACCAGAACTCGCTTCCACCGTTCTTTGTGGATGCCATTGTGAAAATACCCTACGGCGCTCATCCCACCGCGGTGTTCGCATGTTACGACTACGATCCGAAGCATCTCAACCTTTACAAAAAGATGGCTAATGATGACACCCTGTTCAAGGAATATCTCGACGAATGGGTATATGGTGTCAAATCTCATGAAGAATACCTTGAAAAAGTAGGGAACACCACCCTGCTCCAGATAAAGGCAAATCCAGTCCTCGGATATGCTGTAGGGCTCGACAGAAAATAAGGAGGTTCTTGAAATGCATGGCTACACAGACAACGAAATGATGGCCCTTGCTGCTGGGCGTTTTATAAAAAATGGAGATATTGTCTTTGCAGGAACAGGAGTTTCCATGCTTGCCGCAACCGCAGCAAAACGGATCTATGCCCCAAAGGCGGTTATTTTTTTTGAAACAGGAGGTATTGATCCTTCCCTCGACGAAATCCCCATGGCTGTTGCCGATCTGCGCGTCATGAGCGGAACGTGCCTCAACTCGGGCCTTATCGAAGCCTTCTCAATAGTGGGCCATCGCAAACTCCATACGATCGCATTTCTCGGTGCCGCTCAAATTGATAAATATGGGAACCTCAACACCACTATGATTGGCGATTACCATAAACCAAAGACGCGCTTCTCAGGCAGTGGCGGCGCCTGTGATGTGTCATCGTTCGCATCGGGCGTCATTACCTTCATGCAGCACCAGAAGCGACGGTTCGTTGAGAAGCTCGACTACCTTACGAGCGTAGGGTGGTATAAGGGGATGGATTCACGGAAAAAGCTCGGCCTCCCGAGGGGAGGCGCTCTTGCAGTTGTCACAAACCTCGGCGTTATGAAGTTCGACGAAATTACGAAAGCAATGTACCTCGCAGAATATTATCCCGGTGTTACAATCGATAAGATCGTTGAGAACACAGGATTCGAAATCGATGTATCGAACGCAACAGAGGCTGCACCGCCGAGCGCAGAAGAGCTGAGGATCTTGCGTGAAGAAGTAGACCCGCAGAAACTGATACTCTAAGAGAAACGTCTGCCACAATATTCCACGCTCATTCACTTCCGGATGTGGATCTCAGAGTAGCGTCAGGGATAGGTTGCAGACATGCTCGATACAAAAAACCCACTCTAAGGTCTCGCTGAGGCAGGAAACATTGTGGTTTCTTTCTTCTGTCTCGTCTGTTGGGGTATAATATAGCCCTGAACAGATCGTTTTTTCAGATCGTAACTGTAACGGAGAGTTTTTATGCGTATTTGGCCTGATTGCATTCCCTGTACTGCTAAGATGGCACTTGAGACAGGAAGGGCTTTAACTCAGGACGAGGATCAGCTCAAAGCCCTCATGAGGAAGGTTCTCGCCCTCAACTCTATGAAGGGAAACCGATGGGACCTCACCGCACCAGACCTTGTGGAGGAGGTGTGGTCTGTCCTCTGTGAGTTTGTAGGAAGTAACGATCCTTTGCGAGACATCAAAGCGGACCAGAACAGAAAGGCCCTCGAACGAGCCCCCCATGTTCGGAAGGTGGTTGCGCAGAGCGGCAACCCTTTTCTTGAAGCTGTGAAATTTGCTATAGCGGGCAACCAGCTCGATGTCATGCTTGACACGAAAACAAGCCTGAAAAAGAGTGGAGTATCAGATGCAGCCATGGTAGATGCGAGCATCAGTAACTCAGAAAATTTGGAAAATCGCGTTAAAAAAGCGCATACAATTATCTACTTTACCGATAATTCGGGCGAGGTCATCTTTGACAGAATCCTCATGGAACGAATCAGGGCAATAAGTCCTGCGGAGCTGATCCTCGTGGCACGAACAGTCCCTATACTCAACGATGTTACAGCATCCGAAGCGCTGTCCCTGGGTTTCAGAGAAGTGGCAAGGGTAATGGAGAGCGGCATTCAGGAGCCCCTCGCAGGAACAACCCTCAGGAAAGCTTCTCAGGAGATACAAGATCTTGTTTTGGCGGCAGATGTGATCATCGCAAAGGGAGTTGGAAACCTTGATACCATGACAGAAGAAGATAGTTTTCGGGGAAAAACCTTCTTCCTTTTTCATGGAAAATGTCGACCGTCATGCAGCGTTCAGCATGCACCTTTAGGATCTCTCGTGGTACACAGATTTTGAGCGTTATCGTTCAAAATACATGACGGGCGGCATAAAAATAGATGTATAAATCTAATATTCATTCATGGAGGTTTGAACTATATGGATATCCCGGAAAACCCTGTTCATGAAGAGCTGGAGAAGCTCCCTAAGGAGACACTCATTGAGCTTATAAAGATGTACTCACGGAACTGGCACACCTGCGATGGCCTCTGGTTCTCTGGAGTAGAGGAACGATACGGTACTGACAAGGCGCTCGAAATAGACATCAACATGTGGGATATTTCGTCAAGACTTGAGGCCAAAAGGATCAAGCAAATCCTTGCAATTCCCGATAATGCAGGTCTTGACGAGGTGTTGAGGACTATTCATTTCATGAGTTGGGCTGCCAAATGCCAATATCGGATTGAGAAAAATGGAGATTCAGCGCTTTTAACTGTCGTATCATGCCCTCCTCAGGAGGCCCGGATCAAGTCTGGGAAGGAGCTTTTCGCATGCCGCCCCACGTTCGAGATTGGCTTTTCAAACGTGGCCGGCATCATCGATCCACGGGTAAAAGTTACATGCAAATACTGTCCTCCAGGCCCTCATCCCTCTGATAGCTGGTGTCAGTGGGAATTCAAGACAAAAACATAAAATGGTTTGACATCAAAATCTCCTGACCGTATGCTAAGGTTTATCTATGAAGCATACTGGTGGCGCGAAACGTGGCTATGAACCAAAAGCAGCTATCTCGTGGGCCTTCTATGACTGGGCAAACTCTGCATATGCTACGACGGTCATGGCTGGATTTTTCCCCGTTTTCTTCAAGCAGTACTGGAGTTATGGAGTTGACGCACAGACCAGTACCTTCCATCTTGGGACAGCAAATTCAATAGCGAGCGTTGTTGTTGCCCTTCTCGCTCCCATCCTTGGCTCTATCGCAGACCAGTGGGAAAGTAAAAAGAAGTTCCTCCTCTTTTTTGCAACAATGGGCATGGTTATGACCGGAACTCTCGGGTTCATTGCCCAGGGGGAGTGGGTAACCGCAGTAATCATGTATGTCTTTGCAAATATCGGGTTTAGCGGCGGTAATGTTTTTTATGACTCTCTTATCGTAACAATAGTGGAAAAGAAAAAGATGGATTTTATCTCAGCCCTCGGATACTCTCTTGGCTATCTCGGGGGGGGAATTCTTTTCGCAGTAAACGTCTTTATGACGCTCAAGCCACATCTTTTTGGACTCAGTTCGGCGGCCGAAGCGGTTCGTCTATCCTTCTTAAGCGTTGCAGTATGGTGGGCCCTCTTCTCCATCCCGATCTTCGTGTTCGTAAAAGAACCAAAGGTGAAGACAGGTCAGTCGGTTGTGAGCATAGCAACCACCGGTGTCCGGCACCTCTTCTCATCATTTCGAGAGATTCGTCAGTACAGGAATATCTTCCTCTTTCTTATCGGTTACTGGTGCTACATAGACGGGGTCGATACGACAGTTCTCATGGCAGTGGACTACGGGCTTGCTCTCGGGTTTGATCAGACGGTTTTAATCAAAGCCCTTCTTGTAACACAATTTATAGGCTTTCCTGCCGCTATCCTCTTCGGAAAAATAGGCGAAAAGATCGGGACAAAGGCCGGCATCTTCATAGGCATCAGCGTTTATGTTGCGGTTGCCTTCTGGGGATATGCCATGGATAAGCCGCAGGAGTTCTATGTCCTCGCAATTGCTGTCGGCCTTGTCCAGGGGGGCGTACAGTCACTCAGTCGATCCTTATATGGAAAGCTTATCCCCAGGGAAAATGCCGCTGAATTTTTCGGTTTCTACAACATGATCGGAAAGTTCGCTGCAGTACTTGGCCCTTTTCTCATGGGGCTTACAAGCATGATGACTGGTAAGACGCGGTATTCAATATTTGCCGTCATTCTGCTCTTCATCATCGGAGCCCTCATTCTGTCATTTGTTCAGGAAAAAAATCCCACTGAGGGCGCAAACAAATGATATCAAAAACTCCGAATCAGTTTCGTCCTCCAAAAAACAACAGCCTCTTCATAAAGCTCGTTCAGTATGTAATTGAACCCATCATGCTCCCCCTCATACCCAAAATAGCCAGCATAGAGATCAGTCCTGGAGACCTTGCGCGTCTGAAAACCCTCAAAGGGAAACGGGTTATACTGACTCCCAATCATGCTGAAATGACAGAGCCGTATGTAATATTTGCCCTGTCCCGGATGGTGAGAGAGGAATTCAACTACCTTACGGCGAGAGAGGTTTTTGAAGAGTATTTTCCTGCCGGAAGGCTCCTGCAAGCCCTTGGGTGTTACTCGGTAATCCGTGGAGCACCCGATAGAAACGCCTTACGTACAACATCAGAGATTCTTGGAGAAGGAAAACACTGGCTGGTCATTTTTCCTGAAGGAGTTGCCATGGGATTAAGCGATGCGCTGATGCCTTTCCAGCCAGGAATAGGGCAATTAGCCTTTCGGGCCTACGATGAGCTAACAAAGAAAGGGGAGAAACCTGATATCTTTTTTGTTCCCATAGCAATTAAAACGTTCTATGTGAAAAATATGAGTAGTCCCATTGATAGGGCACTCAGACGCCTTGAAGAAAAGCTGCTTCCGCAGAAAAACCATGAAAAAAAAGATTACCAGGAACGCCTCATCGCTCTGGGAGAAGCAACGCTTGCATTAAAGGAGCATGAATATGGCGTACACCCTGCACCAGGGGCCTCCCTGAGTGACCGGATACACACAATGAAAGAAGTGATCATTGCCACCACAGCAAATCAGATCGGCGTTGAAAACCATCCGGAACAGATATTACCAGATCGTTTACGTGATCTTGTCAACACCCTGGATCAGATTATTCACTCTCAAGACACAGAAAAAGAACCCATCCATGAGCCTGCGCAGGTATCACGTAAAAAGGCAAAAGCGCTTCGCACCCGTCTTGATACGGCAATCAATTTTATGGCCCTCGATCACGAGTACCTTGAACTCCAGATGACGACTGAACGGTTTTTTGATATTATTGGGCTTCTCGAACGGGAAATATTCGGAAGAAGAAGGTTCTGGGGACAGAGAAAGGCTGTTATCAAGGTTGGTGACCCAGTAGATTTGAATGATTTTGTATCGCAATACAGGACCAGTAAGAGAGACACGTTCCAGACAATCTCACGCACCCTTGAAGCAAAGGTTCGAGGCATGCTCCAGGAACTATCGCTCCGTTCAGAACCTTTACAGCGCTTGAAAAAGGGTGGATAGTTGCTTATGAACATGGTTTATTCTGGAAAACGAGACAACTTTTTTTAATGACTCATGGTGGATAATCATTTCGATGGACACAATCGATAAAGGCAAAACACTTCCCGAGATGTTTCATCGAACCGTTGAGAGGTTCCCTGAGATGCCGGCCCTCAGGGGAAACGCAAAGGGGGCTTATCAATCACTTACCTACCGGGAAATGTCAGATAGGGTCAGAAACCTCGGAAAAGGGCTCATTGCCATGGGGGTTGACGTCAAGGATCATTGCGCGCTCTTGTCAGAGAATCGTCCGGAATGGGCCATTACCGATATGGCTTTTGCCCATATTGGGGCAGTGAACGTGGCCATATTTCCCAATATCCCTGCAGGCCAGGTTGAATACATTGTCAGAGATTCACGGGCAAAGCTTATCATTGTTTCAGACATCACCCAACTCAAAAAAGCACTCGAGATTCGATCCAGAAACACGGGACTGAAAATTATTTCCATGGAACAACCCCCTGATGGGGCTCCGGATATCGTGACATTTGAAGAAGTATTGGAGATCGGGAAATCTTCCACTGACCTGGATGCAGAATTTGAAAAACGTAGCAGAAGCATTCATCCTGATGACTGGGCAAGCATCATATACACGTCCGGTACAACCGGAGACCCGAAGGGAGTTATCCTGTCGCATAAAAACTTTGTCTCCAATGTTGAAGCAGCACGGGAGGTTGTCCATTTTGAGCCCGGAGAAATTCTTCTGTCCTTCGTTCCCCTCAATCATGTCATGGGAAGGCTTGCTGATCACTATCTGCCCCTCAGCACCGGTTCAACAATCGCCTATGTTGAGAGTCTTCTTCGTTTAAGGCAGAACCTCCAGGAGGTCAAACCCCACTATATGCTCCTTGTGCCGAGGGTGCTCGAAGTGTTCCAGGAAAGCATCATCGCACATACTGCAAAAGAACCGGCTTACAAACAGAAAATATTCAATTGGGCCCTTTCTTCAGGGATAGAGCATTGCAGATTTATTGAAAATAAGAAAAATATTCCTCTATCCAAATCTCTTCTATGGAAAATATTTGACATAGTTGTTTTCAGAAAAATACGTTCCCGTCTTGGCCTGGAGAGACTCAAATTCTTTTTTTGTGGTGGAGCATCACTGCATCACTCAACAGCTGATTTTTTTTGTGCCCTCAGGATTACTATCATGGAAGGGTATGGACTGACCGAAACTTCACCACTTGTAACGGTCAATCCTTCCAATCTTCTCAAGTACGGCACGGTTGGCCTCCCCATTCAAGGGGTTGAGGTTAGAATAGCCGATGATGGGGAGATTCTCGTTCGCGGACCCAATGTAATGCAAGGATATTACAACAAACCTTCAGATACTGCTGAGGCCATTGACAAAGATGGTTGGCTTCACACAGGGGATATTGGCAGCTTCGATGAAGACGGTTACCTTACAATCACCGACCGCAAGAAAAATATTATTGTTCTTTCCAACGGCAAAAAGGTTGCGCCGCAGCCTATTGAAAACCGTCTCGCTGAAAGTCCCTTTATCTCATACGCTATCGTAATAGGTGACAGGCAAAATACTATCACAGCAATTATAGTACCCAACGTTAAACATGTTCTGGATTGGGCAAAGAAAAATAAGATAGAAATTGATCTTCGTGCCCATAAGGCCCTCATAATACATCCAGAAATTATACAGCTCATGAAGCGTGAGATAGACCGTCTTTTGCCTGACCTCGCTGATTTTGAGAGAATACGGAAATTCGTAGTTTTGAACGAAGAACTCTCTGTCGAGAACGGCACCCTTACTCCCACACTCAAGGTCAAAAGGCGCGTCCTCCTGGATCGATATACGGATGTAATAGAGGCAATGTACCGGTAAAAAAAGCATATCGTATGCGGTACGCCGTCTGTGTGGGTATCATTTGAAACGGAGCATATAGGTGCGCCATGGGAAGCACTGGTTTCAGGATGAATCTAAGACTCATCTTCATTTCAATATTTATCATTTGAATACGCAGAAAATGCGTAAAAGGGAAGCCTTGAAATCAACCCCGTGCACTGCCCTCCGATCTCTCCGTACTGGCGAGTTCTCGAATCAGAAGTTTTTGCCGATATACGACAACGGTAGGCGATACGGGCATTTAGGGTATTGCAATATCCAATTTCGCCAGGTTAACGATGTTTTTGCAGAGAAGCAGTTCCTTGTCATCTCGGGAAAGGGGCAGAGAGAGAATCTTGTCAAGTTCGCTACGCATAGAACCAAACGGCACGTCAGAACCAAAGATAACACGCTCAGGGCCGATAGTCTCCACGAATTTTTTGATCTGATCCCTCGATGCAAGGGCAGTATCAAAATAAATGGACTCGTTATCTTTGAATGCACGCAAAAAATCATACGGATTGCCACCAAGGAGGCCAAGGTGGGGAATGATAAGGGGAACACCCTCTGCCATATTGACGAACTTCACCGTAAAGTCAAAATCTTCCTCGAACACAACGGGTTTATTGATAGCCCGCAACTTCTCAATAAGCCCGGGCAGCTCAGGATCTTCAAGTACCTGATAATTGGATGCGGTATCCTGCCATCCCCTCATCCAGTGCCACTTGCCCCCATAGTATTCATCCGGAATAGGGTTGAATCCTTCAACTTCGTAGTTTTCCCGTATGTAATGGTAGGGTAAAAAGCTTTTTATTCTCTTCGTCTCTTCAAGCAACATTACATTGATATCATTATTCGCTATGGCAGTGGAGGGAAACGGGATAAGTACCACAGACGAGATACCCGACTCTTTGAGCTGCCTCTGCAGTTCGGCTGTCGTTACTTCCGTGCCCATTGATAATGACGGACCCCAGTGGGAATGGCTGTCTATGATGAGGTCGAATTCCATGGTTGAAGATGATTACCACAAATGATATCATTCTGTAAAGTCAGCGAGGGGCAATAACTCTGAAATTTTTGCTCTATGCCCTATGCGCCATGCGCTTTGCCGCATTAAAACGATATGTTCTATACGAACGACAGAATCAAGACGCCTCTCATCACGGTTGATATCATCATCCGTTATCAGGGCGGTATTGTGCTCATCCAGCGGAAGAATCCCCCTCCGGGGTGGGCCCTGCCGGGAGGGTTCGTCGATGTGGGAGAATCCCTCGAAGAAGCTGCTGTCAGGGAGGCGAAAGAAGAAACATCGCTGGACATCACTATCGTTGAGCAGTTTCACGCCTATTCAAGGCCGGACCGTGATCCCCGTTTTCACACCGTAACGATGGTGTTTATTGCCAACGGAACGGGAACGTTGAAAGGACGCGACGATGCCCGCGCCGCAGGAGTTTTTACGGAAAGCAATCTCCCCTCGCAGATTGCCTTTGACCACGGGGAAATCATCGCCGACTATTTTATATACGAAAAAACTTCGAAGAAACCAGACTCCCGGTAACCCGTATTGAGATCAGCAGTACCGGCATTACGCTTTGGTTAATACCAATTTGATCCCAAGGCCTATGAACACTGCTGCGCAGAGCCAGTTAAGTGCCTCATTCGCGGTACGGCTCCTGGTCAAAAATTGGCCGAAAGTCCCTGCAGTCAGACCTATGGCACCGAAAACAATGACGACAAGGATTATGAAAATTGCTCCAAGAGCAAGAATTTGACCGAACGGGCTTCCAACATCTTTCGCAACAAACTGGGGTAGAAAAGCGAGAAAAAAGAGGGCCACTTTCGGGTTGAGAACATTCATGATAAAACCTCGTGCTATGAGGTGATGTGCGGGCTTTCTATCCTGTTCGTTCATCTTCATGAGGTCCTTACGGTGCTTTATTGCTTTATAGGCAAGATAGAACAAGTATAACGCACCGGCAACTTTGAATACTGTAAAAGCCAACACGGAAGTTTTGAAAATCAGGGATACCCCGAGTGCTGCTGCCAGTGTATGGACAGAGTTTCCAAACGCAAGGCCAAGGGCTGTGAAAAAACCAGCCCTTTTTCCTGACGAGACCCCTTGGGCCACAACAAAGAGAATATCAGGTCCTGGCGCAATAATGAGAAGAAACGATGCAGGTATAAACAGGGTCAACATGCCAAAATCAATCATTCAATCCTCCAACCATGGATCAATCTATTATGATTTCCTCAATTGTTCTCCGTTTCCGTTGAGCTGGCGATTCATCCGGATACCCCAACGGCAATAAGGCAACAACCGAGATCGAATCGTCCCATCCAAAGATGGTCCGTATTGCCTGCTCATCGATAAGCCTCACCCAGCACGTTCCCAAACCGAAGTCAAGCGCCCTCAAAACGATGTGTTCGACAGCAATAGCGACGTTGAAGGCAATTCGCTGGCCAAACTGATCAAGGTTCATCGTTTTCATTATATTATTTCTGTCGATGATTATCTGAACAACCCTGTCCTCTATGGCACCGATCTTTCCCAAATCCTGAAGACCTGAGACCATTCCTTCCAGATATCCTTTCGTATCTGCACAACAGACAATCACTACAGGAGCTTCTGCGATAAAAGACTGGTCATAGGCTGCTTTTGCGAGCCTCCCTTTTGTATTTACGTCTCGTACAATCTTGAATCGCCATGGTTGCGCATTTGAGCCCGATGGTGCACGCCTGGCGGCATCAAGCAACTCAAAAAGAATGCTATCAAATACAGGATCTGGCTTAAACTTTCTGATACTCCTTCGCTGATCAATGGCTTCTTTGGTGGTCAGCATCGCGTATTCATTAAAACATGCGCTCCCGTATGCCCTCTGCCCCATCTCCTTCGCACCTATTATACAAGTGAGGCTGCCGCATTCTGTATTCTCTCTATGCCCTTCCTGATAACCTCCATTGATGTAGCAAAGGAAAGCCTTAGATACCCTTCTTTGCCAAACTCAGCTCCTGGGACAACAGCGGTATGGAACTCTTCAAGCAAAAGCTCGGTGAGCGCAGCCGATGTATCGATTGCCCTATCCTTGAATTTCTTGCCGAGCACCGCATTAAAGTTGGGAAAAACATAGAATGCACCCCTGGGGTTGTAGCAGGTAACACCAGGTATGCTTGTGAGCTCTCGAACCAAATAATCCCTCCGTTTCTGGAATTCACCTACCATGGTAACAATGAAATCCTGGGGACCGGTTAGTGCTGCAAGGGCTGCGTACTGGGAGATTGAAGTCGGATTCGACGTACTCTGGCTCTGAATATTTGACATGGCAGAGATGATTTCCTTCGGTCCTGCTGTGTAACCTATTCTCCATCCAGTCATCGAGTATGCCTTCGAAACACCATTTGATATGATGGTGCGCTCCTTGAAGGTATTGTCAATCGACGCGATACTGGTATGTTTATATCCATCATACACGAGCTTCTCGTACATTTCATCCGAGACAATATAGAGGTTGTGCTCCACTGCAAGCTTTCCGATCTGTGCAAGGTTTTCCACGGTATAAACAGATCCGACGGGGTTAGACGGATAATTGAGAACAATGCCCTTTGTTCTGCTGGTAATATATCTCTTGATGAGATCTCCGGTGACCTGGTAATCGTCCTCTTCCCGTGTATCGACAATAATGGGCTGTGCACCGGTAAGCTCTACCATGGGAGGGTACGAAACCCAGTACGGCGTAGGGATGATAACCTCGTCTCCTTCCTGGAAGAGTGCCTGGAAAAGATTGTAAAGACCGTGCTTCCCTCCGCAGGATACAATGACCTCTTCGCGCTTAAACGTGAGCCCATTATCATTTTTAAATTTCTCGATAATTGCATCCTTCAGGGGCTCAATACCTGCGACCGGCGTGTATTTGGTGAAACCTTTGTTGATCGCGTCAATTGCAGCGTTCTTTATGTGCTGGGGGGTGTCAAAATCAGGCTCTCCTGCCCCGAAACCCGCTATGTCGAGCCCCTGCGCCCTGAGGACCTTTTCTTTTGCATTAATTGCCAGTGTTGGCGATGGTTTAAGTGCGTGCGCTCTTCCTGAAAGCATCTAAGCCTCCTTTGGTTTTGCAATTATTTCTTTTATTCGTATCTTGAAAAATCTATTTGATGAGTTGGCCCGTATGAGACACGCCGTGTCTGCACCGCGCCCTGTACCTGCAATTGCAATAACATCATGAAACGGTATGAGACCACCATCTGCTGCCATTGCTGCGATCTCCACACACACCTTGACACCCTGGGAAAACATGCGAAGCGTATTCGCTACAATCTCTTGTTCGGAATAACCGCCTGCCATATCTCGGATGGCAGTACCCAAACTTCTGAGCACCATAGTGCCTGTGTGAACCTGAATGCCGCTTTCTATCAGTCTCTGCCTGAGATCAACAGGGAAGCTCTGAACGCCTTCTTCCTTAAAACCAGTGTTATGGGTAACAACCACAACATTAAATGCTTCCCTTCCCGGAATGTGCAAAACTTTTTCGGCAGTATACCCGGTTGTTGACGCAACAACGATGTCCCTCACTCCCTTGCTCGCAGCATGGTTAAAGGCCACCTTTAACGTTACATCCGTATTTTCGATTCCTGCTTTTTCGAAGTACATACTGAAACCCCTGTTCACAAATAGTAGGTCGCGGTTCGCCGTATATGGAGAATCGTTACTTCCGAACCGTGAACTATCGACCAAAAACTATTGATACCGTCCATTCGGGCTTGTGAGCAAAGTGTTTACCGTATATTTCCCTTTATTGTCAATCAAAATATTGAGATAGGTAATGGCAAAAACAGGAAATGGTGAGGGGCGATAGGTAATGGGGATAGAGCGGGAAAAACGAGACGGGCGGGAAGAGCGGGGAAGGCAGTGAGAAGTGAAAAGCATGGAACCACGCCGGAAAGCTGGCAGGCTGGCAAGCTTGAAGGCTGGATAGTTAGCTGATCACGGATTACACGTTACGCATCACGGATACGTACTATCAAAGTGTGCAACTACCTTGAGGACACGGCGTGTCTCTCTCGTAACCTTGTATCTGTCATCGATACGATATCCAACAATCCAGATAATATCATGGTCAGAGAGAAGGAGAGGTATGTGCCTTCTCTTTTCCTTTGGGAGTTTTATTCCTATAAAGAAGTCTTTAAGTTTTTTCTCGTGGCTCATACCGAGCGGTACAAAACGGTCCCCTGTCTCAAAGGTTCTCACAGATAGGCTTCCAAGCTTTTCCAGGTCAAAGTAACCGATGTTTGGGGCAATGGGAATAGCACCTGACTGGTCATCCATCTCTGCCACTTCAAGGCTAAGCCTCAGGGGTTCTATGTTGTTTATTCCTGAAAAAATCTTGAATTTTTCTTTCACTGGTGATGCTTCAACCTTTTTCGCGAAGGTAATGTGCCCATATGTCTTTCTGGCAACAGTTTCGTACGGAAATACAGCCAAAAGATTTGGTCTCTTTCCTTTGAGAATCTTCTCGATAAGGCGTATATGTTCACGCAACGGGAAAAACCTCGGTTCAACCTCCTGAAAAATCCTCACCAGAACTCTGTATCTCACTTCTTCATTCAACTTCTGCACCTCAAGAGCGTCGAGCGTAATTGAACCGCTATTGTCCTTTCTTTTTTTGTTTAAAAAATCATCTGCCTCACGATCGAATACCGAATTGATTGCAGTTAAATCCCGAAGGAGAGCGGATATCTTTTCCTTCACGGCTGGATTCATCCTTTTCATAACAGGCAGAAGCTCTTTTCTGACAAAGTTTCTCTCATATTTAGTCTTTAAATTCGAAGAATCATGCACAAATGATATGGCCCGCGTTTTCACGTATTCTTCAATGCTCGAACGGTAGATTGTGAGAAAAGGCCTGATAATCCGTCCGCGCTTTACAGGGATTGAAGAGAGGCCATGGATACCGGTTCCTTTAACAATCCTGAGCAGGAATGTTTCAACCTGATCATCAAGATTGTGTGCCACTGCGATTTTATTAAAATGAAGTGTATCTGCTATCTCATCGAAAAAACGATACCGAATGTCTCGTGCGGCATGTTGGACAGACTTTCCAAGTTTCCTGGCCTCATCCGAGACATTAATTTTCTTTATATAGCATGGAAGAGAAAATTTGTCAGCCAACCCTTTTACAAAATCTTCATCTCTGTCAGCTTCGGCACCTCGTAACAGGTGGTTCACGTGGGCAATACCTAACTCAAGCGGCAGTTCGTGGCTTATCTCCCGGAGGACAAAAAGAAGGGTTACGGAGTCGATCCCTCCGGAACACGCTACAAGGACTTTGTCTCCCTCGGTAATAAGACCTTCTTTTTTAATAATCTCTTTTGTTTTTCTTACAAGGTCATCCACTTCGTGGGTTCCGGGTTCCGGGTTGCGGGTTGCGAATATTACGATCGAGTTGCAACTCGAAACCAGCAACTCGTAACTTCAAACTAACGTTGATGTGCAGGATCAGTGACACGATGAACAATCTGAAGATCCGCAGGTTGCACAACTTGACCCTGACGAACCTGTTGAAGACGACTTGAACTTGTAGCCTACCGAGAACCCGAAAGAAGACATCTTCTTCGTAGGTTCTTTGTTGCCACAAGACGGGCAGGCCGGCTCATCACTTTTAAAAACAAGCATTTCAAATTCGTTTCCGCACTTTTCACATATAAATTCATAAATGGGCATTTCTTGCAATCCTCCTCATACCCGTCGCGACCGCTTCATATCCTGTGTGATTTCTCCTTTAAGCTTTGTTAAAGATTCAAGATATGGAGCCTTTTCGCTCTCATTCAATTCAAACGCCATTGCGTTTTCAGCATACCGGTATGCTTTAGAAAAACGATTCTTGTAGAAAAAATAAAAAGCTGAAGCATACATGAATAAAAATAGCGCCAACTTATTCGAAGGATCAAGGCATGTCACCTTCTGGAACATATTTCGGGCAAGCTCATAGTATTCACTCTCGAGATAGCTGTGAGCAGCTTTGAACATCAACAGCTTCTTGCCGTCTTTATAGAGATCATCGAGAAGCTGATTGAAATTCCTCTTTCCGTATATCATGATTAATGTTTTTTCATGTTCAAACAAGAATCTCGGCAATAGATAATTGTCTTTGTAAAGTTTAATCAAATCTTTCAATTGTTCAACCAGCTCTTTCAGGAGAAGCTTAGCCTCCTTAAAACCTTCTCTTAATTTCTTTTCTGTTTTTTTAACCAGAAATTCCATTTCAAGGAAAATCTTTTTTTCACGAAGAGTGAGCTGATTTGAATCGATGTCGCATTTTGGCTTGTAGTATTCAAGCTGGTAGAGGTTTTCTCTCAAAATCATGGCTTGATGAAAGATGTACCCAACTGTCATATCATAGAGTTTTTCTCTATAATTGGCTGCATCAGAATTTCGGAAAAGATCATGACACATTTCTTTCAACCGAAAAAGGCAGCTTCTGCCACGATCGTCAACAAACTTTTCAATATCGCCAAAACAGAGCGTTCCGCTCTTGTATAGATCCATGCAATTCATACACGTTATGTAAACGCACAGTGATTCATTGATGAGGTCTATCTGTTTCTTCTCTAAATTAATTGGCTTCATGCTCTGCCGAGTGATTGCTAATCAGCTCTCGCAATTCTTCACCCTCAATTGTCTCTTTTTCAAGAAGTGTCTTTGCCACTTTTTCGAGAAGGGGCTTCTTTTCGCTCAACAGAGTTCGCACCCTCTCTCGAGCCTCTTCAACAATCATTCTAATCTCATCGTCAATTTCACGCGCTGTTTCTTCGCTGTAATCCTTAGTTCCGCCAAACGATGCCCCGATATCAATAAAAAGAGGTTTTCTCTCTCGTTCAAATGTAACGTATCCGAGTTTTTTACTCATACCATATTCTTTTACCATTGATCTCGCAATGTCCGTTGCACGACCAAGATCATTATGGGCACCAGTGGAAACCTCTCCAAAAACAATCTCCTCAGCCACTCTTCCGCCAAGGAGAACACAAAGCCTGTCACGCAGCTCCTTTTCGGTCATAAGGTACCGATCCTCTGTGGGAAGCTGCAAGGTGTAACCCAATGCAGATATTCCACGGGGGATGATTGAAATCTTATGAACAGGATCTGTTGTCTCAAGAAATTCCGCCATGAGGGCATGTCCGGTTTCATGGAACGCGACAATCTCTTTTTCCTTTTTATTCATAACCCTCGTTTTTTTCTCAAGACCCGCGATCACCCTGTCTATTGCCTCTTCAAATTCTTCCATACCCACTGAAGTTTTTCCTTTTCGTGCGGCCAGAAGGGCTGATTCATTCACAAGGTTCGCGAGGTCAGCCCCGACAAAACCAGGCGTTCGGGCAGCTATGATCTTGAGGTCAACCTCTTTCGCGAGTTTTACTCCTTTAATATGCACTTTTAAGATCTCTTCTCTCCCCTTGATATCAGGCCTGTCAACAAGGACATGCCTGTCAAATCTTCCTGGTCGCAAAAGAGCTGGATCGAGAATCTCGGGTCTGTTTGTAGCAGCCATAATTATCACACCGGCCTTTGTATCAAAACCATCCATTTCAGAGAGAAGCTGATTTAATGTCTGTTCCCGCTCATCATGGGATGACATAGGATTCATCCCCCGAGCTTTTCCCAATGCATCAAGCTCATCAATAAAGATGATGCAGGGCGCCTTTTCCTGCGCTTGGGCAAAAAGGTCACGCACCCTCGATGCACCAACTCCTACAAACATCTCAACAAAGTCAGAACCACTCATACTAAAAAAAGGCACCTTTGCCTCACCTGCAACAGCTTTTGCGAGAAGAGTTTTTCCTGTGCCTGGGGGGCCGACGAGGAGTATACCTTTGGGTATCTTCCCTCCAAGGGTCATAAATTTCTGTGGTGTTCTCAGATATTCAATGATTTCCTGCAATTCTTCCTTTGCCTCATCAACGCCTGCTACATCCTGAAAAGTAATCTTTATCTCATCCTCGCCATAAATCTTGCCGCGGCTCTTTCCAAAGTTAAGAACACTCGACGGAGCACCACCCATTCTCCGCATAAGAAGGTTCCATATGAGAAAAATAATTGCAAAGGGAAGCACCCACGAGATAATAGCTTTAAAGATTTTATTCTCGTAATACCCGGCAAATTTTATGTTGTACTTCTGCAGATCTTTCACAAGATCAGGATCCTCTACCCTGCTTGTAAGAAACTTGGTCTTCTTCCCGTCATCAAGGGTAAGGGTTCCCTGCACTGTCTCAGCATCGATTACGATGTCGCTGATCTTGCCCTTGGAAATAAGATCTTTGAACTCACTGTATGGAACGTTCTTGACCTCTGTCTTGAAAAGATAGCTATTTATAGCTATCATCGCAACAAAGGCAATAATAAAATAGAGGAAGGTGAAGCTCTTTGTTTTTTTATCTTTAAATTTTGTCTTATCCTTCAGCTCGAGAAAAATGTTTTTCGGCTTTTGAGGCTCCTTTTTTTTGCGTGGCATGAAATTAGTTTAATACATATTTTTCTTTTTTGAAAGTGCAGAGAAGCTATATAATGGATATCTTATTTTTTGTATCCCCTTCTTCTGCAGAGAACGTATCGTATTTCGTGAAAAACCTTTTAATGCACGACCTACGATATAGGGACAATAGGTTAATCTTTTGCGATATGGGCTATACGAATCACGCTATACGGACTTTCCACGACATCCAATATACAAACGACGATATACCTGTTATTATAGCTCTAAAACGTTTGCCTCAATCATACCATCAATTCTTAATATTTCTTCGAGAACCTCTTTGTTGATGGGATTATCGACAGATACAAACGCTACTTCTTCTCCCGATTTTTGACGAGATACCCCGAAGCCCGAAATATTGATGTTATTGTTTCCAAGGATCGTCCCCACCTTACCGATGATGCCCGGCCTATCAAAGATTCTAAAGTGGAGAAAAGTCCCTTCCGGAATGATATCAAGGTGGAACCTGTCGAGGAGCACTATCCTGCCAAGCTTATCGGGAAAGACAGTGCCTGCAAAGCTTCGCTCCTCTATATCTGTCTTTACCGTTAGGAGAACAAGGTCGTTAAATTTGTCAAACTGGTCTGTCTTGGCCTCTTCTACAATAATGTTGCGATCCTTTGCAAAATACGGTGCGTTGATAAATGTAACGGTTTCTTTGAGGTTGGCTGCGAGAAAACCCTTGACACCTGCAATCGTAAAAGGCTGGTAGCTGAACGGTACATCAAACTTCCGCTCGCACAGGTCTTCCTCGAAGGGTTTCCCTACCATGACAATCCTGATAAGTTCAGGCCTCCCCTTCACCATCTGTGCTGCAAGTTTTCCCATTTTCTCAACAAGATTAAAGTAGAGCTGCATGTTCTCCGGCATTTGAGACAGCATAAACGGTATATTTACTGCATTCTCATACGGTCTTCCATGGAGTGCGTTCGCCACCTGGTTACAGATAATAAGCGCCACCGCCTCCTGTCCCTCCATGGTATTCGCTCCAATATGGGGTGTTGCAAAGGCATTTTCAAGTTCAAGGAGTTTATTGCTTTGAGGAGGTTCTTTCTCCCACACGTCAACCCCGGCTGCAAAAACCTTACCGGCCTTGAGGGCTTCGTAAAGATCAGCCTCATTGACAATTCCACCCCGAGCACAGTTTACAAAAATTACATTATCCTTCATAAGCGCAATTTCCTTTGCCCGTATCATATTCCGTGTTGCCGGGGTAAGAGGGGTATGAAAGGTAATGATATCAACAACCTTCAGGAGATCTTCAAGTTTGTCATAGAGGATGACACCAAGAGAATCTGCTTTACTCTTTTTTATAAATGGATCATAGGCAATGACTTTCATACCAAAACTCTTGGCACGTATTGCGACGGCACTCCCTATGCGACCAAGCCCTACTATGCCAAGAGTTTTATTGAAGAGCTGAATCCCCATGAACCTTTTTCTGTCCCACTTTCCTTCTTTGAGTGAGTTATTCGCGAGAGGAATTTTCCGTGCTGCAGCCAGCATAATGCCCATCGTTAGCTCTGTTGCCGCCAGGGTATTTCCTGTAGGCGCGTTCATCACAATGATCCCTTTTTTACTTGCCGCTTCTACATTGATATTTTCAATACCGACACCAGCACGGCCTATGATTCTGAGCCTCCCAGGATTTTCAAGGAGGCTTGCAGGAATGGTGGTTCCACTTCTTGTAATCAATGCGTCATAATCACCAATAACCTTCTTTAGTTCATCACCTTTGATACCGACCTTTATATCAACATCTATATCTCCTTCTCGTTTGAGTATCTCAATCCCCTCTTGAGAAATGTTATCGGTAATGAGTACGTTGAATCTTTTCATGAGCACCTTCCATGGTTATTCGTTCAGACTTCGAGGCTATACCGTTTCGCGTGATCGCTTGTGAAGAATATCACGGATAGTATGGAAAAATCAATAGAATCAGGCAAGAGGCGTTAGGTGATGGGTGATGGGCTATAGCGGAAACCGTGTAAAAATTTTGTTACGAGTCTAATGAAAAGAAATCCTATTAATATTTTTTAACTTCGAATTTAAGCATTACACTGTCTTGAGTCTCCCTGAGGTTTATAAAGCAGCGTGCTGAAAAAATGTGGCCTATCTCTACTTCTCTCTTTTCACTTTTCACTTCTCATCTCGTTTTACCCATAACCCCTTGCTCATAGCCTATAATCAGCGGTATTTAAACTTTTCCTTGACTTCAACCCTCTAAATATATTAAGTTAAGCAAATTTTTTAAGGATAATAAGATGAAAACGTATTTTCCAAAGACAGATGAAATAGCAAAAAACTGGTATGTGATTAATGCTGAAGGGGCAATCCTCGGCAAGCTCGCGGCTCAGATAGCGATGATGTTACGAGGTAAAACAAAGCCAACATTTACCCCTCATACAGATGTTGGAGACTTTGTCGTTGTTATCAATGCTGAAAAGATTAGACTTACAGGGCGTAAGGTAGACCAAAAAATGTATGCACGGCATTCAGGCTATCATGGAGGTTTTAAGGCCATCAATCTGAAGACCATGATGGATAAGAAACCAGAGGATGTCATCAGGCTTGCTGTACGAGGCATGCTTCCCAAGAATGCCCTTGGGAGAAAAATAATCAAAAAACTCAAGGTATACAAGGGCGGAGAGCATCCTCATAAAGCCCAGATGCCAAAAGAATTTGCATATAAGGAGGTTAGAAGTGCCTGAAAAACGGTACTACGCAACAGGAAAAAGAAAGACGGCCGTGGCAAGGGTCTGGATTAAATTGGGTTCCGGTAACTTTGTAATCAACGGTCGAACAATTGAAGACTACTTCCCCCTTGAAGAACTGAAACTTATGGTCAATAAACCTTTCCTGCTTACCGGCAACCTCGGTAAGTTTGATGTGGTGGCCAACATATATGGTGGAGGAGTTCCCGCACAGGCCTGGGCATTAGGTCACGGGATTGCAAAGGCTCTTCTCGAATACAACATAAATTTCAGAACAACCCTCAAAAAACAGGGTCTGATCACGAGAGATCCGCGTGCCAAAGAAAGAAAGAAGTATGGTAAAAAAGGAGCACGGGCAAGCTTCCAGTTTTCCAAGAGATAAGATGTTACAAGCAGGTATCATAGGGGCCACCGGCTATACCGGTTTGGCCCTTATTTCAATGCTTATTTCCCATCCTAATATTACAGTTAATCGCATAACATCAAACACGTATAAAGGAAAAAAGATCTCTGATATTTTTCCTCTCTTCAAGGGAAGGTTTGAGAAGGTCCTTGTACCCACGGATGATAACCACACTGGGAAGTGCGATGTGTATTTCCTTTGCCTGCCCCACGGCACATCTATGGAAGCTGCAAAGAGACTCTACGATGGAAAGGCGGTCATTGTTGATCTTAGCGCTGATTTTCGCTTCGAAGATGTGAAAATTTACGAAAACGCATATATCCCCCATACCGCACAAGAACTGATTTCTCAATCCGTATTTGGTCTTCCCGAAATTTATCGTGAAAAAATAAAAGGTGCAAAGCTTATTGGCAATCCGGGGTGCTATCCAACCTCTGCAATTCTCGGATTATATCCACTTCTCAAGGCTGGCTATCTGGCTGGTGATATATTCATCGATTCAAAATCAGGCGTGAGCGGCGCAGGACGTGAGGCGAAGCTGGGAAGCCTTTTTTGTGAAGTCTCGGAAGGTTTCAGACCCTATGGAGTGGGTGTCCACCGCCATGAGCCTGAAATCCAGAAAGAGGTAAGTAAACTTTCCAACCTTAAAATCATGTTCGTTCCCCACCTTCTTCCTATGAACAGGGGCATCCTGACCACAATATACAGCACATTGAAGGAACCGCTCAAAACCAATGATGTCCTCACCCTGTATAAAAAAACATACGAAGGCGAGCATTTTGTGCGGATCATGGATGAAGGGGTATATCCTGACACACGGTTCGTACGATTCTCCAACTATATTGATATAGGCCTCAAAAGCTTTGATGATGGCCGGATTGTTATTGTTTCAGCCATCGACAACCTTGTCAAAGGCGCATCAGGACAAGCCATCCAGAATATGAATATTGCGCTCGGCCTTGATGAAACAGCTTCCCTGACAGCCTTGCCACAGTATCCGTAGCAAAACCAGCAGTAATACATAATCAGTTATTAGTCATGAAGGTAAACCTTCACCATATCGCCTTTTTGAGCAAAAGAAAATAGGTTTAACCCAAATAATGCAGTTACAATTTACGCATCTGTAGTATAAGTCCCGACAAGGCTTTTCTTCACTTCTCATCAAAATGGGTATTGCCGGCGTGGCTTTTGGCACACCCCCTGTTTTTTCTTTCTCACTGGCGTTCAACTGCAATGCAGTTGAGATCAACACGGGGAATGTGCTGACTGATGCGGGTAAACAGGTAACAAAGCTTTGATCTTATCTTTCTGTTCATTACGGAAATCCGCAGTATGACGTCTCTTCCCCTGTTTCCCATCTGCGCAGGGAGGACAAAGTATTTGTAGCGGAGAGTCCTCAACTGTTGCCTTTTTTCTTTTTGTCCCAGAAATGTTTGCTTGAAAAGAAGAAAGAGGTTGTAAGCAAAGACTCTCAGCACCATGGCAGCTTCGACAGCATAGAACCGTTCCATGGAGAATCCACCCAGGGCAAAACCTTCTTTGAGCTCTTTTATCGTGTTCTCATCGTTTGCCCGGGGTTTGCATTTCGTCCATACCTCATAGGGGGCCTCCGTTGAGTTGGTCACCCATACGCTGTAACGGTAATCCCTGATAATCATCTCATGGGCAAATAACGGAAGGATCTTGCCCATCGCTTTCGTTCTCCTTGTGACATCCTGGCGAACTGCTATATAGCGTCTTTCTCTCCCCCACCCCTGATGCATAAAAGAAAATTCAGTGATCCATATTCCACGATCAACACTCTTCCATGTGGCAAGTCCGTAGATTTCTCTCTGTAAGGGGCGAAAGAGCCGTACGGCAACGATGTAGATAAGACGGTTTTCTTCCAGTATTTCTATGAACTGCTTTACATAGAATCCGCTGTCTGCAATCACTCCGAGAACTTTTATACGGGTACGGACGCGCTCAAAAGAGGCAGTAAAAAAGGCGATGATATTGTTCCACGAAGTCACATTGCCTGATCTGTTCCAGAGGTGAATCACATAGTTACTTCTGTTCAGAAAAGCTATGAGCGGGTGATGGCTTGGCCTTCCGTGTTTCTTCGGGTTGTACCCTTTCTTCGCTCCTTCCTGCTCGCCGTATCGTATGAGAACCGTAGAATCGAAGGTAAGCCAGTCTTCCACGATCTGTTCCCATTGTATGAGCTGTCCAAGATAGAGCCAGAGACTATAGGATAGCGTATCCGCATAGTTAAAATTTTTGATCTTGTTGAAAAACCGGGTAAGGGATGTTGCCGCCTCGGGCATCCTTTTTACCCCGAATAGAGCTGCAAGGAGCGCTTTGTTCCCCAGGTATCCTGCATGGGCAAATCGTTCTGCACCGGCATACACCATTGAAAAGTACATGATTATCTTGCTGTATACACCTGTACTGTTGGGAGAGCTCTCCTGAACAGGAACTGCACTTTCTATTGCCTCCCTTAAGCGTATCTGTTTGAAAAAGGAAGCCAAGAGACTCAATCCGCCGTATGCGGTCATCATCTTTTTGGAGAAAGCAATTTTTACTTTATTGACCCGGATAGGCGTGGTAGAATTCTTCTGCATCTTTTTGTTCCTCCTTTTGTCTGGGATCGATTGCGTGAGAAACATTGATTCTACTGCAAAAGGAGGATTTTTGTTAAGGGTTAATTGAGGACAAATGCATTATTTGGGTTAATAGCTTACACTCTCTGTGTTTATTTCTTTCACTTGGGCTAATTTTCATTTTTTCTCTCAACCATATACGTTTTAAGATATTTTTAGTCTTACCGAATAAAGCATAAAATGGTTTGGTCAAAAACTGTACTTATTTTGGAGCAATCAATTGCAAACTATCTGCGAAAAGTAAGACACAGCATTTCATCAGACCAATTTATTTATTCTATTGACGTATACGCAACAATAAGCCTGTATGATTGAATCACTGAGGTGCTGGCATAGAATGTGTTTCTTAACTCAAAACATTTTTTTGGCTGAAGGATATGGGGGGGGGAAATCAACACAACACTATAATTAAGCATCTCTTGAAGGGTTTCGTAATTCTTACTTTGGGGACGCTTATTTTTGCATTGCCGGCAGTCGGAACAACGAGAGACGTCTTTGATATGAGCCTTGAGGAATTGATGGACATTGAGGTTTACGGCGCTTCAAAGTTCCGCCAAAAAATATCCGAAGCACCGTCATCGATTACCGTGATAACGGCAGACGAAATCAGGAAATTCGGATATCGGTCCCTTTCTGATATCCTCAAAAGTGTTCGCGGATTTCAGATAAACTATGACCGGGTATATTCTTTTGCCTCTATACGGGGGCACAGCATAGCCAGCGATTACACCAACCGCGTCCTTATCCTCGTTGACGGACACAGGGTGCGCGACAACATTTACGAAGGTGTTGGGCTTGGAACAGATTTCATTATCGATATAGACCTCATCGACCGCGTAGAGGTGGTACGCGGACCAAGCGCATCCCTCTATGGAGATTTAGCGTATCTGGCTGTTATCAACATCATTACCCGGGATGGAAGAAATATTAATGGCATAGAAATTATGGGTCTCGCAGGAAGCCATGATACCTATAAGGAAAGGCTGAACTACGGAAAAACATTCGCCAACGGTCTCGACATGGTCGTATCGGCCACGCATTCCAGAAGCAAGGGGCAGAATCTGTACTTTAAAGAATATGACAGTCCGTCCACAAATTTTGGGGTAGCCCATAAGTGCGATGGCGATAAAGCTGTTCAGCTTTTTACGAAACTTACATTCCAGGATTTAGTCCTTGAGGGCGCCTTTGTGACGAGGACCAAAACAGACCCTACAGGAGCTTTTGAAACCGTATTCAACGTTCCCCTGAACAAGTATGGAGACGAATGGGGTTTCATGGAATTAAAATACGAGCGCGAATTCGAGTCGGGCTTCTCCGTCATGGGACGTACGTCATATAACCGATATTCGTACAAAGGACAATACGCGTATCCTGGCTACCTCAATAAAGATCTTCAAATAGGAGAGTGGTGGCTTGGCGAGGTTGCCGGGACCAAAACCTTTTTTGACCGACACAAAATTTCTTTCGGCGCAGAATACCAATTGAACACACGACAGGACCAGGATAGCTTTGATGAGATTCCCTATACAAGTTATGTCCACAGTAGGCGTACATCACAGTCATGGGGCGTTTTCGGACAAGATGAATTCACAATCATGAAGGGTTTGATTTTAAATGCTGGGGTCAGGTTTGATCAGTCTTCATTTTATCATGGAACTGCCAACCCGAGGATCGCTCTCATTTACAATCCTTATAAACAAAGTACGTTCAAGTTAATCTACGGGACAGCCTTTCGCTCACCCAGCGCTTATGAGATGTTTTATCAGGCAGACGGGTGGAAAGCAAACCCCAATCTGAAACCGGAACGAATCCGCAACTATGAGATTACCTATGACCAAAGCTTGGGTGGTCACTATCGGCTATCAGGAAGCGTATTCGATTACAAGATAACTAAGAGTATTCAACAGATAATTGACCGTGCAGATGGCCTGGCCGTGTTTGGAAATACAGGCGATATCACCGGCCGCGGATTTGAAATCGAGGCCGCAGGAAATTGGGAACAAGGCTATCAGGGGAGGTTAAGCTACACATACCAGGAGGTGAAAGACTCGCTAACCAAAAGCAGAATAATGAATTCAGCCAGAAATCTTTTTAAGCTTAACCTTATTTCTCCTATCTGGAAGGATTTTTTCTTCGGAGGGTTGGAGGTCCAATACACCAGCGACAGAAAAACGGTAACAGATAGAAAAGTAGGGGGCTTTTCGGTTACCAACTTCACCCTCTTCAGTCAAAAGCTCATAAAGGGATTTGAAATATCTGCAAGCATATACAACCTTTTCGATACGAAATACTCCGATCCGACGGGAAACGATCACATCCAAACAGCGATACCACAAGACGGTCGGACATTCTGGTTCAAGATAACATATGGTTTTTAAGAAGATGATGCATATCTCATTGTCTCCCATGGCTTTTCACAGGAAGATAATGGTGATTTATGTCGTTTTTCTGACCTTCTTGGCTTCTCTTGTTCCCGCAGTGTTCGCTCAACATCCAGGAATAGCATCCGAAGGCGAGATAAAAGCTGCCTTCATCTATAACTTCATCAAATTTGTTGAGTGGCCGGCCCATTCGTTCTCTACTGCCGGCCAACATATTGTTATCTGTATCTTAGGACAGGATGGCGTCACAAGGGCACTCGAGAAGGTCTCCGGTAAAATCGCCCAGGGAAAAACAATACGTGTGAAACACATTGCTGATCCCGCTGAAGTAGCGCAGTTTCACGCCCTTTATATCGGACAATCGGAAAAAGATCGTGCAAGATCAATCATCAAGGCGATACCAAAGCATGTTCTTACGATTTCTGACCTGCAATTTTTTGCTGCCTCCGGAGGGATGATAAATTTTTATACAGAAGAAAAAAAAATATCCTTTGTGATCAATCTGGGCGCTGTTGAAAGAGCCGGCCTCAAATTCAGCTCGCAAGTTCTGAGGCTCGCAAGAATTGTGAAGGAAACAGGCTCCTAGGGGTGGTTATGAAACTTCAAGATATGTCAATTCGAAAAAAAGCAATAGCGATCATGATGATAACAAGTTTTGTTGCTCTTTTTCTGGCAACAACCCTGTTCACAGTCCACACGTTATTTACCTTTCGGGGTGCGCTTACCGAAAAGGTTACAGTCCTTGCAAGTGTTATTGGCCAAAATCTGATTGCACCACTCGCCTTTCATGATAAGCATACAGCCACAGAAACACTGAATGGCCTTTCGGCCGAGGAAAATATCCCTCTTGCATGCGTCTTTTTACAAGATGGAACGTTTTTTGCCCAGTATAAACGCGGAGCAAACTCACAAACAAAAAATAACTGCCCGGAGAGGCTTCCATCGGCCAAGGCAATAGATCAGAAGTATTTCCATGAGAATCGCTTTCATTTGATTCACCCTATCTATTTCGATAATAATTTGATAGGAACCATTTACATTCAATCGAGCGTGAGCAATATTTATTCAAGCCTCTTTTGGTATCTTGCCATTGCAATTCTCGTCATGGCTGTTTCTGCATTTATTGTCTATTTTCTCTCCGTCCGTCTTCAGAAACATATATCAGAACCAATTCTATGCTTATCTGACTGTATGAAAAGAGTATCGGAGAATAAGGACTATTCTGTTCGGGCAAAGAAGCACGGAAACGATGAAATTGGAAGGATGGTGGAAGGCTTCAATGAAATGATTGCAAAAATTGAAGCCCACAACGAAAGTCTTCGGCTTCTGCTTGAATCTATTAATGCCGGGGTTATGGTAATAGACGCAACCTCCCATATCATCGTGCACATGAATAAGGCCGCCCTTAACCTATTATCCATTCAACGGAGCGAATCTATTGGCCGTTCATGTCATGGTTTAGTCTGTCCTGCTCAGGCAGGTATGTGCCCCATTACAGACTTAGGGCAAGCTGTAGATTTTTCAGAAAGTTCCGTATTGACCTATACGGGCAATAAGATTGCAGTACTGAAAAGTATTACGCAAATTTCCATGGAGGGTAAATCCTACCTCGTTGAGAGCTTTATCAATATTACCGATAGGAAGCGGGCTGAAGAAGAACTTAAGAAGGTGAATGATGAACTTGAAAGCCGAGTCCATAAAAGAACGCTGGAACTAAAATCTATGAATGATAGCCTCCGCCAGGCCAAGGAGGACGCTGAAGCGGCGAACAAGGCCAAGTCTCAATTCCTCGCCAATATGAGCCACGAGATCAGGACCCCTCTGAATGGCATCCTCGGGGTCCTGAGACTTCTTGATAACAATACCCTTACCGAGAAACAGTGTAATTATATCAATATGGCCCTCTCTTCCGGAGAAACCTTGCATAAGATTATCAATGAAATTCTTGATTTTTCAAAGATTGAAGCAGGGATGATGGTTCTGTCAATAACCGATTTCAATCTTCAAAAACTCATAAAGGAGGTCATTGATTCATTTACGCAAGCAGCGCAGAAAAAAGGTCTGAAACTCGAGTATCGCATTGATCCTCAAACATCGACATTTTTCAAGGGAGACCCGTTGCGACTCCGTCAGGTTTTAGTAAATCTCGTAGACAATGCAATCAAATTCACCAAGCATGGCAACATATTAGTTTCGTTAACGAGCGAAAAGCAAGGGGAAAAATCGGTCAAACTAAAATGTGTTGTATCTGACACCGGCATCGGTATCAACGAACAATCTTTGTCTGCAATTTTCAACGCTTTCACCCAAGAAGACGGTTCAACAACCAGGAGGTTTGGGGGTACTGGACTAGGCCTTGCTATTGCGAAAGAGTTGGTGGAAATGATGGGTGGAGAAATAGGGGTTGAGAGCGTGCCCCATAAGGGTTCAACCTTCTGGTTTACCGTTTTATTGGAAAGTACAGGTGAATCATCAGAAAAAATAGCTCAGAATGAGGGAATGATATATACCCCAAAAGAAACGCCGATCCCTGTTCAGAAGGACTCAAGCATTTATCGTGCCAACATACTCCTTGTGGAAGATAATACTATCAACCAGGTTGTTGGCAAGGATATGCTTGAGCATTTCGGTTGCGTAGTCGATATTGCCGGTAACGGAAAAGAGGCCGTAGATGCTATCGCTTTGAAAAAATACGATCTTGTTTTTATGGATTGTCAAATGCCGGTGATGGATGGCTTTACGGCAACAAAGGTCATCCGCGAGAACGAGGCTAAGACAAACAATGGAAATGGTGGAAAATCCCGTTTACCTATTGTTGCCCTTACCGCCCATGCCATGGAAGGATATCGAGAGACTTGTCTTGAGGCAGGGATGGATGACTATATGTCAAAACCATTTAAAATAAAACAACTCGAGGAGCTCCTTTTAAAGTGGTTGTCAATTGCATCTGTGCAAGAAAAAGAAAAACACGAAGCACAACAAAATTTTGAGGAATCAGAGGATACCGTGTTAAATCATAACTCTCTTAAACAAATCACATCTCTTCAGCCTGATCTGCTTGCCAAGGTTGTAGAAATCTACTTCCAGAATTCAACAAACCTTATCAATACGATTCGTACCGCAGCAATCTCCGGAGATGCGGTGACTCTGTCGAAGGCGGCTCATTCCATGAAATCTTCCAGCGCGAATCTGGGAGCCCTCAACCTCGCAAATCTTTGTAAGGAGCTTGAAACGAAAGGGAGAGAAAACAATATCGATGGAATACAAACAATCGTTTCAAGTATGGAGATGGAATACAAGCGGGTACGAACAGCCCTTGAGAAAGAAGTGGCACGGAGGACATAAATATGATCACTGAAGAATCGAGAAAACGTCCTTTGGTTTTGGTTGTTGACGACGATGAGGCAGTAACAATGCTTGCCGGGGCAGCTTTAAGTAAGGAAGGCTTCGATGTGATTGAGTGCCCTAATGGGGTTAAGGCCCTTGAGTCTCTTGGTAAAGTCATGCCTGATGCAGTTCTTCTCGACGTAATGATGCCAGAGATGGATGGCTTTGTTACGTGCCAAAAAATAAGGGGCTTTCCTAAAGCAGAGAGGCTTCCAATTATTATACTGACTGGCCTCGATGATATCGAATCAATAAACAGGGCTTATGAAGCGGGGGCAACTGACTTCCTTACGAAGCCGTTGAACTGGCATCTACTGAGCCACCGAGTACGCTTTGTCCTCAGGGCAAGCAAAACCCTCGAAGATCTCTATCTGTCAGAGTCAAAGAATAAAGCTCTTGTGGATGCAATGCCTGACAATATGTTTCGCATTGCACGAGACGGAACCATTCTTGAGGCACGGGGAGCTTTAAGTACAATAAAGGTCACTAACAGAACAACAACGGGTAGGCTTGTCTACGAAATTTTACCTGGCTTAGTTGCACAAAGAGTTCATCAAAGCGTTAAGCGAGTTCTCGATACTGGTCTTCTCGATGTCTTTGAATGTGAGTGGCAGGTTGACCGTATCGTGCGGGAATGGGAGGTACGTATTGTCAAAAATGGTGAAAGCGAAGTGCTTGCTGTCGTACGTGATATAACGGAACGCAAAGCAATTGAACGGGCCCTGCGGGAAAGCGAAGAACGGTATTCCCTTGCCTCGATTGCGGCAAACGATGGCCTTTGGGATTGGAATATCATTACAAACGATGTCCTTTTTTCCCGCAGATGGAAATCCCTTCTTGGATTTGAGGAACACGAAATCGGTGGATCTATTGATGAGTGGTTTGGGCGTATCCACAAGGACGACTTGGAAAGTGTGAAGATCAGCATTAACTCTCACCTTGAAGGTATGACTGATCACTTTGAAAAAGAGCATAGAATGCTTCACAAGGATGGGACCTTTCGGTGGATTCTCAGTCGGGGAATTGCTGTCCGAAACGATCAGGGAAAACCATATCGCATGATTGGCTCCCAGACTGATATAAGCGTCAGGAAAAACGCTGAAGAACAGCTTTTAAAAGACGCATTTCACGATGGACTCACAGGTCTTCCAAATCGCTCACTTTTTATCGACCGGTTGGACCACGTCCTCAAACGAAATAAAAGAAATAGAAATGTATCATCTGCGGTTCTGTTCTTGGACCTCGATCGTTTCAAAGTTGTTAACGATAGCCTGGGCCATATGGCGGGCGATATGCTCCTCATTGAAATTGCACGAAGGCTCGAAGGCTGTGTTCGACCTGGCGATACAGTGGCAAGGCTAGGAGGAGACGAATTCGTTATTCTTTGTGAAGATATTAAGAACATCGATGCAGCAAAAGGGGTTGCAGAAAGAATTCTAAACGCTCTTTCACTGCCAGTGATACTTGAAGGTACAGAAATTTTTCCAACGGCAAGCATCGGTATAGCCATGACGACTATGGGATACAATAAACCTGAGGAAGTTCTTCGAGATGCTGACATCACTATGTATCAGGCAAAAATTTTGGGAAAAGCGCAATATGCAGTGTTTGACTCTACTATGAGACAGAAGGCTCTCGCACAGCTCCATATAGAGGTTGATCTTAGGAAGGCGCTTGAACATAATGAGTTCCAAATCTTATATCAACCCATCATCTCTTTAAAAACCAATAGTATCGTTTCTTTGGAGGCATTGTTGCGCTGGAACCATCCTCATAGGGGGATGATACCTCCATCAGAATTCATACCTATCGCAGAAGAGACAGGGCTTATAACAACAATAGGGGAGTGGGTATTAAGAAAAGCCTGTGCTCAATTATGCACTTGGAATGAAAAAAACAGCACTCCCATCAGAGTTGCCGTCAATATATCCGGTGTCCAACTTCGTGACCCTGGATTCGCTGATATGGTCTTAAATATTTTAGACGAGACAGGACTACCTACCTCCATGCTTGATCTTGAAGTCACCGAAACTACACTCATGGCTCAGGATCAATCAGCAGTTCATATGCTTTCAAAACTTCAATCCAAGGGGATACATATATGCCTTGATGATTTTGGAACTGGTTATTCTTCCCTCAATTGCATCCAGAATCTCCCTATAGATGTGTTGAAGGTTGATCGTTCATTTATTTGCAGAATTGAAAGCGACGAGGAGCAGATAAAAATTGTTGAAACCATTCTTCATCTCGGTAAAAATCTGGGCATCGAAGTCATTGCAGAAGGAGTTGAGACAGAAGACCAACTGAACAGTCTCAAAGCAATAAAGTGTGAGCATTATCAGGGATTCCTGTACTCAAAACCCATTTCCGAAGGGGAAGTGGAAAGCCTGATCCTGTATGAGCTCCATGAAGAAAAAAGCTCAGCAGGAAAAGGATATTGAATTTGCCCATGGGTTTCCAGATAGACTCAGTATGAACGATCATTAAACGTAAGGAAGGAGCAATAAACACCCCTCCCCTACATATCTTACTCTAAGTTATTTTTCAGGGTGATACTTGAACGAAACATTGAGCCGTACCCGATAACTTATCACTTTTCCATTCTCAACGGTCACATCCTGCTTCACCACCTCACCAATGCGAATATCCTCAACGCTTTTTGCAGCAGTCTCAATAGCCTGTTTTGCTGCGTCCTCCCAGGATTTTGTGCTTGTACCTACAATCTCGTTCACAACGTACACACTTCCCGCCATAATACCCTCCTTTCATTTTCAAGATATTTGTGTAATGACTTATATGGTTTTAATAGCATAAAGAAATGATATGTCAAGCAAAAGATAACTGGATACACTATGGATTTGCATTGAACACATGGGCGGTAATTGCTATAACTATTTCATCCAAAATTACCCATGATGTGCGAGGATATAATAAACGTCACACACTTAACCAAAACCTTCAATGGCTTCACTGCTGTGGACCATATTTCATTTTCTGTCAGGGCGGGAGAGATTTTTGCTTTTCTTGGGCCAAACGGTGCTGGAAAATCAACAACAATCAATATGCTTACAACGTTGCTCCGCCCTACAAGCGGGAATATTCTTCTCAATGGATACGACCCGGTTGTATCACCCCATAAAGTCCGCCAGAGCTTCGGCATCGTTTTCCAGGATCCAAGCCTTGATGAGGACCTTACGGCATGGGAAAACATGGATTACCATGGCGTTCTCTACAACATATCAAAGGATATTCGGAACAAGAGAATTGAAGAGCTTCTCACGATTGTGGAGTTATGGGAGAGAAGGAAAGACCAGGTTAAGAAGTTTTCTGGCGGCATGAAAAGACGTCTCGAAATCGCCCGAGGTCTTCTTCACCATCCAAAGATTCTTTTCCTCGATGAACCGACGCTTGGCCTTGATCCACAGACACGAAGCCTCATATGGAATTACATTAAAGGTCTCAACGAGTCTGAGGGGACAACAATCTTTCTTACCACCCATTACATGGAAGAAGCAGAGCGCGTTGCACACCGTATTGCTATTATTGATCATGGAAAAATTATCGTTCAGGGGACCCCTGATGAATTAAAGGTTCAGACAGGGACAAGTTCTCTTGAAGGGGCGTTCATTGCTCTCACGGGCCGAGATATCCGTGAAGAGGAACCGAATAATCTTGAGCAAATGCGAATGCGCCGGAAAATATTCAGGAGACACCACCGGTGAAAGTCATTTATATCCTCTGGCTTAGGCAGTTGAAACGCTATTTTCGTTCAAAGGCCCGCATTGTTGGTTCGCTCGGTCAGCCGCTCCTCTTCTTTGTAGCTCTTGGATTTGGCTTTGGCCCGATCTACACAAGGGCCGGTGGCGGGAATTATATCCAGTTTCTGGCACCAGGAATTATCACCATGAGCATCCTTTTTACGGCTACCTTTTCAGGTATCGAGGTTCTTTGGGATAGACGGTTTGGCTTTCTCAAAGAAACACTTGTTGCACCTGTTTCACGCCTTCAGATAATGCTTGGAAGAACTTTCGGTGGGGCCACCGTTGCTGTGGTTCAGGGATTGATTGTCTTTCTTCTCTCTGTCATCGTCGGATTCCGGCCAACAACCCTGTCTATGATCCCTCTTGCGCTCCTCTATATGGTGCTGATTGCCATTACCTTTACCGCCCTCGGTACGGCGATTGCTTCATTTATCGAAGATATGCAGGGTTTTCAGATTATTATCAATTTTCTTATTATGCCTTTGTTCTTCCTTTCCGGTGCACTATTCCCTCTTGAGAATCTGCCAAAAGCTGTGATTATCATATCAACGATAAACCCTCTCGCTTATGGTGTTGACGGACTTCGCGGCACCCTAATCAATATGGCTCATTTCGGTCTCGCAACAGACTTTGTTATCCTCGGTTGTATAGCTGTATTTGTTTTGCTTGCCGGGGCATACCTTTTTTCGAAGATAGAAGTATAAATAAAAAACCGGTTATAGGAGCTATTTGGTTCGTAACGCGTAACGCGCGATCAGTGAACAATTTTTAAACCCGTCACGCGTTACCCATTACGCGTGACGGTTGTTCCACCTATTGGCTATTGCCTGTTTTTCCATTGACTATTGGCCATTTTTCTATTATTCTAATAGATTATGTTTGAAAAACTACAGGAGCGCCTTGAAGCCACCTTTAAAAAGATAAGGGGCTACGGAAAAGTCACTGAAGATAATATCAAAGACTCTCTGCGCGAAGTCAGGATTGCCCTTCTCGAGGCAGATGTCAATTATAAGGTTGCCAAAGACTTCCTCGAAAAAATAAAAGAAAAGGCAATCGGTGAGGGTGTTCTTACCAGTATTACGCCTGGTCAGCTTTTTGTAAAGATCGTCCACGATGAACTCTGCAGTCTCTTAGGCCAGGTAAACAAGCCGCTCGATGTTTCAGGATCTCCGCCCGTATCGATTATGCTCATTGGTCTCCAGGGTTCTGGAAAAACCACGACGGCTGGCAAGCTTGCCCTTCAATTAAGAAAAAAAGGCAGAAAACCGCTCCTTGTGCCTTCAGACGTTTACCGTCCCGCTGCAATAGACCAACTCATGAAAATTGGTCAGCAAATCAACATTCCAACATTTGCGTCAAAGGATATCCACGATCCCATCACAATCTGCAAAGAAGCCAGGGTCTTCGCAATGAAAAACGGCTTCGATACGATGATCGTCGACACTGCAGGACGCCTGCATATTCATGATGAAATGGTGGAAGAACTGATACGGCAAAAGGAACTGCTGAATCCCCGCGAAACCCTCCTTGTTCTCGATTCTATGACAGGTCAGGATGCCGTGAGCAGTGCAAGTACCTTTAATGAAAAGGTTGGTGTTGACGGTATCATCCTTACAAAGCTTGATGGTGATACACGAGGGGGCGCTGCACTCTCTATTAAAGCGGTGACCGGTAAGCCTATCAAGTTCATTGGCGTCGGTGAAAAACTTGATGCTCTTGAGCCATTCTTTCCTGAAAGGATGGCTTCCCGAATCCTGGGAATGGGTGATGTTGTAACCCTTGTTGAAAAGGCCCAGGAGGTTTTTGACGAAAAACAGGCGAAAGAACTTGAACGGAAACTCAGGAAAGACGAGTTTACCCTTGAGGACTTCCGTGATCAGCTCAAACAGATGAAGCAGCTTGGTTCCATTGAGTCCATTATTGGCATGATTCCGGGATTAAACAAATTAAAAGGGGCAATCGATTTCACGGCTGCAGAGAAAGACCTCAAGAAGACAGAGGCTATTATTAACTCGATGACAGCGAGGGAAAGATTTTACCCGAATATTATCGATGGAAGCAGAAGGGTAAGGATCGCAAAAGGGAGCGGCACTCAGGTCCACGATGTAAACGAACTTTTGAAGAAATACATGGAAACACGAAAGATGATTAAAAAGATGGCAAAAGGAGGCATGAAGGGCCTCCAGAGACAATTACTTTTCAGATAAGGAGGTAAGTAATTTGGCGGTAAAATTTAGGTTGTCAAGGCATGGCTCAAAAAAGAAACCTTTTTACAGGATTGTTGTGGCGAACAGCGATTCTCCGAGGGATGGCAGGTTCATCGAGAGAGTAGGTTTTTATGATCCCTTGAAAGACCCTATCGAGATTAGCCTTGATAGAGAAAAGATTAAGGACTGGTATAAGAAGGGTGCAAAACCCACAAGGACAGTTGAGAATCTCTTCAAAAAAGATGGTGTGTTACGCGAAATAGCACAATAACGTATGGAGGAGGGACCGTGTTGAAAGAACTAATCGAGTATATTGCTAAGGCATTGGTTGATAATCCCGATCAGGTAAAGGTTTCTGAAATTGAAGGCGAAAAAACCTCTGTGATAGAGCTCAATGTCTCCAAGGATGACCTTGGGAAGGTCATCGGAAAACAGGGCCGTACTGCACGGGCCATGAGAACTATCCTGAGCGCAGCCTCAACAAAGGTAAAGAAAAGGGCGGTCCTCGAAATCATTGAGTAATGCGTTTCATACCTGTCGGCAGGGTTGTTGCCAGCCACGGTCTTAAAGGAACAGTAAGGTTCCGGTATTATAATGAGGATAGAGATCAATTTAATTCGTACACCTCATTGTACATTACCAAAGATGGAAAGCAGACAAAGCTAAGCCCGACAGAAGTTAGATTCAGTAAAGGTTTCTTTTATCTGAAGTTTGAAGGTTTTAATAGCCCAGAAAAGTCCTCCTTTCTCATCAACGAGGAGTTGTGTGTTCGAGAGGAAGACCTTCCTTCGTTAGATAATGACGAATACTATGATTACCAGTTGATCGGGCTCAACGTTGTTAATTACACGAATGATTTAATAGGCACGGTAACCCAAGTAATTCATACGGGCGTGCATGATATTATAGTAGTAACAGGCAAGGAAGAGGTGTTGGTTCCTCTGGTTGAAGGTCTGATTTCTAAGATTGACCTTAAGAATTCACTCATTGTCATTGATGAGGATGCGTTACGCCTATGATTTTTAGCGTTTTAACATTGTTCCCTGGGATATTTGATTCGCCTCTCAAGGAGAGCATCACGAAAAAGGCTGTAGAAAAGGGGCTGATCAGTTTTAATATCATAAATATCAGGGATTTCGCTGAAGATGCCCACAAAACCTGTGATGACGCTCCTTATGGTGGTGGGCCGGGCATGGTCATGAAGATTGAGCCCATATACCGCGCAATGGAACACCTTGAAAAAACTATGGGAAGACCTCGATACATTTTGCTTTCGCCTCAGGGAAAGATTTTTGATGAGAACACCGCACTCCGTTTTTCACGCAACAAGCATCTGTGTCTCGTGTGTGGGAGATATGAAGGCCTCGATGAAAGAGTTCTCAACCTTGTTGACGAAGAAATTTCTATTGGAGATTACGTGCTTTCAGGAGGAGAAATACCCGCCCTTGTCCTTATCGATGCAATCACTAGATGCATTCCGGGAGTACTCGGCAATGAGCAATCGAATATCGATGAGAGTTTCAGCGGAGGCCTGCTTGAGTATCCTCAATATACCAGGCCAGATACCTTTCGAGACATGGAAGTTCCTATGATTCTCCTGTCAGGAAACCATGAAGAGATACGGAAATGGAGGAGAAAGGAAGCACTCAGAAAGACGATTTTCAAAAGACCGGACCTTATGAACAGATTTACACCGACCGACGAAGACCGGAAGATGATTCGTGAAATAATGGAGGAAATACCTGAGTAGCGTGAGTCTTGCTATAATCCATTATCCTGTTTATGATAAAAATGGTGATATTGTTGCTACCAGTGTAACAAATCTGGAAATACATGATATTGCAAGAACATGTATGACATTTGGGTTAGAATTATGCTATATTGTTACGCCGTTGGCAAAACAGAGGGAAATAACAAATACGCTGATCCATCACTGGACAGATGGATACGGTTCTCGTTATAATCCTGCGCGAGCAGAAGCCCTGAAGAAGGTTGTGATAAAGGCCGGCGTTGATGAGATGGTTGCACACTGCCAGGGTGACCCCATTGTGGTGGGGACATCCTCTCGGGAACGACCAGATAAATCGATTAGTTACCAGGAATTACAGGCCTTGATCAAAAGAGAAACAAGACCAATCTTGCTTCTTTTCGGCACAGGATGGGGTCTTTCACGAGAAGTTGTTGAACGATGCGAGAAAATGCTTATGCCCATACGGGGTAAAGGAGAGTACAATCATCTCTCATTACGGGTAGCCCTTGGCATAATTCTCGATAGATTATTTGGCGAACGAGGAGGACACAATGAATGAAATGATTGATCTACTTGAAAAAGAACATATGCGGCTCGATTTGACTGAGACCAACGTTGGCGATAACGTAAGGGTCTACACAAAGATCTTTGAGGGTGATAAAGAAAGAATTCAGGTTTTTGAGGGCGTTGTTATTCGAAGGCGGGGAGGCAACACACGGGCAACGTTTACTGTGAGAAAGGTTTCCTATGGCGTAGGCATAGAAAAAACCTTTCCTACACACTCTCCACTCATCGACAAGATTGAGATTTTGAGTAAGAGTAAGGTAAGAAGGTCGAAACTTTTTTATTTACGAAACCTCAGGGGTAAGGCCGCAAAGCTCAAAGAAAAACGGGATTAATGGTTTGCACCCTAACAGGTTTCATAGGCGGTATCGATGAAGCAGGGAGAGGGCCTCTCGCGGGCCCTGTTGTATCTTCCTGTGTCGTCTGGAAAGGACTGCCCGATCATTTGCAGAAGGTCAACGATTCGAAGCTTCTCACTGCAAAACAACGGTCAGAGATATTTCCCTGGATTCAAGACCACGCATTCAGAATAGGTATTGGCATTGCAACTCATGAGGAGATAGACAAACTTAATATCCTCAGGGCGAGCCTTCTCTCTATGGAGAGGGCGCTCCATGACTCGGGAATTGAGCCCAACCTCATCCTCATTGATGGTAAATTTGCCCTTCAATCCTACCCTGACAGCAAACCTATTGTGAAAGGGGATAGAAAGTGCTTCTATATTGCATGCGCTTCTATTATCGCAAAGGTTACGAGAGACAATATCATGGACCGCTATGACCTGGAGTACCCCCATTACAATTTCAAAAAAAACAAGGGATATCCAACGAAAGACCACAGACTTGCCCTTGAGAAGTATGGCGCCTCTCCTATCCATAGGAAAACCTTTAAAGGCGTGAGGGAATACCTTGCTGTCTAAACAGGAAGAAGGACGAAAAGGCGAAGAGAAAGCTGCAATGACTTTGAAAAAAGCGGGGTATACAATCATTGAAAAAAATTTCAGGACTCGATTTGGCGAAATAGATATTATTGCCGAAGAAAAAGGGTGCCTTGTTTTTGTAGAAGTGAAAAAAAGAAACACACCAAATTTTGGCGATCCCTTCAACGCTATCAATGCACGGAAGCGGCAGCACCTGATCAAATCTGCTTTATTTTATATGAAAAGTCATGGCTCTTTTAACAGGAAAGTACGATTTGATGTCGTTGGAATAGAGGGAAATACGGTAAAAATAATCAAAAATGCGTTTATGGTTGAGGAGTAGGAAATACAGTGAAAAGTAAAATGTTAGAAGCTGGAAGAACAGACAAGAAAAACCTGTTTGCTGTATCATTGCTTTTTTTCACTTCTCACTTCTCGCTCTTCACTCATCAAATCTATGGACACGAATCGCGGAGAAACCTATGACAGAAGAAAAAATCTTGAGGTTGCTGGAGAGTGTGAAGGCTGGTGAAGCAACCGTTGAAGAAGCATATGAGAAGCTGAAGGATATTCCCTTTGAGGACTTAAGCCATACGAAGATAGATCACCACAGAGTTGTGAGAAAAGGCCTCCAGGAGGTAATCTTCGGAGAAGGCAAGAGCATTAGCCAGATCAGCGATATCATTCGTGCTATGCAAGATAAAAGCCATGATGTCCTGGTTACACGGGTATCGAAAGAGACAGGCAAAGAACTCTCTGTCCTTTTTCCTGCAGGAATTTACAGCAGTGATGCTCGCTGCTTTTATATAAAAGAAGACCTTTCAATCAAAGGAAAGGGCTCAATACTGATCGTATCAGCCGGAACAAGCGATGTGCCCGTAGCTGAAGAGGCATATATTGCATCAATGTTTTTCGGAAACAAGACGGAACGCCTCTACGATGTTGGGGTTGCGGGTATTCACCGGCTTATCCAGAATATGGAGTTATTGAAAGAGGCTCGTGTCATAATTGTTGTAGCTGGCATGGAAGGGGCACTCCCTTCGATAGTCGCAGGAATGGTGGGAATACCCGTCATTGGTGTGCCCACAAGCATCGGATACGGGGCAAGTTTCGGAGGACTGACTGCCCTGCTTGCAATGCTCAATTCTTGTTCCACAATCTCGGTTTTCAATATCGACAACGGCTTTGGTGCGGCATATTTTGCAACCCTTATTAACCGCTTATGAACATACTTTTTATTGATCCAATTTTTGGCATAAGCGGAGACATGATGATCGGCGCCTTCTTGGACGCAGGCATGCCTTTCCAGGAGCTCTCTCACGTGTTGAATAAAATACCGGTGGACATGCCGGAAATCAAACCTGTGAGAAAAAATCAGGGCATTATTCAAGGGATACACTTAGAAATAGGGCATTCAAAAACGCATCTTTCCATTGCACAAATGGAGAACCTCATAGAGGCCCTGAACGTTGAACCGAGAATCAGGAATGATGCAAAAGGCATTCTGAATGTCCTCGTTGATGCAGAAGCAAAGGTACATGGTGTACCACGCGAGGAAGCGCACTTTCATGAGCTCTCTCACATTGATACCCTTATTGATGTGGTTTCCGTTGCACACGGCATGCACTATTTCGGTATCGAAAAGGTATACTGCGGGCCAGTGCCCATGGGACGAGGAACGATTACAATCTCTCACGGTATTGTACCCAATCCCCCTCCGGCAACAGTAGAGATTCTCACGGGCTATACTCTCCGATTTGTTGACACGCCGCTCGAGCTGACAACACCAACCGGGGCCGCAGTAGTCAAATATTATGTCAAAGACCTTCAAAAAACCCCTTCCTTTGCAATGCAAAAAATCGGATACGGGCTCGGTTCGTACACATCAGAAACGCCCGATGCTCTGAGGATTTTTATTGGTGTGAGCGAAGATCCATCCCATGAGGAGGAAGTCTGGCTTCTTGAGGTAGATCTTGATGATATGAACATGGAGTATCTCGGGGCTGTTGCGGAGAGAATACGAGACACAGGGGCCCTCGATGTTCTCTACTTTCCTGTTTATATGAAAAAAGGCAGAATCGGCGTGCGTCTCTCTATCACAGCATCAACAGAGGCTTTGCAGAAACTGATTGACTCTGTTTTTGCTGAAACAACGACCTTCGGGATACGAATGCAAAAATTCCAGAGACGGGTATTAAACAGGGAAGAAAAGATTATTGATACACCGTACGGACCTGTCAGGGTAAAAAATGGATATGATCGCGACGGAAACCTGGTTAAAACACATATCGAGTTCAATGATGTGAAGAAAATAGCTGACGAAAAAGGGCTTGCTTACTGGTATGCCTTAGAGATTATTAAAAAAGAGATAGGCTGTAATAAATGAAGGCCATGAGCTATACGTTATGAGCTCAATGGGGTTTTTCAAATGCCTCTAAACGATCTTGATCTTGCCATTGTTGATGTAGAGACAACAGGGGCCGCTTCTCACTACCATCGTATCATCGAAATAGCTATTCTGAGGGTTCAGTGCGGACAGATAGTCGATAAATATTCCACCCTCCTCGATCCTGAGATGACCATCTCCCCATTTATTGAAAGCTTAACCGGCATCAGGAACAAAGATCTTGAGAATGCTCCCGCTTTTTGCCAGGTAAAAGACCGCATATATAGCCTTCTCGATGGAGCTATATTTGTTGCCCATAATGCTAAATTTGATTACAGCTTTCTCAAAGAAGAATTTGAACGTGAGAAGATCAATTATACGGCAAAAAGGCTCTGTACTATGCGACTCTCAAAGACGCTCTTTCCTGACCAGAAGAAACATAATCTTGACAGCATAATCGAACGGTTTGGCATCACATGTACCAATAGGCACAGAGCAGAGGGAGACGCACGTGCCTTGTGGGATTTCCTCCAGAAACTGAGGGAGCATGTGGGGAGCACTGACTTGAGAAAAGCCCTGAGCAAGATTCTTAAAACACCCACGCTTCCCGCTCTCGTCGATGCGTCTCTCATTACATCCCTCCCGGAGACCTATGGCGTATATATTTTCTATGATGAAAGCGGCACCCCCCTCTATGTTGGAAAAAGCGTGAACATTCGCACCAGGGTTCTCTCTCACTTCTCTGGCGATCAGGAATCAGCCAAAGAACAGGCGTTGTGCCGACGAGTTGTTGATATTAAGGCCATCACAACATCCGGCGAGCTTGGTGCGCTGCTCCTTGAATCCCATCTCATTAAAAAACTTTTGCCTCTCTACAACAGAAAATCAAGGATCCACAAAAAACTTGTGGTCATTAAAAAAGGCCTCAACGATAAGAAATATGGAACAATCCGGATGGAGTATCTTCACAATGTCCGATCCCCTGAACTTCAAAGTATTGTGGGTATTTTTAAATCGATGAGACAGGCAAAGGAGTTCCTCTGGAATATAGCGAAGGATTATACCTTGTGTCCCCGCATACTCGGTATAGAGAAAGGAAAGGGGGAATGCAGCAATATTCAATTGCAGAGGTGCAATGGAGCATGTAATGGAACTGAACACGCCAGCGAATACAATATTCGGTTCAATTTAGCATTTGCAGGCTGGAGGGTTATGCCCTGGCCATTTTCCGGACCGATCCTTATTGAGGAGAGAAATGAGTCAGAGGATGAAGGGGAATGCTTTATTGTTGATAATTGGTGTCTTATCGGATGTTTTCGTTTTAATAAATGGGGCACGCAGAGATGCGTGCTGCGCAGTGCGTATAAATTTGATTACGATGGATATAAAATCCTGAAGGACTATCTCCTGAAATCACGGAAGCACGCAAGAGTCAGGACGCTTACAGCCGATGATGTTACGCGACTCTTAGAAGAAGAGAGGAACGTGTGATCACGCTAAAAGTTAAGCAGAAACGAGTAGGTCCGGTGATTGGATGTCATCCGTGGGTATTTTCACAGGCTTTCTTCGCGATCCCGGAAGGAATTCAGTCAGGAGAACCGGTGCGGCTTGTATCTGAAGATGACAATTTTCTCGCCCAGGGATATTTCAGTTCTTACTCACAGATTGCAGTCCGTGTGTGGGGATATGATGAGGCAGAGACAGTTGACGAGAACTTTTTTGTTCGACGGATCGAAAAGGCTTTTCAATTTCGTAAGAGATATGTAGAAAAACCTGGTACAAATGCCTATCGGCTGATACATGGAGAAAGCGATTTCCTCCCTGGTCTCATTGTTGACAAATATGCCGGCTATCTTGTCGTGCAATTCCACACCCGTGGCATAGAACGATGGAAAACGGAGATAATCGCAGCGCTGGAAAAGGTGATCGTGCCGCTGGGTATTTATGAACGCTCAGATATTCCCGCGAGAAAGGTTGAGATGCTTGAAGGGCGTTCTGGTCTGATTGCAGGACATGTCCCTGTCCCTATTGCAATTGAAGAAAACGGACTGAAATTTCTCGTCGATGTTTACCACGGACAGAAAACAGGGTTTTTCTGTGACCAGCGCGATACGAGGCATGCCTTCATGAAGTATGCACGAAACCGCTCAGTTTTGAATTGTTTTTCCTATACAGGCGGATTTTCTGTTTATGCCCTTGCCGGAGGAGCCAGCAGTGTCGTGAATGTAGATACCTCAGCGACAGCCCTTGAACTGGCAAAAGAGAATGTGGAACTCAACGGCTTCGATATAGGGAGATGTAAATTCATTTGTGATGATGTAAAAAAATATCTGAGAGATACCGGGGAACGGTTCGATGCCATCGTTCTTGATCCGCCCGCCTTTATCAAGGACCGTCGTAAAAAACACGAAGGGGTTGCAGGGTACAAAACTATAAATGAAAGGGCTTTGAGGGCACTCTCGAAAAACGGTATCCTTGTTACCTGCTCATGCTCTACCCATTTGTCCCTTGATGATTTTCGGTATCTTCTTTCGGAAGTGGGTGGGAAGCTCAGAAAACCTCTCTCAATAATTGAGGCCTATACCCAGGGAATTGACCATCCACGGCTTCTGCCTTTTACTGAAGGTGATTATCTCAAATGCTTTATTATCAGTCCTGATGACCGATAACACATCGTATCTTCTCTCCGAATTGGAAATGAAAGAGCATCGATGGAAGAAGGCTTTGGAGTTTCCGTCTTCCTTCTTCCATCCTCTATCACATCATTTCCATTATTACTTTTTATTTGCCTGCCTTCGCTTTCTGTACGAAATTATCTTGCACAGCTTTTAGCTCTTCCGGGGTTCTGCAGATCTCCTCTCCCTGAATGGCCTGCATGTTCTTCAGAATGGCAAATCCATATTTGTCGCTGTAGAGAGTTTCACCCCAAACAACATCTTCAACAACTGCATGGTCTTCTTTTCTCATAATCTTCCACCCTTCTGGAGTTTCCCACGCCAAGGGCTCCTTCTCAACGGCTGCGACAATTTTGTCCGCATTGAGCGTCCCGGCTCTTTCCACAGCAGCCTTAATGAAATAGACACCGGCATAGGTTTCCACCGCCATATAGTCAGGCAGCTCTTTGAAGCGCTCCTGATAGGTCTTCACGAACTTCCTATTCATAGCCGTGTCAGGGGTAAGGAAGAAATAACGGGCCGCTACAAATATGCCGTTTGGCATCTCCTTTCCGAGGGGAACCAGCGTCTCTAAGGCTGCTCCATCGGGGAAAGCAAAGGCTATTTTGTCAAAAAGTTGGTATGCCTTAGCCTGTTTGATGAAATTGACTGCGTCCATACCCCACAGGGGTGACCATACTGCATCCGGTTTTGCCTCGATAATTTTGTCTATGAAAGGCTTAAACTCCTTCTCCGTCAATTTGGGCCACGCCTCGCCTACAAACTCTACATCGGGCCGGAGCTCTTTCAGCTTATCCTTAAAGGCTGCCCACGATTCATGACCATAGTTGTAATTCGGGCCAATAACCATCCATCTCTTGTAGGGCTTTGAAGCCATATAATAGGCGCCTGAGCGGGAGTGCATCATGGCATTACTTAGCGTGGCAAACTGATAGCGCCCAAATTCAGCACCTGTCATGGAGTTTGCTGCAGCCTGGGTAAGTACAAGAATTTTCTTTTTCTCATTCGCGAGTTTTGCTACCGGTACGGCAATACCACTGGAAGTCGGTCCGATGATAAAATCAACCTTATCCTTTTCGATGAACCGTTTTACAATCTCTGTCGCCACATCTGCCTTGAGTTTCGTGTCCTCGAAAATAGCCTCAACTTTTCGACCAAGAATACCGCCGCTCGCGTTGATCTCATCGAGAGCCATCTGGACCGACTGGAAACCGTGCTTCCCGTATCCGCCCATGGGACCAGATGCTATAAAGAGTACACCAATCTTGATCGGTTTCGCCTTGGCAGCTTTTTCAGCTGCTATTGCTGTCCCACAAACCATCATGAGACCAACAACAACCAATACACATGAAACAAATAACCTCTTTCTTTTCATACGATCCCCCTTGTTTTTTTGTGATTAGCAAGTTTACCCTCTCTCTCACAATTTTTCAAATATTAATTCGAAAGTGCACACCGTGGTGGCCGATCAGAGGAACCTTTCAAAGCGGTCCTTGCCTGCCTTGCAGATCGGGCAGGTATCGGGTGGTAACTCACGGGCACATAAGTAGCCGCACACCTGACAACGCCAGACAGGGCAGGGGACAGTCATTGTGCCGGACAGTTGCTGTGATGGACGAGACTGAGCCCTTTCATCAGGAGCATTTCTTCTTTCAGGAACAGGACCAAGTTGCTTTTCTCCCTTTAATACAGCCTCTGACACATACAGGGCACAATAGCATGCTCCAAATTCCCTCAGGTCGGAATCCCGATAATTGCACGGACAAATTATATCAAGATCCTTCCATTTATCGCCCTCTGAAAGTCGGCAAGGGCATGATGCATATCCATACCGCTTCAGATTGATAATAAGCCCCCGGATTAGTTCTGTGGTAAAGGTATCGTCAGGATTGATATGATAACCTGATTCCACTGCTTCTTTCTTAAGACGCTTCACCATATCGTGAACTTCGCTGACCGTCACATGAATATTGCTGTTCATGATGCACCAACCGCTTCCTTGATTTCATCCTCTCTGTATCCCACCACACACTTTTCACCACGGACGATAAGGGAAGGAAATGAACATTTCGGATTCCACCGCTTCACCTCTTCGAGGATCTTTTCTTTCTCTTCTCCCTGGAGCTGATCCACATAGACATAATCGAAACCAACGTTCATCTTTTCCAGGAGTGCTTTTGTCATCTTGCACCAGACACAGGTGCTTAAAGCATAAAGCTCAATAGCTCCCTTGTCCTTGCCTTCAACGCGTTGTTTCGCCATCTCTTACCTCCATCATGTTTGTATATCGTATATAGCATGTTGTATATTGCAATGAAAACGGTATAACGTCGTTCCCATATCGCGTATCGTTTGTGAAATTCTATATACGCTATACGGCGTCTATGACGATATACTGCCCCTATTCGTCCAGGAACTTTACCACTTCTCCGTCTGGTATCGGGCGTAACCGTCCGCCAGCATTCATATCCCGCACCATGCCCGCCTCAATCAGTGCGTCATCCGTATATCCCCGTTGTTCCCAGAAACCAGGTACGTAATGATCCATCAATTCTATCTTGATTATGCTTTTCGCAGATTTATAACCCCAAAGGTATGGAACGAAGGCCCTGACTGGCCCGCCATAATCCTCTTCAAGATATTCATCATCAAATTCGTACGCCATGAGGGTTTTATCTCGGAGAGCCACGTCGATTGGGATAGATGTGTCGTAAATTTTCTTCACAGACCAAAAACGAACATAGTGTACTTTTGGGCTTGCCTTGACATCCTGAAGGATGCGGGAAAGCTGTACGCCTCCCCATTTACCACGGACAGAAAACCTGGTAACACTTGTAAGACGTGCATCGGCAATAATCTTCGGCATGGATATAAGGCCCTGCCATGATATTCTTCCCGGTTTATCACACAGCCCGGTAACCTCTATTTCCCAACCTTCCCTGTCCAGCCTCCCAGGATGACCTTCAACCCAAAAAATAGGTGTTCTCAGTTCTTTGAGTCTGCTCATGAATCATGCTCCTTTGTTGCCATACGTGGGCATTCATGCTTACACAATTGTTCGTCAATTAAACAATGGCAGACGGATCGGGTGAAGTTGTTCGGAGCAATCAGTTCGGAGTTCGGAGTAACAAACATCAGGGTACCCCCCCTAAAGCAACGCAGTGCTAAAGTACCTCTCTGCCCGGTCTGGCAGTATGGTAACTACCCGGTTATATCCATTATCCATGTGAAGTGCTGCAAATACATTTGCTCCGGAAGATGTTCCGACAAGCAGACCCTCCTCGCGGGCAAGTCTGCGGGTTGTTTGAATCGCTTCTTCGTCTGAAACCGTAAACACCATATCGACGAGGTTCACATCCAGGACATCAGGAATAAACCCATCACCGATTCCCTGGATTTGGTGGAGCCCCGGTTCTTTCCCCAGAAGGGCAGCGCTGTTTTTGGGTTCCACCGCAACGATTTTTATCCGTGGATTCTTCTCCTTCAAATACGTCCCAATCCCTTGAAGGGTCCCTCCGCTTCCCACTCCTGCAACAAAAATATCAATTTCACCTTTCATATCTTCCCAGATTTCAGGAGCAGTTTGCTTGTAGTGAATTTCAGGGTTATCGGGATTGCCAAACTGGTTAGCAATAAAATATTTCTCTGGCGCTTTTTGCGTGATTTCCTGAATTTTATCCAGGCATGCTGTTAGACTTCCCTCTGCTGGACACGAAACTATTTCCCCTCCAAAGGCCTGGATAATTTTTGTTCTTTCCTCGCTCATATTTTCTGGCATAACACAGATAACCTGATACCCCTTTTGAACACCAACCAGAGTCAATCCAATGCCAGTATTTCCTGAGGTTGCTTCAATAATGGTCATTCCTGATTTTAGTTTTCCTTCTTTCTCTGCAGATTCAATGATATGTTTTGCTACGCGGTCCTTAACGCTGCCCCCCGGATTCAAAAAATCTGCCTTCGCAAACACATTTCCTGAAGACATTGTTTTGAGTCTGATGAGGGGAGTATTTCCTACAGCTTCCAGTATTGAATTTACGAGCATACCTTTCTCCTAAAACCGTTCTTCACACGACCAAAAAACATTCGTTTGCCTTATTCTCCTCAACACGTGTGATCCTGCAATATCATACTGCTAAACACAACCGTTGTCCAGGCAGGATTGAATTCCTGTTTGTAACGGAAACGGTAAAAGTGGTTTTACGGACATGTACGCAAAAAAACCTTGTTGGTAATGGTAAAGGATTGCATCATATATATGTTTGATTGCCTGCTATTCCGTCTAAGAAACAAAGATTATGAAGGGAAATATACTCTGACGTTCCGGTCCAGCGGAGGAAATAACCCGTCCGCTGGTACCGGTTTTACGCTTACTTTTCGTCGCCCGTCAGAAGCAATTGAATACGTTTATGCTTTGATCAGGAAAGGTCGAAACGGTCAAGGTTCATTATCTTATTCCATGCCGCTATAAAGTCGTGTACAAACTTCTCTTTGGAATCCTCGCAAGCGTATACTTCCGCCAAAGCCCTGAGCTGGGAGTTCGAACCGAAGATGAGGTCTACACGGGTGCCAGTCCATTTTAGTTCGCCCGTTGCACGATCACGACCCTCGAATACATTGTCGTCTGCAGTTGCATTCCACACCGTGTTCATGTCAAGCAGGTTTACAAAGAAATCATTCGTGAGCTTCTCTGGCCGCTTTGTGAAGACGCCGTGCTGGGACCCTCCGACGTTCGTATTGAGGACGCGCATGCCGCCGACGAGAACCGTCATTTCAGGGGCAGTCAGTGTCAGAAGTTGTGCACGGTCAACAAGGAGTTCTTCTGCCTTTACCGCAAATTTAGCTTTCAGATAGTTTCTGAACCCATCAGCCTTCGGTTCGAGTACGGCGAATGACTTCACGTCGGTCTGCTCCAGCGAGGCATCCATGCGTCCCGGTGTAAAGGGAACCGTCACATTGTAACCGGCATCCTTTGCAGCTTTCTCAACGCCTGCACAACCAGCCAAAACAATCAGGTCAGCCAGTGATATCTTCTTGCCATCAGTGGCGGCGCTGTTAAAGGCGCTCTGTATGCCCTCCAGTGTCTTAAGCACCTTCGTGAGCTGGGCAGGCTGGTTCACTTCCCAGTCCTTTTGTGGCGCAAGGCGAATGCGGGCACCGTTGGCCCCGCCACGTTTGTCTGATCCCCGGAAGGTTGACGCTGAGGCCCATGCGGTCGTAACAAGCTCTGATACAGAGAGGCCAGAAGCCAAAATCTTTTCCTTGAGGGAGGCAATGTCGTGCGCATCAATCAGTTTGTGATTGACGGCAGGGATAGGATCTTGCCAGATGAGTTCTTCTGCAGGAACCTCTGGACCGAGGTAGCGTGCACGTGGGCCCATATCACGGTGTGTCAGCTTGAACCACGCCCTGGCAAATGCGTCTGCCAGCTGGTCCGGGTTCTCATAGAAACGTCTCGAGATTTTCTCATATTCAGGGTCGAACCGCAGAGAGAGGTCCGTGGTCAACATCCCTGGGGTACGGCGCTTGGTCGGGTCATGCGGATCAGGCACCGTACCGGCACCTGCGCCACCCTTCGGCCTCCACTGGTACGCACCAGCCGGACTCTTCTCCAGCTCCCATTCAAAACTAAATAAGATCCGGAAAAAATTGTTGCTCCACTTTGTGGGTGTGTTGGTCCAGATAATTTCCTCACCATCTGTAATTGTGTCGTTGCCTTTTCCCGTGCCAAAGCTGCTCTTCCAGCCAAGACCCTGATCCTCGATGGGAGCTGCTTCTGGCTCCGGTCCTACATACTTTTTGTCGCCTGCACCATGGGTCTTACCAAAGGCGTGGCCTCCTGCTATGAGGGCCACCGTCTCCTCATCGTTCATTGCCATGCGACCGAAGACCTCTCGGATGTCCCTGGCTGCTGCAATCGGGTCCGGGTTGCCGTTCGGACCCTGTGGGTTTACATAGATCAAGCCCATCTGCACGGCGGCAAGAGGGTTTTCGAGTTCCCTGTCGCCACTGTAGCGCTTGTCATCCAGCCACTCGCTCTCTGAGCCCCAATAGACGTCGCGATCAGGCTCCCACACATCCTCGCGCCCGCCTGCAAACCCGAAGGTCTTAAAACCCATCGATTCCAGGGCAACATTACCGGCAAGGATCATCAGGTCAGCCCAGGATATTTTGCGGCCATATTTTTGTTTAATTGGCCAGAGCAGTCGGCGGGCCTTATCAAGGTTCGTATTATCTGGCCAACTGTTGAGAGGCGCGAAGCGCTGCTGCCCCCTTCCCGCACCGCCTCGTCCGTCGCCAATACGATAGGTACCTGCGCTATGCCACGCCATGCGGATAAACAGAGGACCGTAGTGGCCGAAATCCGCCGGCCACCAGTCCTGCGACGCTGTCATCAATTCGATGAGGTCCTTCTTCACAGCCGCCAGGTCGAGACTCTTAAACTCCTTCGCATAGTTGAAATTCTCGCCCATTGGATTGGACTTTGATGAATGCTGATGCAAGATATCGAGTCGTAGCTGGTTCGGCCACCAATCCTGGCTTGTTTTTCCACTACCGGTTACGTATGGGTTTACTCCGCTCCCTACCGGGTCCTTTCTGTCGTCAGTCATACTGTTACCTCCTTTCGTTGCATGATTCGTTAAAAACTGTTCCTGTACATTGGGGTCTTTCGCAGCCAATCCATCGAATATAGTTTTCCCTCATCTCTTGTGTGAGCCTAACGCTCCAGACGCTTTTCTCTCCCAAAATAACATCCTAATATAACCACCCCCTTTCTCCGATATAAAAAATATGTAGGCAATTATATCTCAATTGAGAATCACTTGCAACTAATAAAACAAAAAAATGAGTTAGTTTTTCTCTTTACACTCCGGGCATATGCCAAAGAAATCCAGACGATATGTTACAATTTCAAAGCCACTTTCATTAATAATTTCTCGTGTCATATCGTGCAGACTTTCAAGGTCAGGGTCGATAATCTTATTACACCTGAGACAAATAACGTGGGGATGAGGATAGGGTTTTTTGCCGTCATACCGGGTGCTACCTCCTGCAAAACCAATTTCAAGAACCTCTCCGAGAGATTTAAAAAGCATAATATTGCGATAGACTGTTGCCTGGCTGATTCCGGGAAATTTCTTCCGGAGCTGTTTATAAATATCCTCAACGCTTGGATGCCCATCGCTTTCTGCAAGTATTCTCGCTATGACCAGGCGTTGCGGAGTTAATTTGCTCCCTGATTCCTTGAGCTTCCTTGATATACCTTCGTATCGTGCCTTCGAATGTGCATCCATATGAATAACTCGTAAATGAGACTGATTCTTAAGTATAGTTTACTATTAAATAATGTCAAGTTTTTTATAAATCCACATTTGTGCTTCCTGAAGGCATTGATATTCCTCGCGCACACGGTTGTGAAACGAAGAGGCATAGTTCACGAACATCAGTATGCATCTGCTGATCTTCTTTCATTCATTCGTTTCAACCCGGCCTCACACTCTCTGTAAATAAATTAATCCATTTGGTATACTGCATTATCACAAGAGAACAGCACGCATTTTTTAGTATACCCACATACGAATTGGCCAGTGCTTTGATTTATGCCAAACCCCTCAATATCTCAATTCCTTTTATAACGTTTTCCTCGCTTGATGCAAAAGAAATACGGACATTGGATTTTCTTCGTGAAAATACACTCCCAGGTATGACAAAAAGGTTCTTTTCCAACGCTCTCTCAACAAACGCATCGCCATCGTCGCCGGGAACCCGTGGGAAGATATAGTACGCACCTTTTGGTTGTACAACCTCATACTTGTCTTTTAGTCCCTCGTATATTAGGTCCCTTCGTTTCTTATACGCTGTAATCAATCCATCCGTATTATAATCAAGCGCACATAGTGCAGCCTTCTGGGCAACAGAATTGACGCTGCTGAAAACGTACTGCTGGTTGGTTATCATAGTCTGGATAATCTCCTTCGGACCTGCTACAAAGCCTAAACGCCAGCCTGTCATCGCCCACGTTTTTGAGAAACCACCTATTGTAAGCGTGTTCTCGTAAAGCTGTCCCAGATAATTGTTTCGCAAACCATCCTCGAAGATAAACCTGTCATAAATATCATCAGAGAAGATGAGAAGATTCCGCTCCCTGGCAACTGTAGCGACCATTTCAAGCTCCTGCCTTGAATATACCGCACCTGTTGGATTATTCGGGCTATTAATCAGTATGGCTCTTGTTTTATCTGTTAAAGCCCTTCTGAGAGCTTCTTCCTTTAAGGTGAAATCGGGATAGGTATCAATATAGACAGGTTTTGCACCAAGCAAAATCAGCTGATATTCGTACAGAACAAAGTATGGATCGGGGATTATCACCTCGTCATCCGGGTCCAGAGTAACAAGGAATGAAAGAAGTAATCCTCCTGTTGCTCCTGCAGTGATAATAACATCATCACAGATAATCCTTTTATCCTTGAGATAATGAAATACCTTTTCCCTGAGTTCCGGAATACCGCCGGAGGGTGTATACTTATTGAAGCCAGCCCGTATCCACTTTATTCCTTCCTCTTTTATTTCATCGGGAATATCAAAATCAGGTTCTCCAATGCTGAGATTGATGGGATTTTTGACTTTCGCTGCCAGATCAAAGATTTTTCTAACACCTGACGGCCTTACATTCCTTACTCTCCCTGAAAGCCGCATTCATTATCCTCCTTTTTTCAGAGATGTAATGATATCTACGATACGCTCTATTTTTGACTTTGGAAGTCCGGAAAAGCATTTTCGCAGTTCGTCTTCGGTCAAAGACTTATTGAGGAATGCCATAATGTCAGTCCGCCCCCTCCAACATCCTATCACGTTTCTGCATGGTAATCCCTCGTTCATAGAAACACAGTAATCAAAGTTCGTCAACATACCAAGTTGAAGACAATATATCTCCATATCCATCCTTCAGGCAATAATAGCGCCATTATAGTATCATCATTTCGCTTCCGAGGCCAGAGGCATTAATATTTGCCTCCGGCCTCTTGATTTGTTTTGAATTCTCTCTTTTTAACCTTGTACCTTCAACCTTTAGCCTTGTATCTTCAATTCTGCTCTCTCAGCACCTTTTCAGGTCACACACAAGACGCTCAATTTCCTCGAAAGGCAACTCATAGTCCGTCAGTTTGCCTGCAAGATACGCGTCATATGCTGCAAGGTCGATGACACCGTGACCGCTCCAATTGAGGAGGATTACCTTTTCCTTGCCTTCCTCCTTTGCCCTCTTTGCTTCTTCAATCACAGATGCAATGGCATGGTCTGTCTCGGGTGCGGGGATAAATCCTTCGGTCCTTGCCCAGGTCAATCCTGCTGCAAAGGTTTCAAGCTGATTAAATGCCCGTGCCTCTATGAGGCCATCTGCGATGCACCTGCTCACGAGAGGGGCCATACCATGGTACCTCAGGCCACCGGCATGAATTCCGGCAGGGATGAATCCGGATCCCAGCGAGTGCATGGGAAGAAGGGGTGTAGTCTGAGCAGTATCGCCAAAATCATAAACATAGGGTCCTTTAGTCATGGTAGGGCACGAAGTAGGTTCACAGGCTATCACTCGCATATTTTTTCCATGTATCTTGTCTCTCACGTATGGAAATGCTAACCCGGCGAAATTGCTGCCCCCGCCACAGCAGCCTATGATAATGTCCGGATATTCGTTGATGACTGCCATCTGCTTTTGTGCCTCAAGGCCAATGATGGTCTGGTGCATGAGTACATGGTTGAGAACGCTCCCCAGAGCATACCGGGTGTCTTTCGAGGTTACTGCATCCTCAACGGCTTCGCTGATGGCAATACCAAGGCTGCCGGGGTGCTCGGGATTTTCCTCAAAGAATTTTCTTCCCGCATTTGTATCAGGACTCGGGCTCGGCACGCATTTCGCCCCCCATGTTTCCATCATCACCCTTCTGTACGGTTTCTGATTGTAGCTAACCCGAACCATGTATACCTTTGCTTCAAGTCCAAACTGGTTGCAGGCAAATGACAAGGCGCTGCCCCATTGCCCGGCGCCCGTTTCGGTGCTGATCCGTTTTATTCCAAATACTTTATTATAGTAAACCTGCGGAATAGCAGTGTTTGGCTTGTGGCTTCCGGGAGGGCTTACACCTTCATTTTTGTAATAGATTCGGGCCGGCGTTCCAAGGAACTTTTCCAAATTACTGGCACGGTAAAGAGGCGTTGGTCTCCACATGTATAGTTTCTCCAACACCTCATCGGGAATCGTGATCCACCTTTCCTGGCTTACTTCCTGCTCGATCAGATTCATAGGAAATATTGGCGCAAGCATGTCAGGCGTAATGGGCTGACCGGTTCCGGGATGAAGCGGTGGTGGTACCGGAGTTGGCAGATCAGCTTGGATGTTGTACCACTCTCTTGGAATGTCTCTCTCGTTTAATAAAATTTTTTTATCCATAAAAATCCCCCTTTTTTCCTTAATTTCTTCAATTCCGAGCTAAATACCAGTATGCTTTTAAAATCGACGTATACCCGATAACAAAAAAACCCTCGAAATGAATGAAAAGGCCATGGGTGTATATACCAGCACCCATGGCCTTTTCATCAACCGTTTCCTAATGCCACCAATGGCATCAATACCATCAATGGCATTATGTCAGATAAGGTAACCAAATCGGTACCCTCCTCGTTTACCGATATTCTCTTGAGTCTTCCTTAGATAACCGAACAGGAAAAATGCAAACCTTTCTCACGAGCCTCTGAGAACATCGGTAAAAGCTTCTCCTCTATCCCCCAATCCCCCTACATACGAACGTGGTAAAAAATCAAAAAACACAATATCACGTATCACGTGATAAACAATAAGTATAGAAATGGCCTCAAAGCTTGTCAAGAAAAATGTTCGGGCCTATCCTCCTATGCAAGGTCAACCATCTTGACGCTCAGCACATTCTGCAATGAGGTTAATTCCTTGACAACGCTTTCTTCTACTTCTATGTCGACATCCAGGATCGTGATGGCCAGCCCGCCAATATTCTCTCTTCCGAAATGCATACCACCTATATTGATAGCATGTTTTGCAAATACATTGCCAATACTCGCAATAACTCCTGGCTTGTCGTTCGTGTACATAAACACCATCTGCCCTGCCAGCTCTGCCTCGAGGTATATTTTGTTAACCCTGATCAATCGGGGTTCCTTTTTCCCAAGGAGCGTACCATAGGCAGCGTTTTCCTTGCCATCACCCTTTACTATAATGGCAAGGAGGCATGTGAAGTCTTCATGCTCTCCTGTTTTTGACTCCATGATCTTCACGTCACGACTTTTTGCAATAGAAGGGGCATTCACATAGTTGACTCCTTCGAGCTGGCTTGAGAGAATGCTCTTCACAATCCCCTGGGTGAGAATTTTTGTGTCCATCTCTGCGATGTCACCCATATACTGGATCTGTATCTCTTGTATCGGGAACTCTGTAATGGCTGAGACGAGCGCTCCAAGGTTTTCTGCGAGCTTCAGGTATGGAGCAATCTTCTGGGCAACATCAAAGGACACCGATGGTGCATTAACGCTGTTCTTTATGACGCCATTCTGGAAATAATCCACAATCTGGTTCGCAATATCAATGGCGACTTTGTCCTGTGCTTCTGCGGTTGACGCACCGAGGTGAGGTGTGCAGACTACCTTGTCAGAAAGGACAAGAGGGTTATCTTTGGGTGGTGGTTCCTCATCGAAAACATCCAATGCCGCGCCGGCGATCCGACCTTCCTGAAGCGCTTCGTAAAGATCTTTCTCGTTGACAATTGGTCCCCGGGCAACATTAATAATAATCGCGTTTTTCTTCATCTTTCCTATGGCATCTTTATTGATAAGGGATCGCGTCTCTTTCACGAGAGGAACATGGATCGCGATAAAGTCACTCTCCTTCAGAAGCGTATCGAGATCTACCAGCTCAATCCCTTTGCTCGCCGCAAACTCCCTTGAAACAAAAATATCATAGGCCAATACCCTCATTCCGAGCGCTATGGCCTTCTCAGCGACAATAATACCAATATTGCCAATGCCAATAACACCCAGCGTTTTCCCATAAATCTCTATACCCATGAGCGCCTTTTTTTCCCACTTGCCCTGCTTCATAGTTCTGTCAGCAATTGCTATCTTGCGGGCTGCAGCAAACATCAGACCAATAGAGTGCTCCGCTGCTGCGAGGGCATTTCCCTGAGGGGTATTCATGACCACAATACCTTTCTCTGTGGCTGCCTGGACATCCACATTATCTACGCCGATGCCGGCCCTTCCGATTACTTTGAGCTTATCACCCTTCGCAATAATATCCTTCGTTATCTTGGTAGCACTTCTCACGATAACTCCGTCGTATTCTCCGATCACATTCTGGAGTTCTTCTGCCTTGAGGCCTGTTTTTACATCTACCGAAAGGTTCGCCGAAGTAAGAACCTTTAAGGCTTTATCCGATAGTGCATCTGCAATGAGTATCTTCATAACGCTCTCCTTATTATGATGATTATGATGTCATAATTCTTTCAAACCTCACGATACGTGAAAATAATTTCTGGAGGATATATTCACCCACGTCTGTGTGGAAAAGATTGGAAGGAATATCGCGGTATGTCTCACGGCCAAGGGATACCATTTCCGCATAGCCATCTCCTCGTCTTTCAACGTACGATTGGTGAATTTTTGTATTTTGCAAAATGTGATGTCGGAAGTCAAGGAAAATCATGCGATTCTGAAATCGATCTGTCACTCGTGTTTCGTGCCCCTTTATCAAAGGCCGGATTACTGGGATAACATGGAAAATTGGAAATTGTTGAACGAATCGCGGTATGATTTATATGCGAATCGATTTAAAAAACCATAATGTCACGGGGGCTGATACAATGCACTTACGAAAGATAACTCTTTTTTCAGAAAAATATCCCGTAAACGATTGTTATCCCTTCAACCTTGCCAACGTGAATTCGACCAGGTCAATAACATTCGATCATCCCATTACTTTTTTTGTTGGTGAGAATGGAACCGGAAAGTCGACCATACTGCGAGCAATCGCTCATCGATGTGGCATCCATATTTGGGAACCAGAAGAAGGTCGACGTGTACAGTTCAATTCATATGAGCATGATCTCTACAGGTATGTCAGCGTAGAATGGTCCCATGGAATGGTGCCAGGATCATTCTTTAGCTCGGCTATTTTCGAGCATTTTGCGAATATTCTCGATGAATGGGCATTCGCCTCACCGAAAACCCTTGATTATTTTGGTGGTAAATCTTTACTGGTACAATCCCACGGACAATGTCATATGTCGTATTTTGAAAACCGGTATAAGATAAGGGGGCTTTACCTTTTAGATGAGCCGGAAAATGCCCTTTCTCCAAAAACACAACTCCGGTTCCTAAGCCTCTTGAAAGAAATATCAGAAAAAGGGCACGCTCAGTTTATCATCGCTACCCACTCACCTCTCCTTCTCGCAGCAAGAAATTCAAGCATCTATAGCTTTGATTACTCCCCTGTTCAGGAAATTGGCTATGAGGAAACGAGCCATTATATAGTGTATAAAGAATTTCTGAATAATCCGGACAAATTCCTTTAGATATTACCTACAAGACGGGCCATCCCGGAAGAACCTATTTCTCGTTCACAGTATGGATAGGCCATTTAAAAATCAGAAAACGAGAGGAACTGAGGCCAGGCATATTCTGGCCTCAGGCTCCAAAAATTATCCAGTTAGCAGCTGCAGGTGCCACAGCAGTTGTCAGTTTTTCCCTTATTGTTAAGGGCAGATGTTATCGAAAACCCGCTGCCCCGTGGTGTCTCGACAAATTCAACGTTAATTGGTTTTACCGAATCAAGAAGATCTTTATTGACAAGGAATTTTAGACCACCTTCGTTAAAAACTTCGTCATTCTCTTTTGGCTCATCCAGAGCCATGCCCAGTGAGGGCCCTGCTCACCCGCCCTCTGACATCATGATCCGTATAGATTGAGGATCCTTTGCATCTTTGAGGTACTCCTTAATAACTTCTACTGCTTTTTGAGAAACCTGTAACATTATGAACTCCTTATCGATAGATTTGTCATTGTCAATAGCCAACAACAGTGTAGCATATTCTATGTATTATTACCAGATTGTCAACTATTTTCATCAAGTTTCCGCCACAGGCACATTAAAAATACCGCAATCTTTACCCAATTGTCCATCACGGATTTAAAATATTCTATGGTGAGCTTTCACCTTTCACCTATTCGCCTACTCACCGCTAAAATGTTCCTTAAACGGTGCCTGCCATGCCTCAAGAAGCCGTTCTAAAGGAAGGTCAATGATGGTCTTTCCCTGGGTTCCTTTTATTTTGAATCGGTTGTTCTTTCTCGTCTTTCCGAGAACGCCAAAAGGGATTGACCGAAAAAGTTCTGTAAAGGCATGGAGGTCTTTCTTTCTGATAGACACGATAAACCTGCTCTGAGATTCTGAGAAAAGGAGAAAATCATCTCTGAAGATGCCGGACGCAGGAGCAGCGTTAAGGTCGATCTCAACCCCAAGATTACCGGCAAACACACTCTCCGCCAGGGCGCACCCCAACCCACCATCAGATATATCATGGCAAGACCGAAGGATGTTCTTTCTGATTGCTTTTTCTATCGCCGCAAAGGTCCGTTTTGCTATGGACTTTCTCACCCGAGGCGGAATATTCCCCATGAGACCATTCGCAGCAAAATATTCTGACCCGCCCATCTCAGGGTATGTCTTTCCCACAACGATGATAAGTTCGCTATCCTCCTTGAAATCCATAGTCACGACCCGCGTAACATCATTGATAACAGACAGGGCAGATATGAGAACAGTTTGGGGTACGGAGATTTTGATATTGTTGAACATGTAATCGTTCTTCATGCTGTCTTTCCCTGATATGCAGGGTGTACCGAAGAATGTGGTGCTATCGTAGAGTGCCTTGTTTGCCCGCACAAGCTGGGCCAGTTTATAGGGTCCTTCAGGGTTCTTCTCAGAAAAAATTGGGTCAGACCAACAGAAGTTATCGAGCAAGGCCATTCTGTTCAGTGAACCACCGGTGGCAATGTTGTTTCGAATTGCCTCATCGATAGCACACGCCATCATATGGTAGGTGTCAAAGGCACTGTATTTCGGACATATACCATGGCTGATTACTATCCCTTCGTTTCCTTCAAAATCCGGCCGAACTACACCGGCATTACTCGGGCCATTATTCTGGGCACCAACAAGGGGTTTCACAACGCTTCCACCCTGGACCTCATGATCATACTGGCGTACAACATATTCCTTGCTGCACACATTCCACCGACGCAACACGTTTCGGAGGACTTCGCCATAATCTGGAGGTTCATCGAGGGGTCTTTCATCCCTGATCTTCCGTTCCCATCGTGCGGTCAGCTTCATTTTGGGGAGACCTTCGTGAAGAAAATCCATGTCAAGATAGGCAACGGTTTTTCCATGGGAGAGAACATGGAACTTTCCCGAGTCGGTAAACTCTCCCAGCACGGTTGAGGTCACATTCATCTTTTCGGAGAGACTCATGAATTCTTCCAGGTGTTCAGGGCTCACCGCAACATTCATCCTCTCCTGCGCCTCAGAAAGGAGTATCTCCCATGGGGCAAGACCATGATATTTCAACGGTGCCCTCTCAATGTGAAGGATGCATCCATTTGTATCCTCTGCCATCTCCCCTACGGATGATGAGAGCCCACCTGCCCCATTATCTGTTATAGACGTATAAAGACCTTTGTCTCGTGCGATGAGAAGAAAATCTGTCATTCTTTTCTGGGTTATAGGATCTCCGATCTGAACTGCACTTGTTGGGGATGACTCCGAAAGTTCTTCTGAAGAGAAGGTTGCTCCGTGGATTCCATCCTTTCCGATTTTGCCCCCTACCATGACAATGGCATCACCTACATGGGCTTTTTTTTCGTAACTGGGCTTCCCCAAGATCTTTCGGGGCATGATTCCGCACGTGCCACAAAAAACAAGAGGTTTGCCCAGATAGTTTTCGTCAAAGACAAGAGAGCCGTTTACCGTTGGTATTCCGCTTTTATTTCCTCCGTGTTCTACCCCCTCACGCACACCTTCCAGGACTCTTTTCGGGTGAAGAAGCCGGGGGGGGATTGTCCCTTTGTAATCAGGGGGTGCAAAACAGAAAACATTGGTATTGAAGATGAGCTTTGCCCCCATGCCGGTGCCAAAGGGATCCCTGTTCACTCCCACAATCCCCGTAAGCGCCCCTCCATATGGATCAAGAGCAGACGGAGTATTGTGGGTCTCCACCTTAAAGGCCAGGTTATATCTGCCGTTGAACCTGATAACACCGGCGTTATCCTTGAACACAGAGAGACAGAAGTCCTTCGTGCCCTTCTTTTTTCGTATTGCCTCTGTAGAGCCCTTAATGTATGTCTGAAAAAGGCTTTCGATGGTTTCTGTTTTCCCGTCCGCCTCATACTCGATAATCGCTTGAAAGATTTTGTGCTTGCAGTGTTCAGACCAGGTCTGGGCAATAACCTCCATTTCTACATCTGTGGGCGATTCGGTGAGTCCTACCTTCTTGCGCTCATTGATAACGCTCTTCTTGAGATAGTATTTCCGAATCTCTTTCAGCTCATCTGCAGAAAGAGCCCATGTTCTCTCCCGGTTGATCCTCATCATCTCTTCCAGGCTTGTTGTAATGGGAAATACCTCAACCTTTGCCTCGTGACCGATGCTGACCTTCGGTGCAAAAACCATCATACCGCCATCACGCTTGTATTGATCTGCATTCTTATAAACATATCGGTTGATGAGGGTGTTGGCAAGCATGCCTTCTGCAATTGCCGTAATATCAGATTCGCTGAGTTTCCCTGACAGGAAGTAGATACGGGAGGTGTATACACCTTCGTCTTCCCGGAAGCGGTGGCCCGACAAAGACTCTATGACTTCCCGTGCCGTTCTTCCTACATTATCCGTAACACCAGGCTTGTAACCCACCTCTATGGCCCAATCTCCCGCCATAGGGACAGGTCTATCAACATATCCGTTCTGAATGACCGGGTCAACAAAGGCATCGGTGCTCAGGATATCAAGGATTTCTTTGCTGAGGTCTGCATCGATGATATAGGCCTCAACAACCTTTGCTCCCACATCAATTCCCATATCCCTCTGTATTCTCTTTTTCAATTTCTCTCCCGGGACGTCCCGGATGCCATCTTTATATGCAATTTCTATCCTGTGGGCCATTATGATAAAAACTCCTTTAATCGTTTTATGCTGTCCGGAACAGCTGCCTCTGTGTGAGGCTCAACGGTAAAAATAATCTGTTTCATGTCTATCTGCCCGAGAAAGGCCTTGAGCTCCCGGAAAGGAAAAGACCCTGAGCCGATAGGAAGGTGGTCATCAAAAGTTCGGTTATTATCGTGAAGGTGCATCTCCCGTATCTTTTTCTTGAGGGGAATTAACCAGTCATCAAGGGGAGCCTTTGAAAAAAGATTGAAATGACCGGAATCAAAACAGAACCAGAGATTTTTTTCCTTGAAATAATCAAACAGCGCATTAAACGTATCAGGCGTCTCTTCAAAGATGTTTTCTACCAGTACCAGAAGGTCTTTACCCGCTACGCCAAGCACCTCTGTCCACGTCTCGATGCTCCCATCAAGCCAGAGTTGTTCATTCCCATCAAAACGCCACTTGTCGTACCCAGGATGACACACACATGCGTACGCACCTAAGAGACATCCTATTTCTACAGACTTCTTTAATTTTTCCTGGGTAATCTTCCGTACTGACCTGTCATAGCCACCAGGGCTCATGTCCATGAAGGGTGCATGAGCTGTACAGGGAATCTTAAAATCACGCAGCTTTTTGCCGAGCTCCTTCACTCGCCCCATATCAATCTCCTCGACAAGGTGGTTGTCAAGGTAGATTTCCAGGCCAATAGATAAGCTCACAGCCCTCTCCAGGTTCTTCTCGACCATTCTATAGGGTACATTGACAAAAACGGACATATGGGGTTTACCGATACTGTAAATGTACTGTGGATAGGGTAATAAATCAATATAAAACAAAAGTTGTCTCTCGTGGGCGGATGCGAAGTTTCATATTGCTCCAATAATTCACGATAAATCTTTTCCCAGGGGCGAGAGGCTATGGGAACACCTTCTTTGCATTTTTCCATGGCCCACAACCCATTGCCTATGGCCTTTCTTTGTGTTATTTGAATTAGAAAAGCTACTCTGATAGAATATTGACTGACATAAAGTTCGGAGTTCTATTAGTTCAGAGTTCGGCGTAAATAGCTCACAAAGAGAGTGAGACACGGTTGCTAAGCCCCGCATAGTGAAACATAACAGACCCGGCAATATTCAACCATAGGAGCGTAATGGATACAATTATTGTCAAAGGCGCCAGGGAACATAATCTCAAGAACATCGATGTTGAGCTTCCTCGGAACAAGATGGTTGTTGTCACAGGGCCGAGCGGCTCGGGAAAATCGACGCTTGCATTCGATACGATATATGCAGAAGGCCAGAGGCGATATGTAGAATCCCTCTCGTCATATGCTCGGCAGTTCCTGGAATTAATGGAAAAACCTGATGTTGATTATATTGAAGGTCTATCGCCTGCCATCAGCATCGAGCAAAAGGCCATCAGCAAAAACCCCCGCAGTACCGTGGGAACCGTTACAGAGATTTATGACTACCTTCGGCTCCTTTTCGCACGTATCGGTCATGTGTACTGCTATGGGTGTGGAAAAGAGATTACCAGTCAGCATGCTCCTCAGATTGTCGACACCATTCTTGCCATGGGACCGGGCGCTAAGCTTGCCATCCTTGCACCTATTGTGAGGGGAAGAAAAGGTGAGTATCGGAAGGAGATCGAAGAACTCAGAAAGCAGGGGTTTACAAAGATAAAGCTCAACGGGGACATCGTTGACCTGGCAGAGGAGATTATCCTTGACAAGAACAAGAAGCATGAGATTGATGTTGTAATTGACAGGATCACTATCAGAGATGGGATCGAGCGCAGGCTCTTTGAAGCGGTGGAACTGGCCCTGCAGAAAGCAAACGGCATCGTCAAAATAGAGACCGACAGAGAGAGTCGTGTCTTCAGCGAAAAATTTGCATGTCCGGAATGCGGGATCAGTTACCCGGAGATCGCTCCACGGATGTTTTCCTTCAATAACCCCTATGGTGCATGTCCTACCTGTTACGGACTCGGTGTTAAGGAATATTTCGATCCTACCCTGATCGTTCCCAATCCCGACCTTTCCTTGCGGGACGGTGCCGTCATCCCATGGAGCGAGAAAAATCCTGTTCATTTCATGCCTTTTCTTGAAGCGTTGGTAAATCATTACAAAATTGATATCCGTAAACCCTTCAAAGACCTTCCCAAGACAGTGCAGGATGCTATTCTCTACGGATCAAATGGAGAAGAAGTAACCTTTCACTACGATAGAGGGCACAGGAGGGACTTCGTAAAGAAGCCATTTAGCGGTGTTATCAAGGAACTCCAGGATGACTGGGAAAATGCCGCTCCATGGGAAAAGGAAAAATTTGAACGGTTCATTAACCTTATCCCCTGCCCGACCTGTAACGGGGCCAGGCTTAAAAAAGAAATGCTCTGGGTAAAGATCAACGACCTGAATATAGACCAGGTAGCCCAGATGACACTCTCACGGTGTTTGCAGTTTTTTAAGAATATTTCTCTCACCGATAAGGAGAAAGAGATTGCCAGGACGATTCTCAAAGAAATCAACGCCCGTTTGCAATTTCTCATCGATGTTGGCCTCGATTATATTACCCTTGCCAGGAATTCTGCTACCCTTTCATCTGGAGAATCTCAAAGGATTCGCCTTGCAACCCAGATTGGCTCCGGCCTCACCGGTGTCCTGTACGTCCTTGACGAACCGAGCATCGGGCTTCACCAGAGAGACAATGAACGGCTTCTCGCTACGCTCCGGCGCTTAAGAGACCTTGATAACACCGTTATAGTGGTGGAACATGATCATGATGCTATCGTTTCATCAGACTATGTCGTTGACCTGGGTCCTGGTGCTGGCGAAAACGGGGGACACCTTGTCTTTCAGGGTACCCCTGAAGAACTGTGCAGACACGACCAGTCCATAACGGGTAAATACATATCAGATCGCCTGAGAATAGAGGTACCGGAAGAACGAAGAAAACCAAAAGGCTTCATCAAAATTAAAGGAGCACGCGCCAATAACCTCAAGAACATAACGGTCGACATACCATTAGGGGTATTCACGTGCATCACCGGCGTTTCCGGTTCCGGCAAGAGCACTCTCGTTGTAGATACCCTCTATCCGCTCCTCAAGCAAAAGCTCTACAAATCAAAAGATCGTGCCGGAGAAACCGATGGCATCACAGGATTTGAGGCAATAGACAGGGTCATTGATATCGACCAGTCGCCTATCGGGAGAACTCCGCGGTCAAATCCTGCAACCTATACCGGCGTTTTTACCTATATCAGGGAACTTTTTGCAAAGCTCCCCGAATCGCGAATACGGGGATATAAAGATGGACGATTCAGCTTCAACGTGAAAGGCGGACGGTGTGAAACGTGTTCCGGCGAAGGATTTGTAAAGATCGAAATGCAGTTCCTGCCGGACATATACATTGTATGTGATGTGTGCAAGGGGAAACGATATAACAGGGACACTCTCGAGGTACGATATAAGGGGAAAAATATAGCCGATATCCTTGAAATGACAGTAACCCAGGCAATGGAATTCTTCGATGCCCTCCCTCATATTAAGAATAAATTAAAGGTGCTCTACGAAGTTGGCCTCGGATATATCCGACTTGGCCAGGCAGCAACCACCCTGTCCGGAGGAGAGGCGCAGAGGATAAAGCTATCCAGGGAGCTCTCCAAACGAGATACGGGCAAAACGTTTTATATCCTTGACGAACCGACAACGGGCCTTCATTTTGCCGATATTGACAAACTCCTCCACGTGCTCTTTGAACTGGTAAACAGGGGAAACACGGTTCTTGTTATCGAACACAATATGGATGTGATAAAATGTGCTGACTACATTATTGATCTTGGCCCTGAGGGAGGCGAAAAAGGCGGAACCGTGATAGCCAAAGGAAAACCGGAAGACCTATCCCGTGTTGCTGACAGCTACACAGGGGCATTTCTCACCCGATACTTGAACGGACAGAGGGCATGAAAAGAGTTGTTGTCATACCAGCCCGGTACGCTTCCACCAGGCTACCGGGAAAACCTCTTCTCGATATTGGTGGGAAACCACTTCTCCAGTGGGTATATGAGAGGGCACGAAAGTCACGGCTAGCTCATGATGTTCTTATCGCAACTGATGACGAACGGATTAGAAAGGCTTCCCGTGCCTTCGGTGCCGAGGCCATCATAACAGATCCAACCCTTCCGAGCGGCACCGATAGGGTCTTTGCTGCAATTCATGACAGGGAAGGTGATCTTATTATAAACCTCCAGGGCGACGAACCCTTCATTGAGGCTTCAATCATTGATCAGCTCTTCTCGGCCATGGAGGATGGTGTTGCAGAAATGGCAACCCTGTGCTGCCCTCTTACAGATGAACGTGAATACCTAGACCCCAATACGGTCAAGGTAGTCATTGACCACACCGGTCTTGCCCTCTACTTCTCCCGCTCTCCAATACCATTTTTCAGAACTCCGAACTCCGAACTCCGAACTCCGAACTTATCTTACAAGCACATCGGTATCTATGGATTCACCAGATCATTCCTCCAGCAATTCGTTTCCATGCAGAAAAGCCCCCTTGAAGAAACAGAGTCCCTCGAGCAGCTTCGGGTCCTTGAAAACGGCTTCAGGATCAAAGTGATTATCACAGAATATGACGGTCTCGGGATAGACACCCTGGAAGATTTAGAACGGGCACGGGCACTCCTTACAAAGAAATAGATTTATTGATTAATTGATTAATCTATTGGCTTGTTGACCGAACCTGGCTGATAGTTGATTGAGTATATTGGGTTTATTGGGTTGATTAGAACCAAAAACCTGTTTGCTATCTCACGCCGGCTTTTGCTTTTCATGATTGGTTCAGCAGTGAACATTTAATCAACCAGTCAACAAGTAAACCAATCAACGGTTATAGCTCTAATAGGGAGGGGGCGACGTGAGCCCCGGGAAAAGCAGCAGAGGGCAGAGAGGACAAAGTTAGAAGAAGGGAGATGGAAGAAAAACTGGAGCTAAAGGAAGGCTTGGAATATTTAGCTCGCACAGCGAGCGAGAGGGGGAGGCTCCGACAGCTTCGCTGGTGGAGGGGGCGACGTGAGCCCCAGATGGAAAGCCTGACAGAAGACAGAAGAAGGGAGATGGAAGAAAAACCGGAGCTAAAGGAAGGCTTGGAATATTTAGCTCGCAC